>WNGB01004572.1_pt1 | contig 24292 bp, 22 predicted proteins | sample 5400681 | NCBI WGS metagenome assembly WNGB01 (sample SAMN13153367, study PRJNA577476) | soil metagenome | isolation source: 115 cm soil or saprolite under grassland replicate 2 | place: USA:California | collected 2016-06-15
GAAGCCACGGGGCGGTCTCGTCCGGTATACGACGAAACTCTGGGTTACTCGCTTGCGCCGGACTGGCGTCCCTACGTCGAAGTGACCGCTGCCGCTGAAACCAGAACGGTGTCAGAGGTTTCCTCCGAGGATGACGACTCGGACGAGGAGGCAAATCGCACGTCGACGTTTACGTTCGTTCAAGACGAGGCAGAGGACTGGGAGGATCGTCTTGGCATGATCACCGAGACGGCCATCAAGGCCGAGGATCCGGATCGCTCGGCGTGGGCAGCCACCACTACATTCACCAAGATCGAGGCCGAGGCGGAGGATCGCGACTAGGCAACGACCGTGCCAGAACCCTCCGTACTTGTAATCACCAATCGCGGCGACCATACGGCCGACTGGCTGATCCTCGAGCTACAAAGGCGTCACACTCAATTCCTTCGCCTCAACACCGAAGACTTCCCTGAACGGGCGGACCTCAGGTGGCACCTACTGGATATGCCGCGTCTCACCTTGGGGGACCGTGCGGCTTCCATCTCCTCAGTGTCTGGAGTGTGGTTTAGACGGCCGGTGGCTCCCCGTTTCGGTCCAGACCTCTCTGCTGAACGGGTCGAGTGGATCGCCGACGAAAGTCGAGAGGTATTGGAGGGCTTGTGGCGCACGGTACACGCCCTGTGGGTGAATCATCCCGACGCCAATCGGCAGGCGAGCTCCAAAATCGAGCAACTCTACCGCGCCAGTAGACTTGGACTCAATACGCCTAAGTCCTTGGTGACAAACTCGGTCGAGGAGATTCGGGACTTCGTTGCTATCCGGGCATCCGTGTGCAAGCCTCTGCGATCGGGGCGCATCCAGTTGGATGCTCAGGAGAAGTTGTTCTTCACCTCCCCCCTGACGCTGGATGCACTAGCCCAAGTTCCGGAGACTGGGCGTGAGCCGTACCTGATCCAGGAGCATGTGCCAAAACGATGCGATGTTCGAGTAACTGTCATAGGAAGCGACCTCTTCGCAGCGGCCATCGACAGTCAGAGTCATCGTGAAGCGCGGGTGGACTGGCGACGCGGTCCGACAAGAGGCATGACACACAGCCCCCACGAACTTCCGGCAGAAGTTGCAGACATGTGCCTCCAGCTGACAGCCAGCTACGGTCTCAGGTTCGGTGCAATCGATCTTGCCCTGACGCCAGATGGTTCCTACGTCTTTTTTGAACTCAATCCAAACGGGCAGTGGGCATGGGTAGAACAAGCAACGGGGCTCCCGCTCAGGTCGCGCCTTGCTGACCTTCTAGAAGGACGGGACAGGGGGCCTGAATGAATGCGAGACAAGCACTCTTGGCATGGCGACGGCGTATCTTCCTGCCCGTTGGATCAGTTACGGAGTTCGCCCAGCAGCCCGAGGAGATCGCCAAAGCCTTGCATGGCAGCGACCCATCTGTCGCTCAGGACGTCCTCGAGCTGGCACAAGAGCTCTTTCGTGAGGTTACGGAGCGGGCCGAAGGTGCAGAGCGGCGGGCCACCACGCTCTTGGGCGCCGCAGCAATAGCAGTGAGCCTCACAATTGGAGGCGCCGGCCTGCTTCTTGACCGCCACGGCGTCTCAGGAGGCTGGCGGGTCGCAATCTCGATTGGCTATTTCGCGAGCATTGCCTCTCTCATCGGAACCGCCGTACGAGCAGTGAGAGTGTTGGCCGTTCATCGTTGGACCCGGCCGGACGATGAGGTCATCTTCGAACGCGCCAAAGGGGACATCGTGGAGGGACGTGTTCTCATGTCTGCACAGTTGCTTTACGCAGTCGGGCGGAATCGTCCGATCGCCCGGTGGAAGGTAGCTCAGTTCCGGGCGTCGGCCTGGTGGTTCATGGTGGCGATCGCGGCCCTCTTGTACACCGCTGCGGCAGTCACCACCCTCATAGCGACGCGCTAAGGAATTGGGCCGGCGATCGACGCGGCACTGGAGAAGTTGCGCCATGCTTGGGGGTGCCGCGACCGGAACGCGGGATCACGCTGATCGCCAAAGCAGACTTGGTGTCCGGCTTCCGTCCTAGCCGAGCATCTTGTGCAATCGTGCAACGGCCTCCTGCGTGCCTGGGTTCGAATAAGTGGTTGATGTCGCTCGGCGCGCCACCCACAGCCGGATGAAAATGGGCCGGTCGTCCGGCGACGTCGGGATTGCTTGGTGTTGCGAACCCGAGAGTAAGTGGGACGCGGGAGCCTCGGGCACCCACAACTGTTGCTGCGAGCACGAACCACAGTCTCCATGACATGAGGCTCCTCCGGGCGACGGACGGTGTCGGCCGAGGAAAGGAGGAGCCGTGGACACGGTCGTGGAGCGATGCGCCGGCCTCGACGTGCACAAGGACACGGTGGCCGCGTGCGTGCGGTTCCCGGGTCCGTCAGGGGAACGGGCCCAGGAGGTCCACACGTTCGGGACCACCACGACGGAGCTGCTCGCCCTCAGGGACTGGCTCGTGGCCCACGGGGTGACGCTCGCCGGGATGGAGTCCACCGGGATTTACTGGCGGCCCGTGTACTACGTGCTCGAGGACGCCTTCGAGTGCTGGGTGCTGAACGCCCGGCACCTGCGCAACGTCCCGGGACGCAAGACCGACGTCCGCGACGCCGAATGGATCTGCCAGCTCGTGGAGCACGGCTTGGTCCGGCCCTCGTTCGTGCCTCCCCGGGAGATCCGGGAGCTCCGCAACCTCACCCGGTACCGCAAGGCCCAGATCGAGGAGCGGACCAGGGAGGCCCAGCGCCTCGACAAGGTCCTGCAGGACGCCGGGATCAAGCTGTCCTCGGTCGCCACCGACATCCTGGGCGCCTCCGGCCGGGACATGCTTGCCGCCCTGGTGGCGGGGACGCGGGACCCCGAGATCCTCTCCGAGCTCGCCCGGGGGGTCCTTCGCAAGAAGATCCCCCAGCTGAAGCAGGCCTTGGCCGGGCGGTTCGGACCCCATCACGCCCTCATCGTGGGCACGATCCTTTCCCACCTGGAGTTCCTGGACGAGGCCATCGGGAACCTGTCGGCGGAGATCGAGCAGGTGATCGCCCCTTTCGGGCTCGCCGTTGAGATGCTCCGGAGCATTCCCGGGGTCCAGCAGCGCACCGCCGAGCTAATGATCGCGGAGATCGGCGTGGACATGGGGAGGTTCGGATCCTCGGCTCGTCTCGCTTCGTGGGCCGGGATGTGCCCCGGCAACAACGAGTCGGCCGGCAAGCACCGTTCCGGCAAGACCCGCAAGGGATCGAAGTGGCTCCGCTCGGCGCTCACCGAGTCCGCGCGGGCCGCGGCGAGGTCCAAGGGGACGTACCTGTCGGCCCAGTACCACCGGCTGAAGGGGCGACGGGGGGCGAACAAGGCGACCGTCGCCGTCGGGCACTCCATCCTGGTCGCCGCCTTCCACATTCTGGACCGCGGTGAGCCCTACGCCGACCTCGGCGCCGACTACTTCGTCCACCGCCACAACCCCGAACGACACGCGAACAGGCTCGTCCGCCAACTCCGAGCCCTCGGCTACGACGTCACGATCGAACCCGTGGCGGCCGCGTAGCGTTAGGAGGCATTTTCACCACAGCTCCTGCCAGGGGCACTTTGTCGGGTTTGTGGCTTTGCCAAGCTCTCCCGCGTAATGCTCAGCCGTAACGTCCGTTTCTAGGCAACGCCCTGTTCGGCCGCGTAGATCTCGAGACGATCGGCCAGTTCCCTCGGACGGCTCAGCGCGGGAGTGTGTCCGCCGTCGATCTCGTCCGGGACGATCCCCAATCGCTCCCGGGCAATTCGACGGAGGAAGGAAGCGGGGAACAAGCGGTCGTCCCGGCAGAGCAGGACCCGCGTGGGCACGTCCGGCCATCTCCTGAGGGGTGACGGCTCCCCCATCCGAACTTCCGACTGGGTCCGTGCGTGCTTCAACGCCTCGGATGCCAGTTGCGGCGGAACATCCTGGTAGAAGAGGGCGATCTCGTCGTCGAATCGCTCCCGCACCTCCTCCTCGTACCTCGTGTTCGTCCAGTAGTCCGCTGGCGCCTCTCCCGGCGCAGGAATCATGGGCGCGACAAGGACGAGCGTCTTCACCTGCACCCGTTCGCAGACAAGGGGAGCTGTAAACCCTCCGAGCGACTGGGCAACAACGACAAGATTGGAACGGACGCCGATCGCCTCGACCACCGTGTCCGCGTACTCGGGAAGCCCGGCCGAGTCGTCGTCGCACGGGAGATCGGGCGCAACGGTGTCGTGGCCGTGCTCCCGCAGCTCTGCCTCCACCAGGTGCCAGTACCAGCCGACATCGCCAGCGCCGTGGATCAGGACGACCGTTGCCATCTCGGGCCCCCTTCACGAGACGATCGCCGAGATCGGCGGAACCACCCGTCCAAAACTTCGACACGGGCCAGAGAACGATACGCCTTCGGGTGGCGCTCGAGACGGCCACGGTTTGCGGGATCGGGGGCGAGCCGCTACGCGCCGGGCTTTTGGTACCGGACTTGTGCGGCCCTGCGGAGGGCATCCAGCGTTTCGTCGACCGTTATGAGGACCGTCGTTTCGAACGAGCTCAGCGCACCGCCGCCAGTGATCGCCAGCGCCACCGCCGCCATGGAGACGTTATCGGGCGCCTCCCACAGGTTGTAGCCGTCGTGTGTGCCGAAGGCATACCAGAACCCGTGGAGCTTCCCACCCACCGACTCGATGTACGACTGAGCGGCCTGACGGCGGTCCTCCGGGTTTTCGATCAGCCTGGCCCAGGTTTCAGGCGTGTAGCTGAACCTCGATAGGTAGAGTGGCATCGTTGCTCCTCCTCCTTCGCGGGCGCGTGCGAGTCGCCGGTCGGCGCCCAAGTATGACCCAGGTTCAACGGCGGAGACGCCCATTCGCGTCCGCATGGCCTCTCAGGGCGCGTGCTCGGTCGAGCTCGACGTCCCGCCGTCGGTGACCCAGACGCTCGGGGAGCCCTTGACAGGGCTCACCCCGAGGGGGCAGCGTGCATCGTCCGCTGGTCAACTGAGAGGGGAGACATCGTGCGCACACGTGTTCGTTTCACGGCGACAGGGGCGTTGCTGGCGCTCGCCGTCGTGCTGTTCTCGTCGGTCGGGATGCGGGTCGCGCTCGCGGGAGTGGACGGCGACCTGGTTCTCGGCTCGTTCATCTCGAATGGATCGTGCACGCCCGGCAGCACCAACTGCACGAGTGGGTCGACGGGCGTCACCAGCCAGGGGGGCGGCCTCGTCTGGCGCGCCCAGGACGGTGACGGCCTCGAGGGGTTCTCCAACAGCGGCGATACCGGCGTGATCGGAACATCGCAGGGAGAGGGCGGCATCGGCGTCTCCGGGACGGGACCGAGCATCGGCGTCGACGGCGCGGGGGTCGTGGGTGTGCACGGAAACGGGTCCGGGACCGGTGGCATCGGCGTCTCCGCCGAGGGGACGGACTATGGCGTCTACGCGACCGGAGGTGGGACCGGCGTCTACGGCTTGGGGCTGGGGTCGAACGGCGTGCAGGGGGACGCCGGCACCGGCGCCAGCGGGGTGTACGGCTCGAACTTCGGAACGGGCAACGGCGTGCGCGGGCACTCGGCCAAGGGAACCGGCGTGCTGGCTCAGAGCTCCTCCGGCACCGCGCTGCGCGTGGGGGGCAAGGTGCAGTTCGGTCGCAGCGGCAGCGCGACCGTCGCGGGAACGCCCTCCAACCCGAAGTCCTCCGTCGTCGTGTCGAACGTCGCGGTGAGTCCGAAGAGCCTGGTGCTGGCGACGGCGCAGAAGAACGTCCCGGGCGTCTTCGTCGAGGCGGCGGTCACCAACCCCAGCGCGCACACCATCACGATCTTCCTGAACAAGCCCGTGTCCACCGGCTACCCGGTGGCGTGGATGGTGATCGAGAAGCCATAGCGTGCTGCACGAGCGCGCCACATCCTGCCCTTGAGGACGTGACCCCAGTGGGGCGACGGGCTGTTGTCGGCGAACAGGGGCCTACTGCCCGAGGTCGGGGTGGGGATCCTCGTGGTCCGTCGCGCCGGGCGCGCGGTCCCGCACGGTGACGGCCGTCTCCTCGGGCGAGGCGAACTCATCGCGCCCGAGCACCGCCTCCCCCACGAGCTCGTCCTCGTCGTCGAACAGGCCGTCGTCGACCACCGAGAGCGCCGCATCGACGGTTCGCCGGTCGGGGCGCTCCTCCGCGAGGCGGCGGGCGAGGGACCCCCCTCTCAGCGCGTCCTCGGGGGTCGTGCCGACGGACTCCGCTCCGAACGCGTGGTCCGCCCGCATGATGGCGGCCTCGAACGCGTCGCCCTCGTCTCCGTCCCGGGGCTCCAGATCCTCCATGGCTCGTGCTCCTTCCGAGGCGACGACGACCGCAACCGCTCTCATTGAGCCTACCTCGGCCCATCCGGGGGGAGTCGTCTCGGGTGAACGCAACACGGCCGACGGGCCGGGCCGGCGCACCTCGCGCGCCGGCCCGGCCGTCTGCGTCGTTCGATCAGGGCGAGAGCGGCACGCTGATCAGCTGCGCCTCGGCGGGCAGCTTGTTGTCGTGGGTCACCACCATCACGCCGAGGAACGGCGTCAGGGCGCCCTCCGTGGTGTCAATGGTCAGGCTCTCGAGGGCCGTCCCGCCCGGCGCGACCGTGTCGTACATCCCGTTGCTGATCGCGGGGGTGAACGCGTTGTACGACCCGGGGCCGACCGCGTCGTCCTCTGACCCGTCGCGGGAGAACGCCTCCACCCGATAGGTGAGGCGCGGGTTCCCCGCCGACAGGCAGGGCGACCCCGCTTCGCACAGCTGGCTGATGTCGGCCGGCAGCGTCATCGACCGGCCGTCGAAGGTCGCGTCGGTGAAGTAGTGAATGCTCCCGGAGTTCGTCCTCAGGTCCAGGACGGCCGTCGCGGCCTGGCCGTTCGACGACCCGGTCGTCAACCTGCCGTAGTCGGCGGAGAACACGACGTAGTCGTCGATGGTGTCGCCGTTCACGTCGACGTAGATGTCGGGTTCGACGGACGCCGGATTCGACCACCGGCTCCACGTGTCCACCGCGAAGGCGAGGACGCCGGGGGCGGACTGGACCCCGACTGCGCGGATGTCCGCGCCCGCGCCGCCATCGTACTGGGGGTCGGAGATCCCCCACACGTACCAGTCAGCGTTCCCGCTGATGACGCCGCCCGCGTTCGTCGTCGTGGCCGAGGCCGATGTCGCGCTGTCGCGGACGATCGACGTGTGGACGTGCGAGGTCGCCTGCTCGACCAGGTAGTACGGGACCGAGAGCGCCACGCCGTTGTTGTCGCCGCCCTGCGGCGTGAGCGTGACCAGTCCGGCAACGTCGTGGAACGCGCTCGAGTCCCCGGCCGTCGCGGCCGGGATGTGGAGCTCCACCGGCACGGCCTTGCTGTCGTGCGCCGGCACCGTGACGCTCGGGCCCACCACCACCGAGTGGGGGCTCCCGGCGTCGTGCGCCGTGCCGAGCGTGAATGTCGCGGGGTCGTCGCCCGTGTTCACCACCGTGATCTTCCGGGTGGTGGTGAGGTCATGGGAGAGCTCCCGGAATCCGAAGCTCAGCGCGGCCGTCTGCCGCCGGCCCAGCGCCACCACGTCGGTGGCCACCGCGGGGGGCGCCTGCACGAGGCCGGCGCCGGCCAGCTGCGCCGAATACGGCAGGGACAGGCTCGGATCCGCCGTGTTCCCGATGGCCGCACGCACGTACGACGATCGGTTCCAATCGGGGTGGGCCTGGGCGACGAGCGCCGCGACGCCCGTCGTGTGGGGCGCCGCCATCGAGGTCCCGGACAGAACCGCCGGGCCGTTCCCGGTCCCCATCCCCGCGGAGGCGATGCTCACTCCCGGTGCGGTCACGTCGGGCTTGAGCCAGCTGTCGCCCGACCGTGGCCCGCCCGAGGTGAAGCTGGCCAGCTGGAGGTAGGTGGGGTTCGGGATGAACGTGTCGGCGAACGTGGCGGTCCCGCCGTCCGCCGCCAGGAACGTCGGCCCGTCCGTGCTTTGGACCCCGAGGAACGGGATGGTGACCGTGAACGGCTGGCCCGTGTCGGGATTGCTCGTGATCTTTCCCTCGTACGGAGGGTAGGTCGTCGCGTTGTTCACCATGAGGACGGCGGCGGCGCCGGCCTGCTGGCCGTAGATGGCCCGGGCCACTCGGGCGCAGGTCCCCCGCTTCACCACCACCAGGTCGCCGCTCACGCCGGCGTTGATGTATTCGTTCGGATCGCATCCGAGCGAGATCCCGCCGAACCCGTCGGGCAGCACCTTGACCGGAAGTGTCCCCAGCCCCGCGGTGGAGATCCCGTTGGCCTCGATCGCGGTGACGGTGGGACCGGTGCTGAGGGTGATGTCCGACCCGGGGAAGCTGGCGAGCGGATCGTTCGCCGCCACGCTGAGGGCCCCGTTCGCCGTCGCGGGCGAGCCGGTGATGTACTGCGCGTGGCCCGAGTTGCCGGCGGAGGCCACGACGACCACGCCGTCCGCCGCCGCGTTCGTCGAGGCGGCGGCGCTGGGGTCGTTCTTGTAGCCGTACGACGAGCCGAGCGACATGTTGATGACGTCCATCCCGTGGTCGACGGCCCATTCGATGGCCGCGACGGTCTGTTCGGTCGAACCCGAGCAGCCGAAGACCCTGATGGCGTAGATGTCCGCCTGGGGGGCCACGCCGGGACCGACGTTCCACGTGTTGGACGCGACCGTGTTGGCGTCGTACGGGCCGGTGAAGGTCGACCCGTTGCTGAGGACGCCGGATCCCGCCGCGGTGCCCGCGACGTGCGTGCCGTGCCCCGCGCAGTCGAGGGGGTTGTCGTCGGGGGTCGGTGTATTCGCGCCGTCGTAGTCGTCGCCGACGAGGTCCGCCCCGCCCTTGACCCTGGGAGCGCCGGGCCCGAAGAAGGCCGGGTTGGCCGGCTCGGTGTCGTGGGCCAGCGCGTCGTCGTAGGCCGCTTCCGTGCCGGGCCCCCCGAAGTCGGCGTGGGTGTAGTCGACCCCCGTGTCGATGATGCCGACCTTGATGCCGGTCCCCGTGTATCCGGGGACCCCGCCCCACACCTGGGGGCCGCCCACCAGGGGCACGCCGTGGGTGTTGTCGGGCTTCATCGGGTGCATGACCCGGACGGCAGTCACGCCGGGGATCCGCTTCAGGGCCGGGATCCGGCTGGCCTCCACCCGGACCTGGACGCCGTTGTAGACGAGCTGGAACGTCCCCTCGACGGTGGCGCCGAGCCCGCGGGCGCTCCGCACGACCGGCCGCTGCGCCGTGCGCAGCGAGTCGCGAATGGCGTCCTTCCGGCTCTTCGAAAGCCGCCCGTCGTGTGCCGCATCCACCACCGTGACCGGTGCTCCGCGGAGCTGCAGCATGACCGTGACCGCCTCGTCCCGCAGCCCCTGCGGCAGTGACGCCGGGTTGAAGGAGCCGCTGACGGGTGCACGTGAGAAGCGCGCCTTCGTGCCCACCGCGCTCGCGGACGAGCCGGAGAGGGAGGCGACGACGGCGACGAGCAGCCCGACGACGAACAGACGGGGAACGTTCCTCCCGAACGAGGTGGACGTGGCGGAACGGCCGGAACGAGACATGTGAACCCCCCACACAAGGAAGGCCGCGGGCTGGAGGCCCGTCGGCGGTTGCCAATCCTGAGACGACTCGACCCGAAAAGTCAATAGGGCGCCCCCAGAAGACGCCCCTCGAGCGTGGATCCGGATGACCACTCCGCAGGAACCCTCTCCCCGGGCTCAGCGCGGAAGCGGAGGCGGCGGTGCGGGCCTAGGATCGTTCACGGAACGCACGGATGGAGGAGCCATGACCGAGCCGTCGTACGTCCACGGGCATTCCGATGCCCCCCCGCTCGGCGAGACCATCGGCCGGCGGTTCGACGCGACCGCCACCGCACATCCGGACGCCGAGGCCATCGTCTCCCGTCACCAGGGCCTGCGATACACCTACGGAGAGCTTCGACGGGAGGTCGACGTCGTCGCGCGGGGCCTGATGGCGTTCGGCGTCGAGAAGGGCGACCGGGTCGGCATCTGGTCGCCGAACAACGTCGAGTGGATGGTGGTCCAGTACGCCACGGCGAAGATCGGCGCGATCCTCGTGAACATCAACCCCGCGTACCGGACCCACGAGCTGGAGTACGCGATCCGGCAGTCAGGCGTCTCGGTGCTGATCTCCGCCCGTGGGTTCCGCCAGACCGACTACCTGGGCATGCTCCACGAGGTGGTCCCGGAGCTGGGAGCGGGCCGGTCCGGCCGCGTCGCCTCCCGGACCCTGCCCGATCTGGAGCGCCTCGTCCTGCTGGGCGAGGGCGGCGGCGGCGGCGATACCCGGTCACACGGCGCGGTGAGCTGGGATGAGGTGCGAGCCGGAGCGGAGGAGGTCTCCGACGAACGCCTGGGCGAACGCGAGGCGTCGCTCGACTTCGACGATCCGATCAACATCCAGTACACGAGCGGCACGACCGGGTTCCCGAAGGGGGCCACGCTCAGCCACCACAACATCCTCAACAACGGCTACTTCATCGGCGAGCGCATGCGCCTCGCGTCGGAGGACCGCATCTGCCTGCCCGTCCCCTTCTACCACTGCTTCGGGATGGTGCTCGGCAACCTCGCGGCCATGACCCATGCCAGCGCCATCGTGCTGCCGGGGGAGGCGTTCGACCCCTCGGCATGCCTGGAGGCCGTCGAGGCCGAGCGGTGCACCGCGCTGTACGGAGTTCCGACGATGTTCATCGCGGAGCTCGAGCTCCCCGGCTTCGACCGGTACCGCCTCGACTCCCTGCGCACCGGCATCATGGCCGGCTCTCCGTGCCCCGTGGAGGTGATGCGGAAGGTCATCGACCGCATGCACATGGACGAGGTGACCATCTGCTACGGCATGACCGAGACGTCCCCGGTCAGCTTCCAGTCGAACGTGGACGACGACCTGGAGGTGCGCGTGGCCACCGTGGGCGAGGTCCATCCCCACGTGGAGGTCAAGATCGTCGACACCGAGGGGCACGTCGTGTCTCGGGGCGAGACCGGCGAGCTGTGCACCAGGGGCTACAACGTGATGCTCGGCTACTGGAGCAACGAGGACGCCACGCGGGAGGCGATCGACGCGGCCAGGTGGATGCACACGGGCGACCTCGCGATGATGCGCGAGGACGGCTTCGCGAACATCGTGGGCCGGATCAAGGACATGATCATCCGGGGCGGCGAGAACGTCTATCCGCGAGAGATCGAGGAGTTCCTCTACGGGCATCCGAAGGTCGCCGACGTGCAGGTGATCGGCGTGCCCGACTCGAAGTACGGCGAGGAGATCTGCGCGTGGGTCAAGCTGAAGGAGGCCGAGCTCGCCACCGACGAGGAGATCCGCGACTGGTGTCGGGGCAAGATCGCCACGTTCAAGATCCCCCGGTACGTCCTGTTCGTCGACGAGTTCCCGATGACCGTCACCGGCAAGGTCCAGAAGTTCGTGATGCGCGATCGAACGGTGGAGGAGCTGGGGCTGGGCGAGGCGGCGGCAGTCAGGACCGCCTGAGAGATGTACCGGGGGCTCCCTTTACCGGGGAGCGCCGACTGTGCGAGCATGCGCCGTCAGGCCGGCCAAGCGAGGTCGAGAGCCCCATGTCGTCGCCCCTGTCCGTCACCACCCCCCTCGGTCCCGGTGCGCTCCTCGCGACCGGGCTGAACGCCACCGAACCGATCTCGGGCCTCTTCCTGTGCCACCTGGACCTCGTCACCGAGCACGACAGCATCCCGTTCGAAGGGGTCGTGGGGCAGCCGGTCACGGTGAGGCTGGAGTTGCCGGGGGGCAAGGCCCGCTTCTTCAACGGGATCTGCAGCCGGTTCTCCGAAGGCCGCCGCGGGGGGACGTTCACGAGCTACCGGGCGGAGGTGGTCCCCTGGCTGTGGTTCCTCACGAAGAAGCGGAACAGCCGCATCTTCCAGCAGAAATCCGCGACGGACATCGTCAGGCTGCTGTTCGCGGGACCGAACCAGCCGTTCTCCGTTCGGCTCGAGGGCAGCTACCCGAAGCGGGAGTTCTGCGTGCAGTACCGGGAGTCCGACTTCAACTTCGCCAGCCGGCTGATGGAGGAGGAGGGGATCTACTACTACTTCCGGCACACCGACACCGGGCACACCATGGTGCTGGGCGACACCCCAGCCGGATACTCAACGGTGCCCGGGCCGGGCGTGGTCGTGTTCGGCCGCCCTCCCTCGACGCCGGACACGAAGACGGTGTTCGCGTGGTCGACGGAGCAGGAGCTCCGCTCCGGCAAGGTCACGCTGTTCGACCACAACTTCGAGCTCCCGCACAAGCACCTCCAGGGCGATGCCACGATCCAGCCGTCGGTGCAGGTGGGGACCGTCACCCACCAGATGCTGCTGCCCGCGAACCGGGGGTTCGAGCTGTTCGACTACCCGGGGGAGTACGCGAAACGCTTCGACCAGATCGGCCCGGGCGGCGAGGTCCGGCCCGGCGACATCGAGCCGACGATCCAGGCGGATGCCGACCGGACCGCCGGGATCCGCATGCAGGAGGAGGCCGCGCGGGGCGTGTTCGCCGAGGGCCTGTCGAACTGCCGGCACTTCGTCGCGGGGCACATGTTCACGCTCGACCACCACTTCAACCGGAACGGCAAGTACCTCCTCACCAGCGTGCACCACCGGGCCACGATCTCCGGGGACCCCCGCACCGCGACCGAGGAGGACCTCGAGTACGACAACTCCTTCACCTGCATCCCGATCGCGCTGCCGTTCCGGCCGGCCCGGGCCACCCCACTCCCGTCGATCCGCGGTCCGCAGACCGCGTACGTGGTGGGCCCCGCGGGATCCGAGACGTTCACCGACAAGTACGGCCGGGTGAAGGTGCAGTTCCACTGGGACCGCGGAGGGAAGAACGACGAGAACAGCTCGTGCTGGATCCGGGTGGCTGCCCTCCACGCCGGCCTGGAGAGCGGGTTCCTGGTGATCCCCCGGATCGGCCAGGAGGTCGTGGTGGACTTCCTGGAGGGGGACCCGGACCAGCCCGTCATCGTGGGAAGCGTCTACAACCCGGACCATCTGCCGCCGTCCCGCAACGGGGCCGGCTGAGGAGGGCCCATGGCCGAGAGCACGCGGCGGAACGCCATCAAGCGGGGCCTGCTGGCGATCGGCGGGCTCGTGGGCCTGGGCGCCGCGGCCGGGAAGGCGCTGCCTTCGCCCGGCGGCGCCCTGCCCGGACGTTCGTTCGTGCTCCACGCGCGGAACCTGGATCCCCACTCGGGGGGCCCCCGGACCGATGGCCCGCCGGCCCGCGGTCAGTCGCTGGCCGCCCATGCCGAGCTGCTGGATGGGCCGAACGGACGGCGGGTGGGTGACCTCCACGTGGCCACCATCGCGCTGCGCGGGCCCGGGAGCTCGTCGGACGCCGACCGGTTCGAATGGCACACGTTCCGGCTGGCCGAGGGCACCATCGTCGGAAGCGGGACGGGCGGGGCCGACGGCGGGGTGTTCGCCGTGGTGGGCGGGACCGGCCGCTACGAGGGGGCCCGGGGAACCTACGCCGTCCGCCGCCTCGAGCCCGACGGCTCGGTCGAGTTCGCCATCGACCTGCTGGGCTGAGACGCCCCGGCCATTCAGGCGTGGTGCGTCCATGCGGGACGCTCCATTCGAAGGACGCCGGCTCAGGCGCTCCAGCCGGGAGTGGGAGCGGGTCAGCGCCCCGGTGCCCGGTTCCGGCAGAGGTGCGGTAGAACACGGAGATGGTGAGCTCGCGCGACGTCTACCTGGAGATCGGCTCGAAACGGGCCTTCGCGGCCTCGTTCGACTGGCCCGGGTGGTGCCGGAGCGGACGGGATGGGGAGGCTGCGCTCCGGGCGCTGGTGGAGGCCGGGCCCCGCTACGCGAGGTCGCTGGGCAGGGCCGCCACGGGATTCTCACCGCCCGCGAAGGCCACCGCGCTCCGGGTGTCGGAGCGGGTGAACGGCGGCGCCACCACGGACTTCGGGGCGCCGGAGGCGGAGACCGAACGCGACCTGGCCGACCTGACACCGCGAGAGGCCGACCGGTTGGCCGGGCTGCTCCAGGCGTGCTGGCGGGCGTTCGACCGGGCGGCCCGGAAGGCAGTCGGCGTCGAGCTGCGGAAGGGCCCCCGGGGCGGGGGACGGGACCTCGACGCGATCGTCGACCACGTTCGGAGCGCCGAGGGAGCGTACCTGTCGAAGCTGGGCGCCAGGGCCGACGACGGCTCGATGGAGGCGGTCCGGCGGACGTTCATCGATGTGTTCTCCGACCGGGCCCGGGGGGAGCCCCCGCCGCGGACACCGCGGTCGGGCCGGCTGTGGACCCCGCCCTACGCGGTGCGCCGGTCGGCGTGGCACGCCATCGACCACACCTGGGAGATCGAGGACCGCTCCGCGCCCTGACCGGGGCGGCCGCCCGGCGGCTACGGCTCGGAGCCGCTGTGCTGTTCGGGGAAGAAGTCCTGCTCGGTCTCGTCCCACACGGTGGAGTCGTCCTGGCCCTCCACGTTGAACGCGTAGTCGTACACGAGCGAACCGCCGTAGACGGCGCCGAACGCCACCAGCAGCCCGGCCAGCACCGAGAGGATGGTCACGAGCAACGACGGCTCGTAGTCGCCGTAGCTGGACAGCCGGAGCAGGATGTCCACGATCACGATGGCGGTCACCGTGAGCATCACCGTGGCGTGCCAGTTGATGGTCCGCCACACCTGGGTGTGCTTGGCCTTCCCGATGGGGCCGGTGGAGTGGTCCCGGTCGATGCCCTTCCACCAGTCCCAGAACCCGGTGGCGGCCGTTCCGAGCGAGAGCACGGCCCCGCCCATGATCACGTACGTCGCCGCGATGAACGATTCGACGCCGATCCGCCCGAGGGTCCCGGCGTGCCCGGAGAAGATGTACGAGATCAGGTCGAACGCGCCGGCGAACACGTACGCCGCGACGGGGAAGTCGGTGAGCGGCGGGTGGGATGGCTTCCCGGCCCATCCCCGGACCCCGCGGAAGCGGCGGCCCCGCATCGTGACCCCGGGCTTGATCGAGAACAGTCGAGCCATCCTGACCTCCGTTCGCGAACGTGGCGGGATCCGATCCCCGGACACCCGTAGCGGACCGTAGCAAGTACGGACGGGGGCCGCGTCGGGATCGGGCCCTCATCCGGCCGGCGAGCCGCCCCCGGCCGGGAGGTCGATGCGGACGGTCGTCCCCTCACCCGGACTCGACGTGACGGAGATGGTCCCGCCGTGGGCCTCCACGATGGCCGAGGCGATCGACAGGCCAAGGCCCGTGCCCCCGCTGGCCCGGGAACGGGACGGGTCCCCCCGGTAGAAGCGCTCGAAGGCCCGGGCGGCCGCCTCTTGCGACATCCCCGGCCCCCGGTCGGCCACCTCCACGGTGGCGGTGCGGTTCGCGGACGTGAGCCGCACGGACACCGGCGTCCCGGCTGGCGTGTGGGTCCGGGCGTTGTCCATGAGGTTCGCCATGACCTGGCGGAGGCGGAGGTCGTCGCCGGGGACCACCACGCCGCCGCCGACGGAGGCCTCCACCGGGCGGTCGGGGTCCGCGGCCCGCGCGTCGTGCACCGCGTCGCCCACGATGCGGGACAGGTCCACCGGCTCGCGCTCCAGCGGGCGGCCCTGGTCCAGGCGGGCCAGCAGGAGCAGGTCGTCCACCAGGACGCCCATCCGGGCACCCTCGTCCTCGATCCGGCGCATGGCCCGCTCGAGGTCCTCGGGCCGGTCCGCGGCGCCGTGGCGGAACAGCTCCGCGTACCCCCGGATCGAGGTCAGGGGAGTGCGCAGCTCGTGCGAGGCGTCGGCCACGAAGCGGCGCAGCCGGGCCTCGCTCCGGCGCTGCTCGTCGAACGAGGTCTCGATCTGGCCGAGCATCGTGTTGAGGGCGAGCCCCAGCCGGCCGACCTCCGTCCGGTCGTCCTCCGGCTCCACCCGCTTCGACAGATCCCCGCCGGCGATCGCTCCCGCCGTCACGGCCATCCTGTCGAGCGGTCGGAGCCCCAGCCGAACGAGCCACCACGACAGCAGCCCCACCGCCAGCAGGACCCCGATCGCGACCGCGGCCTCGACCCACAGGAGGCGATGGAGCGTGGAGTTGAGCTCGGTCAGGGGGATGGCCACGACCACCGTGCCCCGCACGTCGCTCGGGGAGACCCCGAGCGCGGAGGCGATGACCCGGTAGGACGGACCGGAGGAGACGGCGCCCGTGGAGAAGATGCGGTCGCCGACCGACGAACCGGCCTCCGTGGAACCGGGGAGGCTCTCCGGGAGATCCGGTTGGGCGGTCGATTCCGACGATCCGTACTCGTACGTCCTGTGGACGAGGACCTCGCCGGATCGGTCGAGGACGGCGGCATAGGTGCCCAGCGGGACCGCGTTGCCCGCCCCCAGCCCGGGGCCGGGCGGGCCCGGCCCCTCGTCGAGGAGATCGTGGAGCACCGGGAACCGGGCGGTCCGCAGCTGGTCGTCCACGCGGTCGATGAGGGACTTACGCAGGAACGTGTACGTGGCCACCCCCGCGACGGAGAGCCCCACCGCCACCAGCACCAGGGTGGCCGCGAGGACCCGCGTGCGGAGGGACGACCTCATGAGGACGGCAGCCGGAGCACGTAGCCCACGCCGCGGACGGTGTGGATGAGGTGGGGTTCGACGGCGTCGAGCTTCTTGCGCAGGTAGCTGATGTAGGTCTCCACGACGTTCGACTCGCCACCGAAGTCGTAGTGCCACACGTGGTCGAGGATCTGCTGCTTCGACAGCACCCGCTTCGGGTTCAGCAGGAGGTACCGGAGGAGGTTGTACTCGGTGGGCCGGAGCTCGATCACCGTGGAGCCCCTGCGGACCTCGTGCGAGTCCTCGTCCATCTCGAGGTCGGCGAACCGGAGCCGGGACGCCTCCTCCTGCCGCTGGCCGCCGGTCCTGCGGAGCACGGCCCGGATCCGGGCCACCAGCTCCTCCAGGCTGAAGGGCTTCGTCACGTAGTCGTCGCCGCCGAGGGTGAGTCCGCGGACCTTGTCCTCCGTGGCGTCGCGCGCGGTGAGGAAGATCACCGGGACGTCGAGCCCTCGGTCGCGGAGGCCCCGGTGGATCTCGAAGCCGTCGTGGTCCGGAAGCATGATGTCGAGGACCACGAGGTCCGGCTCGAACGCGCCCGCCTTGCGCAGCGCGTCCCAGCCGGTGGCGGCCACGTCGACCTCGAATCCCTCGTAGCGCAGCACCGTGGCCACCAGGTCCGTGATGCTCGGCTCGTCGTCGACCACCAGCACCCGCGTGCCGCCCGCCGTCCCGTCCCGCCGTTCGGTGGTGTCCGTCATCAGGCTCATCGTCTCCCCTCTCCGACCCGTCGTCTGCACCCCGAAGCTACGCCGCGTTCCTTGGAGGAACCTGAGAGGTTCCTGTTCGCCCGGCAAGTCGGCCTGCCGGGAACCGCGGCCCGCGCGGTGCACCAGCCCTTTCGGGTGTTCGTTCCGCAGGTTGGGGGGCGGCCGTGGGCGCGCGATGAGATCCGGGTGTGAATCCCCTGGGAGGGCGGGACCCTTCGGAAACGTTCAGGTTCCTCTCGGCGGGCGTTGAGGTTCGGCTCCGAGGATGTGACCCGGGCCGGACGCATCCCGTCCGACCCGACGCCGGATGCGGCACACTGGACGAGGAGGCGAGCGATGCCGGAGACCGAACACCCCGACGACGAACGACCGCGGAGCGAGGCCGGCCCGAGCGGCCCCGCCGAGCCCGAGGCCCCGCAGGGCGAGCCAGAGACGCAGGGCGCGCCGGAGGCCCAGGGCGCTCCCAACGCCGAACCGGCTCCGGAGCAGGGCCCGCCTGGCTGGGGCTGGCACCCGCCCCATTGGGGACCGCCGCCGGCCGGGGGATGGGATCCAGCGGGGACACCCCCCGTGTGGGCGTGGCCCGGTCCTCCCGCCGCGCCGCCCCGGCGCAAGGGACGGGCGGTGGTGGCGCTGGCGATGGCCGCGCTGGTGCTGGTGGCCTCCGGGATCGGGATCGGTTGGGGCCTGACCAGTGGCCGGGCTCACGACGCGAGCCGGCAGCCCGTGCCGGTCCCGAGTGGGGCCGTCCCCGTCCGGCCGGGCGAGGAGCCCGGCGACGGTTCGCAACCGGCGCCGGCCGTCTCCGGCATCGACGTCCAGGCCGTGATCGGCGAGGTCGATCCCGCCGTGGTGAACATCGACACCGTGATCGGCACCGGCATCCCCGGGGCCTCGAGCTCGTTCGGCGAGGGACGGGCCGCCGGGACGGGCATGATCCTGACCTCGAGCGGGCTCGTCCTGACGAACAACCACGTGATCCGGGGCGCCACCTCCATCGAGGTCACGATCCAGGGACGCTCCGGCGCCGCCACCGCCAACGTGGTGGGCGTCGCGCCGGACTCCGACGTTGCCCTCCTCCAGATCCAGGGCGTCTCCGGCCTCCCCACCATCACCTCGGCCGACACCTCGAACCTGCGTGCGGGACAGCCCGTGGTGGCCATCGGCAACGCGTACGGCGAGGGCGGCGAACCGGCCGCCGCCGCCGGCACCATCACCGCACTGGAGCAGTCCATCACCGCCAGGGACGCGGGCAGCGAACCCGAGCGACTGAGCGGCCTCATCGAGGCGAACACGCCGATCGCCCCCGGCGAGTCCGGCGGGGCCCTGGCCGACGCCCACGGCGACGTGGTGGGCATGATCACCGCGGCGTCCCGGTTCGCGCCGTACCGCCAGCCGTCCAACGACGCCTACGCGATCTCGATCGAGGATGCGCTGGGCATCGTGGACAAGATCCGGTCGGGCGACGCCACCGCCGACATCATCATCGGCCCCACCGGCTTCCTGGGGGTCCAGATCCGGGACCTCACGGCGGGCGCGACCGAGCGCCTGGGCCTGGACGTGACCTCCGGCGTGCTGGTGGCGAACGCCCTGGACGGCGGCCCGGCGGCCGGCGCCGGGATGAAGGCGGGCTCGGCCATCACCAGGATCGACACCACGGACATCGACTCCGTCGAGACGCTCGGAACGGTGCTCCACGCCACGAAACCGGGGCAGAGCGTCTCGGTGACCTGGGAGGACCGGTCCGGCACCCACACCGCGACGATCCGCCTCATCACCGCCCCGGCGGTGTGAGCCGCGGGTCAGCCCCGGCGGTGCGAGCCGCGGGTCAGCCCCGGCGGCGGACGCCCATGAGCTTCGCGGCGAGCCGGGCCGCCCCGTGACGGGGGGGGCCGGGGAGCCGGGGCGCCGCGAACCTCCGCCACGGCCCCGGCCACCAGCCGAACGCCAGCTCGTACCCGGCCTCGGCCGCCGCCCGCTCCTCCCGTTCGCCGAACAGTCCGAACGGGTAGGCCAGGGTCCGGCAGGGCCGGCCGGTGAGCTCCTCCACGCCGGCCTTCGACGAGGCCAGGTCGTCGCGGAGCGCCTCGTCGTCGAGCTCCCGGAGGTCGGCGTGCGCCATCGCGTGCGAGCCGAGCTCCATCCCAGCCCCGACCAGCGCCCGGGCGTCGTCCGCGTCGAGGAGCCGGCCCTCCTCCCCCGCCACCTCGGGATGGTGCCCCCCCAGCCATCCCGGGCAGACGTAGAACGTGGCCCGGATCCCGAGGCGCTGGAGCAGCGGAAGGGCGTCGGTGAGCCAGCTCCGGAAGCCGTCGTCGAACGTCAGGACCGCCGTTCGATCCGGCGGCGCGTCGCCTCCGCTCCCCGCGAGCACCTGCTCGGCGGTGGCGAACCGGTATCCCAGCCGGCGGAGGAGCCGGACCTGGGACTCGAGATGCCGGGGCGAGGTGATCAGGCGCGTGGGGTCGGTGTCGTCGGCCGCCCGACCCACCCCGTGGTACGCCAGGACGATCGGGCCCCTCATGGCCGTCGGTCCGTCCGGGGGCGCCTCATGTCCGTGGGGTAGTTTCCGATACACGGAGGTGGGTTGCAGAAGCAGGCGAAGGAGTCCCATCGCGTCACCGCGGTCATCCTCACGATGGGCGACCGCCCGGACATGCTGCGCACCGTCCTCGACCACTTGGCCGGCGAGCCCGTCGACGAGGTCGTCGTGGTGGACAACGGCGCGGACGGGCAGGCGGCGGACCAGGTGGCCGGCTCCGCGAACGTACGGGTCCTGCGGCCCGGGGGCAACACCGGGATCGGCGGGCGGAACGTCGGCGCGCGGGTGGCGTCCGGCGACCTGCTGCTGATGCTCGACGACGACTCCTATCCGCTCCCCGGCGCCGTGGCCCGCCTGGCGGGCGCCTTCGACGCGGCGCCCCGCCTCGGCGCGGCCGGGGGCCTGGTGCGCGACGTCGACGCCGACAGTCGTGTCACCCAGTCGGAGGAGCCGGGGACGTTCGACTGGCTGGTCCGGGCGGGCCGCGACGGCGAGGTCCCCGAGCGCGGGCTGGTGGCCGACTTCTTCGCCGAAGGAGGGGTCATGCTCCGCCGCGAGGCGTACCTCGCGGTCGGCGGGTTCTTCGAGCCCTACTTCTTCACGTGCTCCGAGATGGACCTCTCCACCCGCCTGCTCGCCGCGGGATGGGACGTGCGGTACTTCCCCGACGCGGAGTTCGACCACATGAAGCCCGAGGGCCACCGGGCCGGCTCCCGCCTGGCCCTGCAGTACCGGATCCGGAACAACGCGTGGTACTTCTGGCTGCGATTCCCCCCGGCCGTGGCGGCCCGGCGCATCCCCGCGTATCTGGCGTTCGACCTCGTCGAGAGCGTGTACCGGGGCATGCCGGGGGCCTGGGTGAAGGGCGTCCGCGAGGCCTGGACCCGGCGCGACACCGTCCGTCGGTACCGCGATCCCGTCCCGAAGGCCCTCATCCCCCGCGTCGAGATCGAACGGGGCCGCCTCCATCTCCAGATCCTGGCTCGGGCCCTCCGCCGCAAGCTCACCGGCCGGTCGGCGACGGGCTGACCGGCTCCCCGGGGTCCCGGTCGCCTCGGCCCGGCAGGAACGACCTGATCAGGCCCAGCTGCTCGGGGGTCCACCAGCGGCCCAGGGGGTACCAGGCGGCGACGTACACCATCACGCCGAGGGGGACCTCCACGGCCAGGCCGGCCCTGACCACCAGCAGGATGGCGGCCATGGCCGNNNNAACCGTCGCGGGGGCCAGTCCCCGGACCAGGCGGGGCCAGCCGGTGTCGGGAACGATGAGCGCGAACGCCACGACGGCCTCCACGAGGTACGACAGCGTGGTGGCCGCGGCGGCGCCGGTGCTGGAGTACGCCGGGATCAGCACCAGGTTGAGCCCCACGTTCACCGCGAGCGCCACCAGGGACACCGTGACCACCTGCCACCGGCGCTCCCGGGAAAGCAGCGCGTAGGCCCCCAGGTACGCCGCCGCGAACAGCAGCGGGGCCATCGCCAGCCACCGCACGGACAGCGCGCCGGCCACCGCGAAGTGGTTCCCGTACAGCAGCCGGAGGACCGGTTCGGCCTCGATCAGCAACCCCACCCCGAACGGGACGTACAGCAGGCCCACCGCGGCCAGCCCCTGCTCCACGCCGCGCCGGAGGCGCCACGACTCCGTGGACGCGCTCATCACCGGGAACACCGCCTTGGCCACGGCCCACGACACGAACAGGACCGTCTCCAGCAGCCGGTAGGCCGCGGCGTACACCCCCACCGCGGCGTCGCCCTTCAGCGCGCCCAGCATGACCTGGTCGATCCGGAACAGGGCCAGCGAGATCACCGTGTCGATCCCGATGGCGATCGACATCCGCGCCGTGTCCCACATCCCCCGGCGGTTCACCGAACGGAAGTCGAGCGACACCCCCAGACGGCGAACGGACAGGGCCACCCCCGCCGCTCCCACCACCGAGCCCGCCAGGTACGCCACGGCCAGCCCGGCCAGGTCGAACCCCAGGGCCAGCGACCCCACCGCCAGCGCCGCGGTGACGAACCGCTGGACCACCAGCGACACGCTGGTCCAGGTCTGGTTCTGCAGCGCCGCCGCGGCGGCGTGGCCGGCGTCCGCGTAGACCTCGATCGCGATGGCCACGAGGATCAGGACGAACGTCACGGCCGACTCCGCGTCGGGGCGGAGGGCCACGCTGGCGATGGCCGCGGCGCCGAACACCGGCACGGCGATGGCCGTTCGCCACACCAGCGTCTCGGACAGCAGGCGCGGGATGTCCCGGGGGTCCCGGCTCCCCCGCTGGGTCAGCAGTGGGTCGAACCCCCACGACGGCAGCGTGGCCACCAACAGCGCGAACGACAGCGCGTACGCGAACGTCCCGAAGTCGTGTGCGCCGAGGACCCTGGCGGCGGCCACCGTGTACGCCAGGGTGGCCACCTTCCCGGCCACCTGGGCCGCGGAGACCGCGATCGCGTTGCGGGCGGCCCGACGGGTGACGGGCCCGGGCGCGACGTCGGCGACCGGCTCGCCCGCCTCAGTTCCCACGCGCCGTCACCCCCCTCCGTCCCGGGCTCATGGACCCGGTATCGGCGCGGCGGCCGGGACGCTCGAGCATGGGCCCATTCTCCCCCGCCGCCGAGTCGTTCCCCGCCCTCCAGCCCGCTGAATACACGGGCTGACGGGCACGGATCGTGGCCCGGTCGGCCTTCAGCGGGCGTCCGTTTCGGCCGATGCTCCGCTACGTGCGGTGGCTCCGTCTCCAAACGCTGGACAAGGTCTCGCCCCGGCGATACGTGCTGATCGGGGGCGCGATCGTCGCGGTCGTCGCCGGCCTGGGAGCGCTCGACACGTTCGGCGTGATCAGCGTCAAGGCGCTCGACCTCGACGGGGAGAAGAACGTCCCCGCGTTCACCTCCGGGTTCCTCCTGCTGGGGGCCGCGTTCGCCGCCGGAGCGTTCTGGCTGGCCACCGGCATCGACGGGCGTTCCCGGTGGGAGCGCGGGGCCGCCCTCGTGATGGCCGCGCTGTTCCTGTACATGTCGGCCGACGAGGTCGGCCAGCTCCACGAGAAGGCCGAGCGCATCACGGGGATCGACTGGCAGACGCTGTTCCTCCCGGTGTTCGCGGTGGCCGCGGTTGCGACGGTGCTCGTCCTCCGGTCCTGGCGCGGCCAGCCCGTGGCCCGGGCCCTGTTGATCGCGGGCGCCGTGGCCTGGGTCATGGCCCAGATCGGCGAGCACCTCGAGTACGACTCCCACGACGTCGAGGTGGCCGGCTTTCAGTACCTGGTCCTGTTCGAGGAGACGTTCGAGATGGTCGGGACCCTGCTGCTCACCGCGGCCTTCATCCAGGCCGGGCAGCGGACCCTCCACCGTGTGGCCGACCGGCGGACCACGCTCAGGGTGACCTCGGCCGGGTCCCGGCTCCGCGCGCAGTAGCACCGCACTCGCGGGCCGGCCCCTCGGGAATCCATACACTGCGTCGCCATGCGACCGCTCCGCGTGGGCATCCAGCTGCCGGAGGTCGAACGCGGCGTGCGGTGGCCCGAGTACGAGGCCATGGCGCGAACCGCCGAGGACGCCGGGTTCGATTCGATCTGGGTGGGCGACCACCTGCTGTACCGGGGCGACGGCCGGCCGGAGCGCGGGCCGTGGGACGCGTGGACCCTCCTCGCGGCGCTCGCCGCGGTGACCTCCCGGGTCCGGCTCGGCCCCCTGGTCGCGTGCACCGCCTTCCGACCGCCCGGGATGCTGGCCCGCGCGGTGGCCGCCGTGCAGGAGGTGAGCGGCGGCCGGCTGGTCCTGGGATTGGGCGCCGGATGGAACGAGACCGAGTTTCGCGCGTTCGGGGTCCCGTTCGACCACCGGGCCGCGCGGTTCGAGGAAGCGTTCGAGGTCGTCCGCCGGCTCCTCGACGGCGAACGGGTGACCTTCCGGGGACGGTTCGTCCAGACGGACGACGCGGTGGTCCTTCCGAGGCCGCGGGAGCGCCCCGAGCTCATGGTGGGGAGCGTCGGCCCCCGGGTCCTCCGGGCCACGCTTCCGTTCGTGGACTCGTGGAACTGCTGGTACCTGGACTACGGCAACACGGCGGAGGGGTTCGCCCGCCTGAACGCGAGGATCGACGCCGCCGTCGCCGGCGCGGGGCGCGCTCCGGGCGAGGTCCGGCGGAGCGCCTGCGTGCTGGTGGGGATGGAACCGGCTCGCCGGGAGCGGCCCACGGACCCGTCGGCGACGGCGGTCGACGGATCACCGAGTCGGATCGCCGAGGCGCTCCGCGACCTCGCCGCCGCCGGCGCCGACGAGGCAATCTGCGTGTGCGATCCGATCACCGAGGCCACCATCCGATCGGTGGGCCGGGCGCTGGAGCTGCTGGACGCCTGAGCCCCGGCGGCTACGCGTCGACGATCGGTTCGGGAACGCCGGCCTCGACGGTCGTCGGCTCTGCGACGCGGGCCCGGCCGGGACGGATGGAGGGGACGACCAGCGCGGCCAGGGCCCCTGCCCCCGCGAT
>WNGB01016640.1_pt1 | contig 24287 bp, 35 predicted proteins | sample 5400681 | NCBI WGS metagenome assembly WNGB01 (sample SAMN13153367, study PRJNA577476) | soil metagenome | isolation source: 115 cm soil or saprolite under grassland replicate 2 | place: USA:California | collected 2016-06-15
AGGGAACACAATGTCCTTTGGTGACGCTATGACCAACAACCTCAGCTTACAACCAACTTCCAGTGAAGATTCCGAGTCCCGCGCAGATGCGACTTACTTCACTACAGAACAGGCAGATGAAGCCATCAACCTCCTTCAGGGACATATCAATGTAAATCGCAAATTGCATGCTGCATTTGGGATAAGTTCAGTGTCTTCAGGGCCTTCTTTGTCATCGAACACCGTCACAAAAAAGGTTCCAATTGCACCTGGTATGTGTGTCTGGACAGGCCTTGATCATTGTGAAGCAATAGCAGTTTCACTCTTCAGATACCCTGATAAAGCAATTCTTGATGACCAGCAAGACCTGCGTAAAATCATCTTGGTAAGCACAATATTTTCATTCTATACAATCAATTGGCTGACAGCTGTATAGTTGTGCAATATTCAGGAGATCTCAGTCTCCAATGCTTGCTGTCCTATCTGTTGGGAGCTCTTGCAGGTCCTCAAACTGGGCATCAATGATTTTTTTCACTTCCACACCTCCTTTTACCCACTGGAATTGCCACCTTTCCTTCCTCAAGATGTCTTGGAGAAGTTGGTCATTCAATTGCAAGACATCTACACCGAGAACTCATCACATTACTTGGAAGAAATTCGCTTCCAATGACTATGGCTGCCAAGTGGCCAATACTCTGATCTGTTTTCATCAAAAATGTTGTATCACCTCTTATATCTATTTATTATAAAGTTTGACATTTTTTATCATCTTTGTTGCTCTATCTTTCAAGGCTTTTGTTGATTGCTCTCTTTTCCTCGTTGTTTCTTGATTATTTACTCTTATTAATGTGAATGTTGTACAATCTTCTGTACTTTTCCTTGTGCTGATGTTCATGGTTTTTTCCTCTGTAGTTCTGCTTCTCTCACTCTAATGCTCTGTGATAATGTACTAGAAGTTCCATTTCTTGCCAGTTAATACTTGTTTTCTATGCCCTTTTCTGTTAGTATTCCAAGCCAGAACACTGTGAAAAGTTGAGGTGGCTCCACAGTCTGCTAAGGCAGACTTTAGCTGTTTTTGGCAGACTCCCAAGCTGCCTCGAAATTGTCTGTTTCAGCCAGCAGATTCCCAGTCTGTCATAGAAGCACTGAATAATAACATTATGTTAAACATAGTACAAATCTGCTAAAAGGCGGCTGATTGAGCCATCTCCAGCCATTAGTAGGGTTCGTCATGGGTTTGCGAACCCGCGTGGATAGGCGGGTATGGGTAGGGCGGGTACGGGTATGGGTCAAGTGGAAGTCACCCGCCCCAAACCCATACCCGTGCCCCGGGTTTGGCGGGTTTGGTTTCGACGTGACGACGAGGGTATTTACCCTCCTTGCCACGTCAAAATGGGAGTGGTCGAGGGGGAGAGAGGGTCTTGGTGTTGAAATGGGAGTGAACGAGGGGGATGGAGCCCCTAGCATCGAAATGGAGGGGATTCCCCTCCTCCTGTAGTAGCTAGTTAGTAAAAAACAAACGTAAAAAACACTGCAGACGCACCTTATACGCCTGCCCTCTCGCTTCAAGTTGCCACTTAAACCTTCCTGGTCATGGCTTGGGGCGTCGTCGGCAGTGGTGGAGGTTGCGTGGGGATCATAGAGGGTGCCAGAGATGGGAGAGGAACAGTGTGGTCGTCGTTGGTGGTGGTGTGACGTGGTGGGTAACCCATGGGTATATTCTCACGGTACCCGTACCCATGAGTGCGGGTACGGGTTTTATGCGGGTATGGGTATGGGTGGACCCAAATTTACCCATGGGTTACCCGTGACGAACACTAGCCATTAGTAATTGAAAGTTAGGTTAGTTAACTGGAAAATAACCAAGATCAGACCTAACTGTAACCAGAAATTCCTAACTGGGCAATGACCAGTTATGACCAGTCTTAACCAGTCTTATTCACACATTTTTATTTCCAGGTTATGACATGACAAGGAATTCCCCCCCTCATCGCATCGAAACAGACAGGATACAATGAGAGGGTGAATACCTGCCTCATCAAAGTGAATAGGGAATTCCCCCTTGTCATGTCCCTTGTTGCGTTGTTGTATAATTCCCAGCCATCTGGGATTGTCGTTGGATGGGTAGAGGGGGCTGTTAACACCATGTGCATTTGCGATGTGGTTGGGCTGATGGGGCAGGGGTTGACATGTCGGTCCTCGGAGGTCACAGTGAGGAGAGGTTGAAGAAGGGTGGTAGGCACCGAGGGGGGACTCCCATAGAGATTGTCACGGGTAACCCTGGGGTTTCCCAGGGCTACCTGTACCCTTACCCACGCAAACCCATACCCGCACCTACAGGTACGGGTTTCAACGGGTTGGGGTAGGGGTTTTCATCAAATCCAGGGGTCAGTTAACCCGCGTATAGGTATATGAAATAAATATATTATATATAATAAATACATTATAAATTTTTAAAAATAACACAACGGGGAGGCACAACCTCCTTGTCGCGTTGAAAAAAGATTCAATAACGCAACAGGGAGGTTGTGCCTCCTTGCCGCATCAAAAAAAGGATCAACGACGTGACGGAGAGGTCAACACCTCCTTGCCACATCGAAAAATGCATCAACAACGCGACGGGGAGGTCAACACCTCTTCGTCGCATCGAAAAATACATCAACAACGTGACGAGGAGGTCAACACCTCCTCGTCGCATCGAAAAATACATCAACAACACAACGGAGAGGTCAGAACCTCTCCGTCGCATCGAAAATTTCAACCAACAACACAACAAGGAGAACATGGCCTCCTCATTGTCTTGTTGGTTGAAATTTGGAGATGCCCCCCAAAACAGATCTGTAGCCTGTAAGAAAAACAATATGATTAGTGTACATTAACCTGTTATTTGTATAAGGAACATACCTTGTTGGGGAAGCGAGTGAAGCACACTCACTCTCCCCCATCCCCAACACAATCCCTCAATGACATCTGGATGCTTGATGGTCGGCAGTGGTGATGAGCTGGCAGTCGCTGATGTGACAGGTCACAGCGCGGGTAACCCGGTAACCCGCGCCGAGGGTAAGGGTTCAGTGAGGGTCGGCGAAGTCCAACCCATACCCGTACCCGGCATACCCTACCCGTAAACCCAGGTGGGTTTTGAAACCTGTGACAATCACTAGACTCCCATATTATTAGAACAAGAACAACACAACCCAGAGTTGTGTTGTTTGTGTTCTGGTTGAGGGGAGGGGGAGAGTAGGTTTGTGGGGGCCCAGCCAGTGAGTGGGGTGTGTGTTCTTGTCCTTGGTTACTTTCATTGTGTCAAAGGAAGTGATGTGACAAGAGGGGAGATTCTCTCTTATTGTGTCAACAAGGAAGTAACACAACAAGAGGAGGATTCTCCTCTTGTCATGTTGACGAAGATGTTAGGCAATGAGGAGGGAATTCCCTCCTCATTGTGGCATATGCTACCTATATTTTAGTCAAGAAATTAGTAAAATGAATAGCAAACGTACAATTTTAGGGCGCAGTGGCCCATCCTCATTTCTTAATGCTTACCCCTGTTGCATCAAAATAAACACAATGAGGAGGAGAGTGACCCCTCCTCGTCATATTGAAAATGGGGTTGTCAGTTCTGCAAGAACGAGTATCCCAGAACGAGCCTGGAATGCTCGTTCTTGCAGAAATGAGGGCAGGGGTGGTCAGTGCTACAGGAATGCACTCCCGTGTAGTTGTTCTTGCAGAAATGAGGGCAGGGGTCATGGGTTCTGCAGGAACGCGCCCTCAAGTGGTTGTTCTTGCAGAAATGAGGGTGGGGGCAATTGGTTCTGCAGGAACATGCCCTCATGTGGTTGTCCTCACAGAAATGAGGGTGGGGGTGATTGGTTCTGCAAGAATGAGCCCCCAGGTGGTCGTTCTTGCAGAAATAAGTGTGGAGATATTTGGTGCTGCAAGGACGAGCCACCAGGGAGTTGTCCTTGCAAAAAGCTAGGGCGTATAGAAAAATTTAGTAAAACAATAGGGGATGAATAAAAATGGGGGCCGGACCTTGTACACTTGCCCTTTCTCATTTTCGTGCCTATTTAACAAACTCCCAGGCCCCTTGTGTTGTTGCATTTGGTTGTCCATTGGGTTTTGTCACATTTTGTGGGCATTGAACATGTTGGTGTTGATAGTGGGTGGAGAGTGATGTGATGTGACAATGGTGTTCCATAAACAGACGCGTATAAAAATAAGTGAGGTAGACTGCTGGTTAGGACCAGTTATGACTGGTCCTAACTGGTCCTAACCATGACCAGTTATAACTGGTTACCTAACTGATAAAAACTAGTGCTAACCAGTTAGTGTCAGTTCAGTTAGGTTGATTTGAGAAATTGAAATAACCATAACCAGTTAGGGTCTCAGTTACTGCCAAAAAAGGCAAAAAACTGGACCTAACCGGACTTTCAATCACTACCAGCCATGGTCCTTCATTTGGGCAGAAAAACTACCCTCTATAACTCCATCTACAATCAGTGAGGCTTGAGGCCACAGATGACAGGATAACAAGCTGCAACACAACGAGGTCCACAGTGGTTTAGTACTTTACTCTGCCCCCCCTAGTCCACAAGGACTCTGAGGACAGTCCGAGTAGTCCGCGGAGTCTGATCAGGACAGTCCGAGTGGAGTCCAAGGACAGTCTGATGCTCTTTTCTAAATAAAAAAACCACTGTTTAGTCTGAGCTTAGTCCGAGTGGAGTCTGAGGACTGTCTGAGCTGTCTGACCACCTGCAGGATGCAGTTAATTTCAATTTAAATCATTTTTTATAAGGAAAATTACTATAAAAGAAAATACCTAAAAGAAACTATCTAACTAATAAGGCAATAATCCAGTAGTTTACCCTGCCCCCACATTCCAGGTGGATTCCAGGTGGAATGGTTCTATTCCACATATTACCCTATGGATTCCATATATTACCCCATGGATTCCACACATTACCACATGGATTCCACATTATTCCACTATGGATTCCACACACACCTACCATGGATTCCATGACATTCTATATGGAATCCATAACTTTCCACATGGATTCCAAATCTTTTCACATGGATTTCATATCATTCCACATGGATTCCACAACATTCTACCATGGAATCCATAACTTTTCACATGGATTCCATAACTTTTCACATGGATTCCATATCATTCCACATGGATTCCAAATCTTTTCATATGGATTCCACAACATTCTACCATGGATTCCATATCATTCCACATGGATTCCATATCATTCCACATGGATTCCATATCATTCCACATGGATTCCATATCATTCCACCATGGAATCCACAACTTTTCCCATAGATTCCAAATCTTTTCACATGGATTCCACAACATTCCACCATGGAATCCATAACTTTTCACATGGATTCCACATGGATTCCAAATTTTTTCATATAGATTCCATATCATTCCATATGGATTCCACATCATTCCATATGAATTCCACATTATTCCATATAGATTCCACATTATTCCATAGCATTCCATGACCCTTTATATGGATTCCATGTAGATTCCATACCTTTCCATATATATTCCATATTATTCCATAACTTTTTATATGGATTCCACATTATTACATAAACTTTTTACATAGATTCCATATTATTCAACACAAATTCCATATTGTATACATATATATTATTATCAGGAAAAACTATTTCTGCTCAAAAAGACCTTGTGAAACCCCCAGATGCCTTGGGACACCCTGGGGCATTGAGGCACTCAAAGTATCCAAGGGGTATGCTGAAACAAGTCCACTTGTGATACATTTCTACAAGGCACTACAAGAATATATAGGATACCTAGCGGATGTCTGGTAAAATAGCCAAAAGATGCTTTGAAGGTATTCCCAAGATTCTGCAGAGTATCTGACAGAATATCAAGAAGCACTCAGAAGGACTATCAAGATTAATTCTATAGCCCACAGGATGCTTCCAAGAAATTCAAAAGGTTTACTAAGACATCTCCAATGCATCTTGAGGGTGCTGCAGGTTCCAACAATAGAAGGACTGAATAAGTTCAACAGGCTTCATGGAGGCAACTTTATATATCTTGTGGGATGCAGAATATCTATTGAGCACTATCTAAACTTCTTGGGAGTGCTACAAAATACTTTCAAGGCACCTTGCAGATTGACACAAGGTCTCTACAGGTAATCAAGAATATCTCCAGGATCTTCCAGAGTAGTGGCCAAAAATTTCAGAAAACACAAAAAAAATTATTAAAAAAATAAGCGATAAGGAATGCAAAATTTTAGAGCAGTCATGTTTCTCTACATGATGTCTCCACCTAGAGTAACAGCATTAATCAAAACATCAGCTTCCACATCTTCTACGTCAGTTCCTCCACTATTTTCATCCGCAAGAAGACTTTGAATATTACTACTGTTACTAAAGAAAATTATAATCAGAGTAAAAGTTTAGATCAATGTACAGGATAATTTGAAACACTTTTCTGAGATAGTAGTCACCCCAGTCAGGAGATTTCTTGACCAAGGCATTCCATAATTGCAGATGATGAAGTATAATATCAACATGTGATTGCAATATACCAATTCTTAAGAAGAGTTTCACAAAATGGTAGTTGGAGCTCTGAGCTGCTCTTATATTCTCCTAATGTGTGTTCAATCTCATAAACAATTATAAATAATGAGCAGAAAAAGGATATAAGATTACTTACTGAGGTTACCACCAATAGAACAACTGAAATAGGAAGACAGAGGCTTAATCCTTTGTTCATATAAAAATTGACAGGCCAAGATGCCTGAGATGTCCATATAAGAATTGCCAAAAGTGGTCCATATAAAAATTGGCCAAACCAGATCAGAGATCTCTCAGGGTTTTCAGGGGTCCTATTCCATGCAATATTTTTATAAAATGATATTTATTCAAATAAGAAAGTTTACATAAAGGAAATTGCCTAAAATGGTAACAATACAGGAAAGGAAGCTAAATAAAACAGGAAGAATGAGGAATAAGGGGAGGGATGTGGGGATAGTGGAATACCAATATGCCCAAGTGGGCATGTTGATAGTGTTCAGGAGGGGAGCGAATGTAGGCGGACACGAAAAGCGTGTCTGGCTGGAGAACCTGCTGAACACCACTAACATGCCCAAATGGGCACGTTAGTGGTGTTTGGTGAAAGGAATGTAGCCAGAGATGAAAACGTGTCCCATTTAGGGTCGCGTTTTCGTCTCTGGCTGGAGGGAGGGGTGGAGAACTTGCTGACACTACCAACGTGCCTATTTGGGCACGTTGGTGGTGTTTTCGTCTCTGGCTGGAGGGTGGGGTAGGGTTGGAAGAGAACCACCTGAACACAAAAACGCGTCCCATATAGGGACACATTTTCGTGTCTGGCTAGAGGGTTGGAGGGGTGGAGAACCTGCCGAACACCACCAACGTCCCCAAATGGGCACGTTCGTGGTGTTGTGGTGGATTAAATGTCTGGCTGGAAGGTGGGTGGAGGTTGAGAGAGGGAACGGCTGGGGGAACGGCTGGGGAGGTATTAGCATTTATATACAATGTAATAACAAAAAAAAACGAACCTTTTGTGAGGATGGGCATGACGGCCCATCCCCACCCTCGTTGTTGTTGTGCGCTCAGGGTTGGGAGGGAGAAGATACCACCGAATGCAGCCAGACACGAAACCGCGTCTCCACAGAGACATGGTTTCGTGTTGGGCATTGCGAGGCTCCCAAACACGAAAAACGTGCCTGCTATGGCACGTTTTTCGTGGTCGGCTAACCAGGGAAGGGCGCGGGGGTGTCGAAAAGGGAGTGGAGAAACGGCTGGGGAGGAGGGGGTGTATGTCAGTACGAGTACATGTCACTAGCCCCAGTTTTTGGTAGGAATTTCCTGTAATTTACTGGTAATGTACAGGTAATTTCATCTGAAATTCACCAGAAATTAGATTGCACTGAAGCCTGCCAAATTGTTATTTTCTGATTGTTCTGTTTTTCTGGTAAATTTCTGATAAATTTCCGGTAATTTACAAGGATTACAGAAATTCCTGTAATTTACAGGGCATTTGTCCTTATAGGTGCCCTAGATTAGCTGGAGAAACACTAATTTACCAGAAATTCATAAGTAATATACCAGAAATGTTCAAATAAACTATCTGGAAACTGTATTATTATTATTATTATCATTACATAATACAATATAGGGACATGAACAACATTACGTGTTTTGTTCAGCCCATCAGGTGAGGTCACGTGACATATCACACGTCAACCAACCTGTATCAATCATCATCATCAACGCTCTTCACCTCCACCACCACTGGCCTCCCTCGCCTCCCTCACCTTTGCCCCCTCACCACCACCTTCACGACGTGTCAAAACACGGCTACGACGGCCGAAACACGACCGCCACGACGCCACGTCATCGTGACGCACCAAAGGACACGAACTGACCACAACGGGTCGAAAACGCACCGGACGCGACGAGAGACAGAGCAGAGGGCGCGAGGGAAGGGAGGGGAGCACGCAAGGGACAAAGGGCGGGGGGCGTACAAGGTACACCTGCCATTTCATTTTTTAAAATTACATTTACTGATTTCCCCTTCTCCCAAACAGGGTCCCCCTCCGCCTCTCCCACCTTTTAGACACGTAGCAGCCGCCCTTATGGGCGTCTGCTACGTGTCGTCTTCTTACTCACACATCACCCCTTCCCCACCTCCCCCCCTTCAGACACGTTGCAGATGCCCAAAAGGGCGTCTGCAACGTGTCTCTTTCACCACACGCGACGAACATGCCGGTTTCGGCATGTCCGTCGCGTTTTTCTGTGTCCCCTCCAGGCAGACACGACAACACGTCCCATATGAGACGTGTTTTCGTGTCTGCTACATTTCCTCCCCATCAGAACACCAACATGCCCATTTGGGCGCGTTGGTGGTCTTCGATAGGTTCTCCATAGCCAGACACGAAGAAACGTCCCATATGGGACGTTTCTTCGTGTCCGGCTACATTTCCTCCACATCCGAACACCCACTAACGTACCCAATTTGGTGTTCGGCTGCTTGTCTTCCACTCCAACCCCTCCCTCTAAGCAGACACGAAAACGCGCCGCATATCGGCGCATTTTCGTGTCTGCTGCCTCCCCACCTTCAACATGCCCACCTAGGCATGTTGGTGTTTGGTCTCCCCCCCCCCGCCCACTTCCCTTATTCTCCCCTCCTTCCCTTCTCCCCCTTCCTTACAGTCATTCCATATTAGTCATTTTCTTTTTAGTAACATTTCCTTTTCAGTACTATTACTCATTTGAGTAGATAAGATTTAAGTAGATAAGATAAGAAGTAGATAAGATAAGAAGTAGATAAGATAAGATAAAATTAAAAATTAAAATGTTATTTTATTGATGAAAAATACCAGCAATATGCCAGGAAAATATGAGAAAAAAATCAGACAAATAATGAAAAAAATGTAATATAAATTTATTAAAAAAACATAAGGAAAACACCAGGAAAACATCAAAAATTCACCAAAAATTCACCAGAAAAACATATGAAATAAGTATTAAATTTGGAATACACAAGAAAAACACAAGAAATTACCTGTAAATTACCTGTAAATTACCAGAAATTTCCACCAGAAACTGGGGGTAGTGTGAAGTACTGGAATATAAATGTAATAACAAAAAAAAAAGAACCTTTTGTGGGGATGGGCACGACGGCCCATCCCCACCCTCGTTGTTGTCGCGCGCTCGTTATTCGTGGTTGGCTAACCAGGGAAGGGTGTGGGAATGTCGAAGAGGGAGTGGGGAAATGGCTGGGGAGGAGAGGGAGGGCATTAGTAAGTTAATATATCTTTAACATTATAAAAAAAGAACCTTTTATGGAGATGGGCACGATGGCCCATCCCCATCCTCGTCGTTGTCACACTTGTGCTTGCATCCCCACCCGGCCTCCCCCCTTCGCGTTGTCATGTCTCGGGGTTGTGCCGTCGTGTCCGGCGTCCTTTCCCCCACGCTATCGAATCGGGTGTCCTGGTGCTGCCGTGTGGTGTCATGGATGTGCCATTTGGTGTGGTGGGTGGTGGTAGAGGTGCTGGGGGACGGGGGACAGCGGGGGACAGCGAGTCGTGGTGAAGGGGTCTGGGTAGGAAGGACGATGATGTGGCAATGTCCACATTTGGCCGTTCGCGGCGCGTTCCGAGCTCGGCAATCGCCAAAATCGAAGAAAATGCGGTGTTTTGGGCTTATCAGGCCCATTTCTGCGTCAATTTCGATGATCCAAATATTGGGTTGAAGGGCCTTTTATGTATATTTCGAATGTGTACTGTATTTCTGAGGATTTTTATGTTTTCACTCATTATTCTTTGTAACTTTTGTAAAATTGACCTGGTTTTTCGATTTTTTATACCAAAAAAGTGAGTAAAATAAACCTTGAAGTTTATTTTCAGATTCTATGCAATTAATGCTTTTTTTTGATATATAATATATATATACATAGTGGGTGATTATTTTAAAAGTCATAGATTTAAATATTTTAACTTGTTTGGGGAAGTCATGTGACCTAACCCAGTGGACTGAACAAAATACAAGATTTGGTTGATGGCCCCATGAGCTATATTCAATAATTGCTTGGGTCTCTATGTGGAAATGGGTGGAATCTATATGGAAAAATGTGGAATCCATGTGGAATCCATATGGAATAATGTGGAAAATGTGGAATCCATGTGGAACAATGTGGAATCTATATGGAATAATGTGGAAAAATGGGGAATCTATGTGGAACAATGTGGAATCCATATAGAATATTGTGGAAAAATGTGGAATCCATGTGGAATAATATGGAATCCATGGATTGCATGGAATAAATTGTGGTGGATTCCACCTGGATTCCAGAGAAATATTCCATGGAATATTGCAATTCCCTGGAGTTTCCATATGGAATGAACATGGAAATTTACACCAAAATGGCTGGGCTCTCAGCCAAAAATATTCCATATAGAATCCATGGAATCCACATGGAATTGGCATTCATTCCACCTGGAATCTGCCTGGAATGTGGGGGCACAGTAAAGACCTCCAATAATCAATGAAAACATGTGTTTTTGTTGACAAAGGGAGCCGCTGGACATGAAAACACACATGCCATTTTGGGTGTGCTTTGGTGTTCAAGGGAGATAGTGGAAGGAGGAGGGATTGCGGGGTAAGGGGGGAGAAAAACAGGAAAACGTGGCCATGTCAGGGCACATTTTCATGGTTTTCTGCAGGGGTGGGGGTGGGGAAGCACCCAAACACAGTATGCCAGCAGCAAAAGCATGTCCATATGGATGTGCTTTTGCTGCTGGCATAAAGGAGGAGGGCAGGGAGGGATGATGAATGCCCCAAATGTTAAAACGAGCCCACCAAGCTCATTTTGACGTTCAGGGCATTCACCTCCATGAAAAACATGCTGTGTTGCATGTTTTCGTGTTGGAGAGGTGGGGCAGGGTGGACACAAAAGACACGCCTGTATGGTGCGTGTTTCATATTCAGCGGCTGCAGAGAGGAAGTTGTAAGGGCTACTGCGGTTGGGCGGGACACGGTACTAGCAGGGGATCCGAAGTTGATTAGATTATTATGTAATAGTAATCTAAACATAAGCATGCCTAGCAGGGAATCCGAAGAGAAAAGGATAAGGATCTGCCTGCAGGCATGGTCTAATATACTAGTAATGGATATAGGAAAATAAGACCGAAATCGATAAATACGTGTCAGTATGTGTAAGGTACCGAGTTATGTGGCACGCCAGCATGGCACTAACAGAAAGCGAGTTGAGAACAACAGCGGGTCAGGAGCGGTAGGTGCAAGGGGTGAACCAAGAGCGGGAGGTGAAGGCGAGCGAAAGGCGGAAGCGGAGATGCAAGCTGGAGTGAGAGCGGAAGCTGGCATAATGTCGCGGGATGTCGGAGGCAGAGCGGAGACTGTCTGGTGGAAGGGGGTTCCCCTTACAATCACCCCCCCTCTAGAACAGCATCGACTCGATGCAGGGGTAGCAGAGATAGGCCGGAAGGGAATTGAACCAAAGGCCAGGGCGCGAATGCAGTGTGGGGCTGCTGGATTTCCAATATAGAATTCTGTCACCTTCTCCTGGGCATTACCAAGATTCTCCCAGTACTCCCAAGTGTTCCCCTCTACACCATAGCCTTCCCACTTGACCAGGTACTGAAGTTTTCCTTGGAACATCCTACTGTTCAGAACCTTTTCCACAACATATTCATCTTCTCCGTTGACAAGTTCTGGTGGAGGCGGTGGGTTCTGACGACTTCCGACGATCGGGTTATCCGAAGTGAGGGTTAACTTCACAACATTGAAGACTGGGTGGAGACGTCTCATAGGCGGAGGGAGGATCAGGCGGTAGGCATATTTTCCGACATGTCTGTCCACCGGGTAGGGGCCGAGGCGGTGGTGTGAAAGCTTCTTCGAGGGGCAGGTGGTCTGGATATCTTCGGAATCGAGGTAGACCTTGTCACCAGGAGAGAAGGTTGGTGCTGGGGAGCGACGGCGATTGTAGTATCGTGCCATGTTGTCCTTTGCCTTAGCGAGCACCGAGTTGGCTTCTTCCAGTGTATCCTTCATCCGATCCATAAACTTGTTAACCACTTCCACTCAGGACGGAGGTTGGTGCGGTTCAAAGCCCATCCGCGGGTGTCGGCCAGTATCAAGGAGGAAGTGTGTCTGCTGCGTGGAGGAATGAGTGTGGTTGTTATAGGAGAATTCCGCAAGGAGAAGAAGCAGAAGCCAGTCGTCCTGTCGTTCTCCGACAAAGATCCGCAGGTACTGCTCTAGCTCCTGATTAACTCACTCAGTCTGCCCATCAGTTTGTGGGTGGTAAGCGGTGGATGTTGCAGCTTCTATCCCAAGCATTCGGAAGAGCTCCTTCATAAAGGCAGCGACAAACTGCAGTCCTCGGTCAGATATGACTCTCCGCAGGAGGCCATGGAGCTTCCAGATGTTCCGCAGGTAAAGGTTTGCTGCTCCAGCAGCCATGACGGTTGTCAGCGTCTCAGAGAAGTGAGCTCGCTTACCTATGGAGTTGACCACCACCATGATGGTGTCATATCTGCCTGACTCTGGAAGCTCCGAGATGAAGTCAACACTAACGGTGTTCCAGCGTTCCTCCGGAATCGGAAGTGGTTGGAGCAAAGGGTAGGCGATGCTGTGCCTTAGTGCAGAGGCACAAGTCACAGTGGGAGACATACAGACCGACATACCGGGACATATTGGCCACCAGTAGTTTTGGGAGACCAGTTCTAAGGTCTTGAAATGACCCAGATGTCCAGCTACCTTCGTGTCATGACAGAGCGAGACAATCCTTCAGCAGAGGCCAGAGGTGTCTGGAATGTAGATGCAGCCGCGATAGTAGAGGAGACCATTGTGTTCCGATCATTCCACAGATCGGAGAGAGCGGGTGGAGGTTCTCTGAAGTTCCTGGACAGCTTTGGCCACAGGTTCCTCCTCCAGACGCTTACTTCCCTGGCGGATGTCCCAGAGGATGTCCTGTTCTGGTCCAGCGAACTGTAGACCCTCCAGTGCGCGTACTGCAAAGAGTTTTGGAGGCAGGAGCACGATGTTGGAATTGTCTCCAGCACCAGTGCCATGATTGGCTCTGCGGGAGAGTGCATCTGGCTTACCCATTGTCTTTCCAGGCTTGTGGTGGAGTGCAAAGTCGAAGCGGGAGAGGTATAGGGACCATCGGGCCTGTTTCTGGTTGAGTTGTTTGGCCGTCATGAAGTATTCCAGGTTCTTGTGATCTGTCCAGATCTCGCAGGAGTGTTCCGCGCCTTCAACGAAGTGCCACCACTCCAGTAGCGCTTGGATGATCGCTAGCATCTCCTTGTCGTGGATTTCATAGTTCTGCTCAATGGGGGACAGGGACTTGGAAAGGAAGGTGACTGGGTGCCATTTTTCATCTTCTGCGGATACCTGGGACAGGACAGCGCCAGTCGCAAAGTTGGAACTATCGGCTTCAATGCAGAAGGATCTGGTCAAGTCGGGAGAGATGAGAACTGGAGCGGCAGTGACGCTCTGCTTCAATCTATTGAAGGCAGATCGTTCAGCGCCTTCTCAATGCCATCGGGTATCATTCCGAGTCAAGTCGAAGAGCGGGTGGGCATGTTCTAAAAAATTCTTAATAAACCTCTGATAGAAGTTGGTGAAGCCCAAAAAGGACTGCACCTCCTTCTTGTTGGTTGGGGCGGGCCACTCGGTAACACCAGCAATCTTGACTGGGTCCATCGCAACCGAGTTGTGGGAGATAATCTCTCCGAGGTATTCAATTGTGGTTTTCTCAAACTCGCACATGTCGGGGCGGAGGTAGAGCTTGTGCTTCTCCAAAAGCTCCAGGACACGCCGGGTGATCTTCCAGTGCTCTTCCAGAGTTTCCATGAAAATAAGGATGTCGTCCAGATAAACCACGACTATGCCTTCCAAAATGAGGTCTTCGAAAATGCCATCCATCATCGTCTGGAAGGTGGTGGGACTGTTTGTGAGGCCAAAGAACATCACCAGGGGTTCGTATAGCCCGCAGTTGGTTCGGAAGGCGGCCTTCCACTCATCACCCTCCTTTATCCCGACGTTATTGAAACCCCACCGAACATCCAGTTTCATAAAGTATTTGGCTCCGCAGAGCTTGGCGATCAGCTCCAGAATGAGCGGAAGTGGGTAGTGCTTTGAGGTCCGGTCTGGTCCGGTTTTTTGTCCAAATTTGGAATGACCGGACCAAGACTGGTCCTCACATTTTCACAACCTGGAAAAGACCAGACTGGACTAATCCAGACCGGTCTGTGGCAGTTTTTTCCAGTTAACTGGTTACAGTCTTAACCAGTCTGCAACTGGTTTGGACCAGTTATATTAGTAGAAAAACTTAGACTACATTCCTACATTCCGAGTTCCCAGTCATTAACCTGTCCTTGTCCAAGCTCTTTATCCTATGCTGCTCCATTAGTATCATCAAGCAGAAGCTCTTCAAAATTAAAATGATCCACCTCCTCCACCTGCAATGCATTCCAGGCAGCCATATCATAAAGTTCCAGTCCCCATCCGGACTTCAGAATGACAAGTTCTTCAAAAATGATGGGACCCAAGGATGCTTGTCGGTCAACTGCAATTTGTTTGGTGCCAGAGAACATCCTCTTGCACGGAACAGATGAAGCCTGAGCTGGCAGGACATCAATCGCAATCCGTGCGAGTGTTGGAAACAGCTGTGCATGGTCCTAATAGATGTTAGCGCATGTAAATCTAACTGCAGTTGGCTAGATACCTGCCACCATTCGACAAGGTCTGTATCCTTGGTCACGTCCTGTTGCATAGTGCTTAAATAGCGGCGCAATTCTGAAGCCCAGCCTTCTTCCATATTGTCGGTGAGCAGTGTTTCACGCAGCTTGTCAAATTCCAAAACAACAGGAGCATCATCCCTCTGATCTGGATGATCCTCTCCGTGTGGTTGTTGAGGAGTAGTAAATGGACAGTTTTGATAGTACTGGGCCATCTGGTAAGGTAATTAATTAGATGTACAACTTCAAGGACGTGCGCGACATACCGTAGTCTCGACAATCTTTCTCGCCTCATCTTGCCAATCTTTCGCATCTGGATTGCCTGCCTCAATCTCCGCTGCTTGTTCCTCAGGACCACCCCACGCAAGTTTGATATATGCTAGTTTATAATATGGATGGAGCACTTCCAAAGGTTCATTGTTAGACAACTCAGGCAAATAATTAAAACTGACAAGCTTACCAAGCGCTAGAACAAATGCAGGCTTTTGGTCCAGACGTGAGTAGTATTTCCCAATCTTTGTGAGACCGTCATCGAGAGCGTCCTTATACAGTGAATATTTCACACTGTCCCGCTTTGTCTCCCATGCCGTTTGTAGCTCCTCGAGGGCAGGAAGTGCCCGCCAGAGTGTCGCTTGCTTCTCAGAGGAAAAGTATTGTTGAATGCAATTGGAATCCTGATAGGCCACAAGTAAATAAGTTCGGAGTACAGTACCCAGCATTAAAAAGACTCACTGCAAGGATATCGCGTGCATCAGTCACCCAAGTCCAGTCTGGATCTGCCATCTTGAATGCACACCATGGTATGTGCTTAACAACCCGGTTTTCACGCCGTAAGGTGGTGATGGGTCCGTAAATTTCATTGGCTGACAAGGTAAATAGAGCAATTGGCTGGCAAGTTAGCCCGTGAATACTGGAGCATCTGTGTATGCAAAAACCACATACCTGACAAAGCTTGTATGACTGATCCAACATCTTGAAAGCAGTATCCCACCGGATGTTGCTGTGTAGTGGGATCTTCAATGGTTCGGGGATTCCGCATCGTAACTGCACACTCTGAAAATCCTTGACCTGTTGACCTGAGGCTTGTATCTGAGTAAATAAGGAGTTATTTTGCTTGTGAAATCGGCAAGAAAAAGCTCACCTTGATCGCAAGCGTACGAAGGGCAGCGATCACATTGAGAGAGCCTCCTAATACACGGTTGCCAGGCTGAGTAGGGTTGTATTCCCAGATTGCTGTCACGTTCTTGACAGCTGCAATGTTTGTAATGTTGCGCATAACGTCAATGTTCCCGAGGTTAATGACGTGGGCCAAACAACTGCAGGACGTGAGCACTGAATGCAAAAGAAAACTAAAAACAAGGATAGTACACATGGTAATTGTTGTTCAGTGCTATTCCATGAAAGGCCACGAATAGCGTGAATATTGTCGATAGTGTTGCATGTTGTTGTGTTATTAGATGTATTATCCAATGTTGCCGCATAGAGCTGGGTAAATTCAAGTTCAATGGGATTAGGAAGGCGATGACGAAGCAAAATTTCGGGTACCTTTGATTCCTTTTGTGATAAGATTCCTACACGATCAAGAACTCCCAGGTATTGCCCAAGGTTTTCCCCATCATGGGCGCCTGACAACACCTTGAACCCAACCATTGACGCTCGCAGCTTCCACTTTCCCTCCTTGACCTCTATCCAATGCGCAGTCACCCCAAGAATCCCATCTTCGTCGTATCTGCCGACCAACAGTCAGAGGTTATTGAGGCCTTCCCTGGTGATGTCTACTCTAAAGTAAGTAGTATACAAACTCAACAACAACAACGAACTTACACGTATTTCTTCTTTTAGATCCTTCATGTACTTGACGAACCTGTTGTGGATGTGCGCCTGCACATCGTGTGAGCTTGCAAGATCCTTCGTGGTGGACTTTGGCCTCATAGCAACAAGGGTGTTACGAAATGCTGCATTATCGGCGAGCACTAGCGGCTGTGAAACGATGGTGAGTCCTTGTCTATGGCATTGGTGGATAGTACTTACCTGGTTATTTGTCACAATTAGATTGGCAACCGCATGCAGGATACCGTCTCTCATAAATTCACGCGGGCCAGTCACAGATTGGAAGCCCAACATCTGTTGCCCCTTCTTTTTGGTTCGTTTTTCTAGCTTCCCTTCCTCTTTTTGTTCTTCTAAGTCCTTCCAGATTTCGCAAGGGATTGCCCAATGGTTAATTGGTACACCGGCTTTCTCACACTCGGCCTTGTATATTTCATAGTGATGACGGATATGCGTGCGACAGGAGGAGTTACCTCCCTTGTAGAATGCCCTCTGGACTCTATGCCGCTTGACGAAGGCCTCATCATTTCTGAATGGTCGGTAAGCTCCTATTTCTTTCGATACAACTGGATTGCTTACTTGCAGGTATTGCACCAGTGGCCAACTTCTGTGGTAGATTTGCCATCAGACCCTTTGAATTTAACAGGAACTCTGTCCGTCATCATTAGGAGAAGGTCCTTCGTCGAATCCTTCTTCACAGGTCGTTCTTCAAGCTTCTCTCCACGGTGGTGGTCGTTGAGACCATCACCCTAGTGTCTTGTAAGTCTTCGACATTCGTACAACACAATTGGTAAAATTCTCACCTCGCTGTCAGTACTAGCATCAATGTTGTCAACATCAACTTCCTCAATGGGCTTGGCACCTTCATACTCAAGCTCCTCCTCCTCCGAGACTGAGTCGGGTGCCATGTCAACGCATTGTTTTTTTTTCACAATCTCTATCTCTTCCGACTCCGACTCACTCGGCACTGCCAGTCTTTTTTTATTCTTCTTCTTCTTATCCTTCTGCTTCGTTTTGGGGTCATGTTGCCTAGGGGGGACACCTTTCTTGATTGCGCAAGTAGTTATAGGCATGACAATGGGAGAATCTAGAAGAAACAATTTAAAGTGGTCTAAGTATTTGGCCGAGCATTTTTATATGTGCATTCTTGAATTCTCACAAAACTGTTACAATAACATAATAACTATGAGCACATTGGTGCCTTGAACTGTATCCCAGCTGCTTCCAAAGGTCAATCAAGCTCAGAATCATCTGGGTCATTGCATTTGGCAGTCACAGAAAATGCCTGTGTTGAGGAATTAGTCGCCACATTGTCTCTTGCCGCCATTGTCCACAATGGGTACTGTGCAGAGTGGTTCTGCAAATCATCATGTAAGACTTCAAAGGAATATAATTTAGTGGTCACTTACCTCCCACCAAGCAACACTCTCTTCAAACACGAAGGGATTCTCCGAGTCTATATAGTGCTGAAGCTTATCACCAACGGTGTAGGTTTGGTCTGCATGTTACATGAGTGAATGCAAGCATGGTCAGGAAGAATTTCTCTCACTGATAGAAAGAGAGTCCATATTTTATACCTTTTAGAAGCCTGTGTTGTGTTTGAGTAAGCGGACACTGGTGGTGGTCACATAGCAAGAGTAAAATTACAGAATTATTAGTTAAGTAAAATCAATACAACAACCTAAAACCTTATCCTGGCTTGCCCCTCAGATGGCAAAAAACCAGTTGGAACTGGTCAAGACTGGTCTTTCTCGGTCTGTGAATTTTCTGAGCAGGTGAAAGACCGAAGACCGGACTGCAGTTGCAGTCCAGTCCGGTTCAGAAATTTCCAGTTTTGGATGGTCACGGTCTCAGTCTGGTCATGGTCTTTTTCCAGTCTTGAGACCGGACCTCAAAGCACTAGAAGCGGGTACTTATTCTTCACGGTCATGGCATTCAGCGCACGGTAGTCCTGCACCAGACAGAGCTTGCCATCCTTCTTTTTAACAAAGAAGACTGGGGAGGCCATCAGAGATTTGGATGGACAAATCCAACCAGAATCGAGATTTTCCTTGAGAAAGGCATCCAGCTCCTTCTGCTCCAAGGCAGAAAGCGGGTAAACCTTGCAACTTTTCAGAGAGGCGTCGGAAATGAGTTCCACTGCGTGATCCTATGGTTTGGACTCAGGCAGTTCATCAAATGAGTCTTTGGAAAAGACAGAAGAGAAATCGTGGAGGTACGGCGGGATGTGCTCACTACTATCCGTTGGCTGGGAGTTCTGCCAGAAGCCTTCCGCCAGATGCTGGGAGATTGTGGAGGTTGCTCAGATGTGTTCTGCCTGCAGGAAGAGTCCGGTAGCCCAGATTCAGTCACCTTCTTCCAGCGGTTCATCGGGGAATGTTTTGGGATCAAGATCAGAAGGCTGCGGCAGTTCTGGGGCGGGTTCATCCTCCTCGTCATCAGCATCCTCTACGAAGGTGGGGAGTGGTCCAGTTCGACAGAAGTTTATCCGCTGAACATCTTCCTTCTTCTCATTCTGTTCTTCCTTCCTCTCAGCTTGGCAACCAGCGCAGCAGCACGGGAGGCATCTGGTCATTTTGACAGTTCCAGCACGGAAGTCTATCTCCGGATTATGCTTGTGAGGCCAGGTAAAGCCGAGGATCATACTCTGCTTCCCAAGGCGGGTAACTGCCAGCAAAATGTGTTCGGAATGTCCATGGTACATCATGAGAACGTCAACAACTTCGTGTATGCTTCCAGCCTCATTGGGTGTTCCGTCTACATTGTAGACTGGAATCGGTGCCGAGAGCTTGCGGGTTGGGAGTCCAGCTGCGGCAATGAAATTTCAGTTGACAAAGTCTCCAGTTGTGCCAGTGTCCACCATAGCTTCCGTCGAGGCTTCCTTTATGGTGTCTGTTGTCTTTAGATGAATCAGGAGCATGATGCATTTTGGACCTTCTTCGAGAGAGCGGATCACAAGCTTCCGGCCCACTTGCTTTTCCAATTTAGGTCGGCGGGGGCGGGGCTTGGGAGGAAGTTGCGGTTGTGCCTCTGGGGACTCTGGTGCCTCTTCTTCGCATTCTGGAAAGACCTCTGGCTCCGGAACATCAAGAACAGAGAATCAGTTGCCATCACACCGCTGGGGGGCGGCACGGGTCGGTTGAGATGCGGCACAGGCCACCCATCATGAGGTGTGAAACTCTTTGTCCTCTGACGAGTGTCGGATCACAAGTATGCCTTCCAGCATCTTCCGCAGCTCATCCGAGCTCATTTGACAAGCATCAAAGCAGGGATTAACCTCCGGAAGAGCTGGTAATGGGGTGGAGGGCGCAGTGGGAGACAGAGGGAAGACCAAGGTTGGGACTTGACCATAAAAGGCCTCATCAGCAGCTTGGTTTTGGTCTAACTGGACGGTGAGGCGGAACCAGGCTTCTGGATCACTGTCGGATGGCCTTCCAGAGGGCATAGCAGCAAGAGCCATTGAGATTCGATGGTCTAACCCTCGGCGGAATTTGACCACAACCATTTTTGGGTCAGAATAGCCTGAGTCAGAGATAAGGTCTCGGAATTGGTCCAGATAGGCATTGACTGATCAGGGACCCTGGAAGTAATCTGTTGTTTCGAGAGTGTTAATGGCAGCTGCTGTAAGGGGTACCCCTTATACTTCTGACTCCCGCCTGGCTTCCACTTCCGCTCCCGCCACCACGTCTCTCTTCCACAACGCCTTTGGTCGCATGACATCATATGCCACCCGTGCCTGACCCGCTTCCCTTCCGACCCACCTTCTGCTTATGACATGTTGACATGACACGTATGCCGTACCTTACATGTATTTACTAATTTCGGACTTATCTCTTATATCCATTACTTTGTATATTAGGCCGCACCTGCAGGTGGATCCTTATCCTTTCCTCTTTGGATCCCCTGCTAGGTATGTTTGTGATTAGATTAGTATTACATAATAATCTAATTCTCTTTGGATCCCCTGCTAGTACCGCGTTCCGCTCTGCATCCTGCTCTGCGTCTCGCCCGACCGCAGTAGCCCTTACAGCAGGAAAGGATCTTTCTAGAGAGCCGACTTTCGGTCACAGCGTACACCATAGGTCGCTTCAGGTTCTTATCAAGCTCCTCCGCCTGTGAAACTGCTCCGTCTGAAAATCCCCTCTCCCGCCCCGCGTCTGACTACCAGTCCCCTCCTATGTCGCCTTCCAATATGATTGATGACCAACTGGTTCGTATGGGCCGCGTCATTGCCATTGAAGCCACCATGGACGAAATGAAGAGTCAGCATGAGGCAACCCACCAGATGCTACAAGACGTCCTCACTGGACTCGGTCCCGTACCGAACCGAGATGTGCAAGATTCTCTTCCGACACATTCTGCCCGCCATTCCCTGGTGCCATCTATACCTGCCTCTTCCACCGGTTGGAAGAAGGTTTCTCTCAAACCTTCCTTCCCTCCTGAATTTAGTGGAGACTGAGCCTCAGGAAAGGCCTTCTTAACGTCTTGCCGGACCTACTTCCGCCTCTGTCCCGAAGCATTTGAAGACAACTTGACTAAGGTCGTTTGGGCCATGTCCTACATGAAGTCTGGATGCGCCAACCGCTGGGCGACCCGCGTATTCGAGCAGGAAGCGAAAACCGGCCGCCTCCACTTCCTTGACTGGGATGACTTTGAGGACAAATTTCGAAAAGACTTCATGCTGCTGGATGCGGAAGCCGCTGCTATCAATGTCCTAGAGACGACCGCCTACTTCCAAGGCAAACGGTCGGTCAACGACTATCTCGACCAGTTCCGTGACCTTATTTACGATTCCGGATACACCGACCCGAAGACCGTCGTAGTCAAGTTCCACCAAGGCCTTGACCGCCGAATCTCGATGGCTCTCGCAGGGATGGCATTCGGAAGGCCTTCGGATACAGACCCAGAAGCCTGGTTCCGTCTTGCAGTCCGGATAGACCAAAACCACGTGGCAGATGAGGCTTTCCATGTCTTTCACCAACAGCCCTACCCTCCGACTCCGTCCATGAACCGCCCTCTGGCGATATCCCGACCTGTCCCAGCTGCACCTCCCCCGCAGTTCGCCCACTCAAACCCATCCCCAGTCAATCCTGTCCCGATGGACATAGATGCGGCATGAAAGGCCAAAGCCACTCCCGACACCTGCCGACATTGTGGAAAAACCGGACATTGGGCAAAGGAGTGTGACCTCTGCTTCGACATCCGATACATGGATACGGACGAGTTGGAGAGAGAGCTGGAGAATAAGTTTGCCGCCAAGGATGTCGCATCCGTGGAAACCCCTGTTGAAGAAGAGGAGGAACTTAGCGTAGAGGATTTTGTATCCCGCAGCGGGTGAGCCGTGCACCCCTGTTGCTAAATAGTAATTGATTTTCTGTTCTCAAAGTTACCGAACCGGAAGTCGACAAAGACGCACAAGAATCCTCAGCGCCGCCAACACTCTCGCCAGCCGAACCACGGAAGCCACGTCGGCCTAAGTGGGAAAAGTGGATAAAGTGCAAGCTTGTCATTCGTTCTCTCAAAATGGTATAATGATCCCAATCCATTTAAAGACGACAGACACTATGGAAGAAACATCCACGGAAGCCATGGTTGATACCGGCGCTACTGGAGATTTCATTGACCAGGACTTTGTGACCCGAGAGAAGCTTCCGATCTGCAAACTATCCCAACCGATCCTGGTTTACAATGTGGACGGAACACTTAATGAGGCCGGAAGCATCCACAAAGTCGTCAACGTGATCATGATCTACGAATGACATTCTGAATGCATTCTGCTTGCAGTCACCCGCCTCGGCAAACAGAGCATGATACTCGGGTTCACCTGGTTGGACAAGCACAATCCAGAGATCGACTTCCGCACCCGATCCGTAAAAATGACCAGATGCCTCCCACGCTGCTGTGTCGGCTGTCAAACCGACTGCAAGGCGGAATGGAACACAAGAAGGGAGGACACCAAACGGATAAACACCTGCCAGACTGGCCCCTTCCCAGCCTTCATAGAAGATGCCGACGAGGAAGACGAAACCGAGCCGACACCTGAGCAGTTTCCTGACCCGGAAGCTGACTTCCTGGATGAACCGCTTGAAGAGGGCAACCGAATCTGGGCAACTGGACTCTTCCCCCAGGCGGAACACATCCGTGCAACCGCTACAGTCTCTCAACGGCTCACGGAAGGCTTCCGACAGAATTTCCAGCCCTCAGAGTACATCCCCCTGCATCTCCGTGACTTCCACTCCGTATTCTCAAAGGACTCTTTCGATGAGTTACCCGGAACCAAGCCGTGGGATCACACCGTTGAACTCGCTCCCAATGCTTCTCCGAAGAGCTGCAAGGTCTACCCGCTTTCCGCCTCTGAACAGAAAGAGCTGGACGCCTTTCTGAAGGAGAACCTCGACTCGGGACAGATCAGACCCTCCAAATTCCCGATGGCTGCCCCAGTCTTCTTTGTAAAAAAGAAAGATGGGGGACTCCGTCTAGTACAGGACTACCGTGTGCTGAACGCCATGACCATGAAGAACAAGTACCTGCTCCCGCTGATCCCGGAACTGATCGCAAAGCTCCACGGAGCAAGGTATTTCACAAAGTTAGATGTCCGCTGGGGCTTTAACAACATCCGGATAAAGGAAGGAGACGAGTGGAAGGCCGCCTTCTGAACCAACCACAGCCTGTTCAAACCCCTGGTCATGTTCTTCGGCCTCACGAACAGTCCTGCCACCTTCCAGATGATAATGGATGACATCTTCGAAGATCTTATCTCAGAAGGCATGGTCGTAGTCTATCTGGACGACATCCTCATCTTCACGGAGACCCTTGAGGAATACCGGAAGGTCACCCGCTGTGTTCTGGAGCTTCTGGAGAAACATAAGCTTTACCTCCGTCCCGACAAATGCGAATTCGAGAAAACCACGGTCGAGTACCTCAGAGTCATCATCTCCCACAACTCCGTCTCAATGGACCCAGTCAAGATTGCCGGTGTCTCCGAGTGGCCCGCTCCGACAAACAAAAAGGAGGTGCAATCCTTCCTTGGGTTCACTAACTTCTATCGACGGTTCATCAAAGACTTCTCGGAACACGCCCGCCCGCTCTTTGATCTGACCTGAAACGACTCCCGCTGGCACTGGGAAGAAGCTGAGCGAACCGCTTTCACTAGGCTGAAGCAGAGTGTCACCTCCGCTCCAGTTCTCATCT
>WNGB01006127.1_pt1 | contig 24282 bp, 24 predicted proteins | sample 5400681 | NCBI WGS metagenome assembly WNGB01 (sample SAMN13153367, study PRJNA577476) | soil metagenome | isolation source: 115 cm soil or saprolite under grassland replicate 2 | place: USA:California | collected 2016-06-15
CGACCGCGGTGAGTGGAAGTCCACAGGCGGGGGGAAGCGCGAACGCGCGCGCTACGCTCGCTACGCCAAGGCCACGTTTCGCAAAGATCGCCGGCTGAATATTCGACTCTCGAGCAAGGACTTGGAGGCGATCCAGAAGCGCGCGCTCGCCGAGGGTTTGCCTTATCAGACGCTCATCGCCAGCCTGCTGCATAAGTACGCAGCCGGACGGCTCAAAGAGATCTGAGGAGCGGCCGCTCGCGGGCTTGGCGAAGTCGCGTCGAATGATCGACGGCGACGTCTCGTTCAGCGCTTCAGCAGAGTCATCAAGCCGTCGGCCAGCATCGCGCGCCAATGGATATTTTCATGACTACCGCCGACCTCCCGATAGGTGACGCCGTATCCCTTCGCGCGAAGGACGTCGCGCAGATGCCGATTGCCGCCCAGGTTCGTTTCGTCGAGGGCGAACTGGTAGAGCGGCCCATCGGCACCGGGAACGTTGTCGTAGAGACCGACCTCCAGATAGAAGCGGATCGGTTGCCGCGGCGCTTCCAGATAGGCGCGTGCGCTCTCGTTTGGTTCCTCCGCCCCGCCCGCCATGCCTTCCCGAAAAGAGCCAGACTGAGACAGCACGTTGCCGAACACCTCCGGGTGAAACAGCGCGATCATTGCCGCGGCGCGACCGCCAGCGCTGAAGCCGCCGATGACGATGTCCGCGGGATTCGAACTGATCGGATATGAAGCGCGGAGCATCGGCATCAGTTCCTGAACGAGTGCGTCGCCGTAGCTCTTGGCTCTCGCCAGTCCTCCGGCGTTGCCGCGATTGCCAGGATCGAAGCAGACGATCGCGGGGCGGATGCGGCCGTCGTTGATCAGGTTGTCGAACGTGGCGGGTGCGCTTCCGACGTACGCCGCGCCGTCGAAGAGAATGACCAGCGGATACGGCCCCGCCGCCGGCATGTACCCCGGAGGGGTGTAGATCCAGATCGGCCGCTGGTTGTTCAGAAAGTTCGGGATCGGACGCATGTTCTTCAATAGTGTCGAGGTGATGGTCTTTTCCTCGATGGTGCCGCGGCGCACCGGCGTGCGCAGTGCCCACTGCTCGTCCGGCGCCCCCGGCATGTCGAGCACGGACGAGCGGGCAAATGGATAATTGGGATCGTCCGGGTCTTTGCGCGGGTTCAACGGGTCCGGTTGTGTGGTCAGGTTCTGGTCCTCCGCTCTGTCGTTGGGTGAAATCAGGTAATCGAGCCGCGTTCCGCGACGCAGCCGGACGGTCTTGTACCAGATGTCCGTGCCGGCGAGCCTCGACATGTACCCGTCATCCATCCGTCCAGCCCACAAGACGAGCACGTTCCGCGTGTCATAGATCTCCCGCCAGAGAAACGTGACGTCGACGTCCCGCTCGTTACCGGCAATGGCCTCGAGAAGCGGCCCCTTGCCGGCGACTTCCTTCCAAAACGACTGGAGCGCGTCGGGACGTCCCGCCTGAAGGTCCTGCGTCAGTCGCTGGAGGCGCAGGCTCGGGTAATCCTCGCGCACGGGAATGTCCACACCTCGCATGCGCACCGCGACCGGGGCGTTCTCCAGCCTCAACGTGTAACTGCCTGACGCGGTGCCCACGACGCCGACGCGCGGGCCTGGATTGACCTGCCCGCCCCAACTGAAGCGGTCGAATCCCTTGATTTGCACACGGTACGCTCCGGCCACCGGGGCCACGAATCCAATCCGCCTCGGCACGGGTCTGGGGTCTTCAAAGAAGTAGTCGGTGCGAATGACCGCGCCGCCGCGGTCGAGAACCTGGACAAGCGCCGCCAGGCCACGCACTTCCATCGTGCCGGACACCAAATCGCCGGCCGTCACGGGTGTCAGCCCGTACTCGTGGACTTCGCCGGACTTCATGTCGCTCGCGATGGGAACACCGAAGGAAAGCGCCGGACGGGTGCCCTGGCCGGAAGTCAGGGCTTGAGGCGCGAGAAACGATATGGCTAACAGGAGAGTCAGGCGCGGCACGACCGTCACTCGGCAACCTCCATGAAGTTCGCGCGATCGGCTCATCTTGTGTATCCAGGCCCTTTGTTAAAACGACAGCGCCTCGGAAAACCGCACACACTGGCCTGCTAGGCTTAGGCGATAGGCTAGAATCGCCCCGCTTGCCCACAACGCAGCCGTCCGCGGAGTCGACGACGACCTTCCTCGCGCGCGCGCGGGACGGCGACCGGTCCGCCCTCGACGACCTGTTTGCCCGCTATCGGCCCGCGCTCTGCCGGTGGGCTCGCGGCCGCCTGCCCGGTTGGGCGCGCGACCTCGCCGACACGCAGGACGTTGTGCAGGATACGCTCCTGCAGACGTTTAGACATTTGGACGATTTCGATCATCGCGGCGAGGGCGCGCTTTACGCGTACCTCCGCCAAGCCGTGATGAATCGGATCCGGGACGAGATTCGTCGAATCGGCCGCCATCCGCAGAGTGAGTTGCTCGATTCCGGCTGGCAGGACACGGGGCTGTCGCCCCTGGAAGCCGCAATCGGGGCAGAAGCCGTGGCTCGCTACGACACGTCGCTGCGCCGGTTGTCGGAAGAGGACCGCGAGGCCATCGTCGCGCGCGTGGAGCTTGGGCTCACGTTTGCGGAAGTGGCTGATGCGACCGGGCGACCCAGCGCGAACGCGGCAAGGATGGCGGTTACGCGGGCGCTCGTCCGGCTTGCGGAGGCCATGAAGGATGAACGACGACTGGCGCGCTGACGTCGCGCGAGCGATCGCCGATGGAGAGCCCGTCGACTGGTCGGCCCTGCGCGCGGTGCCCGCCGCCTCGACCGATCCTGCGGTCCTGGAAGAGCTGCGCGTGTTGGAGCAAGTGGTCCGCGTTCACAAACAGCCGGTATCGTGGTCGTCTTTCGACCATCTGCCGGCGGCATGGGGACCGCTCACCGTCGTCGAACACGTCGGAAGGGGAACGTTCGGCGATGTCTACCGGGCGCACGACCCGCGGCTCGACCGTGCCGTCGCACTGAAACTCCTCCGGCGTCAGGATCCCGCCGGGGCCTCTGCGGTGGTCGGCGAAGCGCGCCTGCTGGCCCGTGTGAGTCACCCGAACGTCGTCACCGTCTACGGCGCCGAACGAATTGGCGGGCAGGTGGGCGTGTGGATGCGCTTCATCGACGGCCCGACGCTCGAAGAGGAGGCTGCGACGGAAGGGACCGTTCGATCCGCCGACCGTTGCACGCATCGGCCTGGACCTCTGCGATGCGCTCGCGGCAGTGCACGGCGCCGGCGTGGTGCATCAGGACGTCAAGGCGCAGAATGTGATGCGCGCGCCGAATGGGCGCGTGGTGCTGATGGATTTTGGCGCCGGCAGTGAAGCGTCCGAGTTGACGCAGGACTCCGGCGTCCATTTCGCGGGCACGCCGCTGTACCTCGCGCCCGAAGCACTGGCTGGCGACGCTGCGTCGCGGCAGAGCGACATCTATAGTCTCGGCGTCCTGCTGTTTCATCTGCTGACCGGCTCGTTCCCGGTGGCCGGTCGCACGATTGCGGATCTGCGCCGCGAGCACGCCCGTAGCCAGCCCACGCCACTTCGCGCAGTCCGGACCGACGTTCCTTCGCGCTTGTCGCGCGTCGTCGATCGGTGCCTGGCTCCGGACCCGGCCGACCGTTTTCAGGACGCCGGAGCAGTCGGGCGCGCGTTGAAGTGCGCCGCCGTGCCGACGCTGCCCGCTCGCCGCACGATCACGATTGTTGCGATCGCCCTCACGATTGTGGGCGCCTCGTTCGCGTCCTGGCAGCGGAGCGTGACCCAACCGCCGACCGTCGGTGGTCCTGCGTCCAGGCTGCTCACAAAGCTTCCCGTCACCTCCGCCGCACTCGGCCGCATCTCACAGGACGGCCGGTTTGTTTCGTACGTCGACTATTCGACAGGCGATCTCTTTTTACGCGACCTCACGACAGGGCGGGATCGACGGATCACCGACAAAGGTACATGGGCGCAATCGGAACAGTACGCCGAACAGTCGGCGATCTCGCGGGACGGCAGATGGATCGCGTATACGTGGTTCGAGCCCTCGCTGCAGCGATTCGTGCTGCGCGTCGCATCGCTGGACGGCACGGGCGTGCCACCGTCGAGGGTGCTTCTCGATCGGGAGGACCTATCCTGGGTGGCGCCGTTCGATTGGTCCCCGGACAACAACCAGGTTGTTGTCCGCCGCGACTTTCGAAACAGCGGGGGAGATCTAGCGCTCGTTTCTGTACGCGACGGATCGACCAAGGTTCTCAAGAGCCTGGAACGCTCCGGCCCGTCACGCGTGTTCTTTTCCCCCGACGGACGTTACGTGGCGTTCGATCAGGCGACCACCGACGATCAGCGAATCGTCTCGGTCGCGTCAAGGGATGGGAGACGCGAGATACCGGTGCTCGCCGCGGCGACGAGAAACACCGTCGTTGGCTGGTGGCCTGACGGCAGCCGCTTGCTATTGGCCAGCGATCGTGGGGAAGCCCTCGGTCTCTGGGCCGTTCCGATGGCGGACGGAGCGCCGAACGGACCGCCGGTCTTGCTTCGACCGACGATCGATCCGGAATCGATCGGGCTCAGCGCCTTGGGGGCTCTCTACAGCGTCACGAGGGCTATCAGCACGAACGTTGACGTGGCCGGCATTAATCTCGAGAGCGGCACGCTCATCGACGAGCCGCGGCGGCGGATCGAAAGGTTTGTGGGATTCAACGCGGACCCGGCGTGGTCAGCTGACGGCCGGTACTTGGCCTTCGTCTCCAATCGGAATCAGGTTGGGATGTCCCGCGTCCTGGCGATTCAGTCGTACGTGACCGGGGAGCTTCGCGAACTGCACCCAAAGCTTAATCTCTTCCTGGATCCGTCCTGGGCTCCGGATGGACAATCCATTGTTGTCGCTGGAAAAGACACCGCCGAGCGCCCTGGAGCATTTGAGGTCGACGTGCGAAGCGGCTCGGTAAGGGTCCTCGTCCCGGAAACGAAGGACCTGTCGTACCTCTTCCACCCGCAGTGGTCTCCGGATAGCCGTCGTCTGTACTACAGACTCACGGATCAGGATCCACGAGGTAACGCGGTTGCGGAGTGGGATCGATCGACGGGCAGAGAACGAGTGCTCCTCAGGCGAAAAGGGTACATCGATGCGCTCGAACTTTCGCCAGACGGCCGGCTGATCGCAATGTCCTTTGAGGATGGCGCAGTGATCGTGGCACCGGTCGCCGGTGGCGATCCGCATGAAGTGTTTCGCAGTCCGCGATCCGCAGCGGACCGAGAGGATTCGCTCACCTGGACTCGCGACGGCCGTGCGCTGCTGTTCAGCGGTGTCGAAAGCGAAGGCAGCTCAAAACGTCAATTGTGGTTTTACCAATTGCCAGCGGTCAGCCGCGCGTGATCAGCGGGACGACTGGATACGACATTACGCTCTGTCCGAACGGACATAAGATCGCGTTCACGACGCGATCGGAAACGCCCCCGGAGGTTTGGGTGCTTGAACATTTCCTGCCGGAAGCGGACCGCGCACGATAGCAAGCCTTCGCCATCGGAACCGGTGCCCAACAAGCGACGTCGGGATGATTCCGCGCGGCGACGTGACGCGGTTCCGCGAGACTGGAGAGACTTGCAACGTTTTTGCCGAAGGCGACGGTCAAGAAAACCGTCGCCTTGGCGCGTTTTCCTTCCGTTTCTTGAACAGACGCGGCGAAAAACCCGCCGACTGTGCCCAAGAGTGTGCCCAAACATGTGTGCCTAAAGCGAGTATTACGCGACGATACAAACTCCTCTCGTGGTTGCATTTAACGTCAGAGGCGACGGCTTGGACGGCGGTCGCCTTCACTGCTTCGCTGTCGAAGTTTCCGTGTAAGTGTCTGGGTCACGTATACTTGCAGGTGCGCGGTGAGGTGGCCGAGAGGCTGAAGGCGGCGGTTTGCTAAGGCTGCCCGAGATCACAGAACGGGCCTGAAATCGACGATTTCAGGCCAGTTTTTATTGGTTCCTTGGTTGCCGTTGGGTGCAGATTGATGGCCCTTGGACCGGATTTGGGCACACTGGCGGGCACACTGGAGCCGATGCCAGTGTGTGCCTATCAAGCACACAGTGTGCTAACCTGAATTCCGGCGAAGTACTTCGCCTGGGACGACGCGAAGAACGCGAAGCTCAAGGCGGACCGTGGCATCGGGTTCGAGGACATCGTCTTCCACATCGAGCGTGGCGACCTGCTCGACGTTCTGGAACATCCGAACCCCGACCGTTACGCTGGCCAGCGCGTCTTCGTCGTCCGGCGCGAGGACTACGTGTATCTGGTGCCGTTCCCGCCTTCGCCCGCGAGCTTGGCACGCGGGCTACGGCGAGGTCTCGCCGCAGCGCTTCGCGCGGAGGCGGACATCGAGGACGAGCACACGATCTTCCTGAAGACGATCATCCCAAGCCGGAAGGCGACGAAGGAGTACTTGGGCGAGGAGTCGGACGATGAAACTTGATGCTGACGAGAAGGAGTTGCTTGACTCCGTCGAGCGCGGCGAATGGAAGTCCGCGAAGGGCGGTAAGCGTGAGCGAACGCGCTACAGCCGATACGCGAAGGCCACGTTCCGCAAGGACCGGCGGCTGAACATTCGGCTATCAAGCAAGGACCTGGAGGCGATCCAGAAGCGTGCGCTCGCGGAGGGACTACCGTACCAGACGCTCATCTCGAGCCTGCTTCATAAGTACGCCTCCGGACGCCTCAAGGAGGTCTGATGAGAGGGGCGCGCCTGCGCGAACGGCGGCGGCATGACCCCGGAGCACGGCACGCGTGTCGGGCACAGCAACCGTTCTCGCATCTTCAGGCGCATCGTCCAAGGCACATAGCAGTGGACGACCACTCATGCCGATAATCGAGGGCTCGTCGTTCGGATCGTACGAAATCATTGCCCCGCTCGGCGCCGGGGGCATGGGGCAGGTGTACCGAGCGCGCGATGTACGGCTTGGCCGTGACGTCGCACTCAAAATCCTCCCGAGTGAAACGAACGACGCACGTGGCGAGCGGCGGCTGCTACAGGAAGCCCGGACGGCCGGCGCACTGAATCATCCGAACATCGTTGTTGTCCACGATGTGGGGCTGGTTGGCGGGACACCCTACATCGTCTCCGAACTCGTCGACGGCGGCACGCTGCGCGGGGAGATCCAGTCGCGCGCGATTCCGATTAGGCGCCTGCTTCATTTTGCGGTGCAGATTGCGGACGGACTGGCGGCTGCGCACGAAGCGGGAATCATGCACCGCGACCTCAAGCCGGAAAACATCATGGTGACGCGGGCCGGGCGCATAAAGATCGTGGACTTCGGCCTGGCCATGGCGACGCCGGTCAGCGTGCGCGCTGAACCGCGAAGCGCAGGTTCGCAATGGCCCACGGTCAGTGAGCCGGCGCTGATTGCCGGAACAGCGCCCTACATGAGCCCGGAGCAGGCACTCGGACGCGCGGTTGACTATCGATCGGATCAGTTCTCCCTAGGTTCGATCCTTTATGAGATGGCGACGGGGAAACCTGCGTTCGCCCGTGACAGCTCAGTCGAGACATTGGCGGCAATTGTGAAGGCGGAGCCACAGCCGTTGACGATTGCCAACCCGCAATTGCCGGCGCCGTTCCGATGGACAGTGGAACGCTGTCTCGCGAAGGAGCCACACGAGCGGTATGGCGCGACGGTTGATCTGTATCGCGATTTGCGAACGCAACGCGATCGATGGGCGGAAGCTGTGGCGGATCAGACAACGATTCCTACCGCGGCACGTCGCTGGCGCGGCGCGCTGCTGATGATAGCGCTTGCAACCCTCTCCATCGGACTGGGCTTTCTCGTACGAGGCATTTCATCCTTACGGCAGGCCGACTTGTCCCGGTACGTCTTCACGCCACTGGCGACGGAGATCGGATTCGAGGGGTTTCCCGCCTGGTCGCCTGACGGAAAAACCATCGCGTACGCAGCAGAGGTCGACGGTGTGCTCCAGATTTTCACGCGAAATCTCACGTCGTCCACTGCAGCGCCGATCACGCGGTCGGCGTTCGACTGCAAGTTTCCCTTCTGGTCGCCAGATGGAAAGCGAATTCTGTATACGTCACTGATACGCGATGCCGAGGGGATCTGGTCCATCAGCGCGGCTGGCGGCGGCACTCCGGAGCGCGTGATGGAGCGCGCCTCGAGAGGCGCCTTGTCGCCCGATGGTAAAACCTTCGCGTTCGTTCGCGACGAGTTCGTCAACGGCGTCGCGGGTACAGCCGCGGTCTGGCTCCACCGACCGCCTGGAGATCCGCAACGGTACGAGATTGGCGCGCTTCGTGACAGACGGTTCATTGAAGCCGCGCTGGGTTTTTCACCGGATGGACGGCAGCTCGGAGTTTTTGGCGGAATCAACAGCGATCAGCAGCCAGAGCGGCCGTCGCTGGAGCGCGGCGTCGAGTTCTGGATCATCCCACTGTCCAGCGGCGAGCCTCGGCGTGCGTTGTACTTTCCGCTGCCGCATGTCGTGGGTGTCGGGCAGTTCAGCTGGTTTCCCGATAGTCGGCATGTCGTTCTCGATGGGGCAGGCCCGGGCTTGATCAGGCCACATCTTCTGATGGCGGATCTTGAAACAGGCGTGACATGGCCCCTGACAGCTACGCCGGACGCCGAGCTGCATCCGTCGCTCTCACCCCAGGGCACGCGGCTCGCGTTCACCTCCGACCACTCCGAGTATGACGTCATCGAGGTGTCGATGGATCGTCATCCGATCCGGACGGTGCTCTCGTCATCGCGCAACGAGTCCGATCCGGTCTGGTCCGCCCGACGGATCTCTGCTGGCCTATGTCACGGACCGCCGCGGCATGCAGGAGATCGTCCTCAAGAGCCGTGATGGTCGATTTGAACGGCCACTCATCATCGACGGCGACTGGACCCGTGAGACGTTGATGTTGAGCGACCTCGCGTTTTCGTTGGACGGACGCCGAATCGCGTTCACCCGCAGTGGACGTCAGCCACTTCGAATCTGGTACTCGGCAATCGACGGAAGCCCGCCCGTGCCACTGTTGCCGGAGTACGAGGTCGGCTACTTCAGCAGTCCCACGTGGTCGCCCGACGGCGAGTGGATCGCGTATGCCACCTGGCAGCGCGGCGAGTGGCTGCTCGCCAAAATCCGGGTCGGCGGGGAGGGGCCAGTCGTCCTCGCACGGGGCGGTGCACCCAATGCCGATCCAAAGTGGTCGCCGAAGGGAGAGTGGATCACCTGGCAAACCGAATCAGGGCTCACCCTTGTGTCGCCCGAAGGCCGGTCCGTCATCGTGAGCGATCAGCGGTGGCTGGTCCACGGCTGGTCCTCTGACGGCACGCGAATTCACGGCATTAGGCAGACCGACCAGTCCTCGTCCGAAGGCTCGCGGCTCGAAGTCATCACCATGGATCTTCGTTCGAAGCGCGAGACCAAGGTAGCGGACCTCGGCCCAGCGCCAGTAGCAAACAACCCGGTGGTGGGCTTCTCGATGGCGCCCGATGGACGCAGCTTTCTCACCTCGATCGTCCGGCTCCGGGGGGATGTGTGGCTGCTCGACGGATTCGAGCGTCCCAGACAGCGCTGGAATTGGCTGTGGCCCTTCCGCCCGCGCTGAGCCGCCAGCGTCGTCCGGATCCCGAAGTCGACGTCACAAGTCGACGTCACTGCTTGACACCGTTGCTGTCGGCGCATAGTGTTCGTTTACTCAGGAGCGCAATGATGTTACGCGCAGCCGTTGTCGTGGGAGTCTTCTTCGGTATGGCGGGCCTGAATGCCGTCCATCTCGACGCATGCGGGGACAAGTTCCTGCGTGTCGGCCGCAGTATGAAAGTCCGCGGCTACAGCCCTGTCCATCAGGGTTCGATTCTCATTTACGCGAATCCCGACGCTGTGCGCGATTTTCGGGAATTCCTCGGGCGGTTCGGGCACATATCCACTGCCGTTGGCGACGCGCGACGTTTCGCCGAGGCCTTGGCGACTGGTAAGTACGATGTCGCTGTTGTCCCGGTGAAGGAATTGCCCCGACTCGCCAGTGAGCTTCGCAATTCGCCGTCAAAGCCAGAGATTCTCCAAGTCTCCGACCATGCGCCGCGTCGACAACAAACGCACAGCTGTGCTTTGCATTCGAAATCGAGCGGTTACGAAGCCCTTGCCGAAATCGATCACCTCCTGGACGCCCGCTTGAAGCGAGAAGTGGTTGGCGCCGCGTCCAGATAGTTGCCGAACCTCGACGTCGAGCGCCAGCGCTCGCGGGATCGGCATCGTCATCCTCTTACTTCATTTCGTGGCGGAGACAGCATGGGCGCAAGCCTGGACGCCGTCGAAAGGTGAAGGCACGCTCGGGATCACTTATCAGAATTACTACTTCACCGGGCATCTTGATCCGGAGGGGCACAACGACCGTAACGGCGCGGCGCACGCGAAGGCCGTTCTCACCGAGTTCGAGTACGGCGTCACCGACTCTCTGGCACTGAGCGTAAGCCTTCCATTCATCGCGTCGAAGTACACGGGATCACCGGCTGGGTCGGCGTTCGGACCGTTGGTCCTTCCTGTCGGTCCGTTGGACGACGGTCGATACCATGGTGCCTTTCAGGACTGGCGATTCGAACTGCGTTATCGAACGGTCAGCACACGGGCGGTGAGTCTGACGCCGTTCGTGGCGCTCGCCGTCCCCTCACATCGCTATGAAACTTCCGGTGAAGCCGTGCCGGGCAAGCACCGTCGCGAGACGCTGGTGGGCGTAAATGGCGGCGTACCATTTGAGGCCTTCCTCCGCGGTGCCTATATTCACGCGCGATATTCGTACGCTGTCGTACAACGCGTACGCGGCGCTCGGCTCAATCGGAGCAACGTCGACATTGAAGGTGGTGCGGCAATCATTCCCCGCGTCACGCTTCGAGGTGTCAGTGCGTGGCATATTGCCCATGATCACGGCAGCATTGCATTCGAGGACGCGTTACACGATCCGGCGCTCTGGCGCATCCACGATCGGGAAGTAGGCGCGAGTTTCGTCAATGCCGGCGGCGGAGTGACGCTGTCCTTAACTCACGCGCTGGATCTCAACGTTCTCTACATCGCCACAGTGGCGGGCAGCGCCGGCGCACACGCGGCTACGGCTATCTCCTTCGGAATCAGCTGGGGCTTCGGTGGAGGTTACGCGCCGATCTTCGGGACAAGGTGAGGTCGTCAGCATTCTTTGCCGCGTGTTTTCGTAGACTGCGCTTCACGAGGGATGCGGAACGTCAGGACGAGCAAACCGAGCCTGATCTCGTCGCCATCCTTGAGCACCATCGGTTCAGTCACCTTGTGTTCGCCCAGATACGTCCCGTTCTTGCTGCCGAGATCTTCGAGCACAGCACCCGCGGCGCTCACGCGGATGCGTGCATGAAACCGAGAGATGCTCGGCCCGTCCAGCCACAGCGTGGCGTCCTCATCACGGCCGAGAATATTGTCTCCTGTAGAGAGCGGGATTGGCCGATCGTCCCGCATCAAGCAGCAGCGTCTTGTGGGGTGTGGTGCGCTCTCTGGCACCTCGGTCGCGTCTCCACAGAATGCATACCCGAATCGGTGCACTGTCCTGATGAACCGTGGCGCTTCCGTGTTATCTCCAAGCGCATCTCGAATCTCGGTTACCAGCGTCGCCAGATTCGATTCCGATACGAACGTTCCTGCCCATAATGTCTCGAGTAGTCGTGATTTCGGCACAGCCTTCGGCCGGTTGGTGGCCAATACCACCAGCAGGTCGAAGGCCTTGGGCCGGAGCCGCACCTGCTGCGCGTCTCGAAGCAGTCGGCGCGATTCTGAGTCGAGGACGAACGGGCCGAATCGAATCGCCATATTGACGGGCGCGAACCGGCACGGTCGAACGAGCGCTTGTCGCGGTTCGCATCTCGCTGTTTGGTGTTCGGAAACCCGAACTGCGAAACGCGAGCCGCGAATCGCGACGCACGTTCATGCCACTTTGATCCGCGCACAGTCATTATGGACCGACTCATCGCGTCCCGTCTTCGGCGGCAGCTGTATCGAAATGCTCGCTCGCTCCGTCCATCCCGTCAATGACTGGGGCACACCCCGGGCGGTGGGTCCGGCACGGGCACAAGCGGCGCGCTGCCCGCCGGCAGGAGGAGCGTGCCGAAAATCTGTGACACTCCGCCAGTCTCGTTGCTGACACGGTGTACGCGGCCGGCTGCCTCGAAGAATGCGGAGCCCGCCGGGAAGACCCTGATGCAGCCGTCCGCGTCCTGCTCGGTAATTGCACCCGTGCCGATCACGACCAACGCGGGCCCTGGATGGTAGTGCCAGGGGGTCGCCGCTCCAGGCTGAAACGTCAGCGTGTCCTGAGAGATGACCGTCGGCTCTTTGATTTTGACCTTGATGTCGGCATCAGGTATTTCACCGATGACGGACGTGATCTGAAGCGGCGGTGGCTGGGCGACCACACGGACGCCCACAACCGTGACTGCGATCGAGACCGCCGCGAACGCGATCCATGCAATCCGTGGTTTCGTGGAAACCTTCATAGCAACCTCCCTTATGCGTCACTTGTGTCTCTATGCCCCGGCTCGTCATGTGGTGCTCGCGGCCGGTTACGAACGACCGCAAATATGAAGGGCGGCGGCGGGGAAGTCCTTCAGAAGAGTTCAAATTTCTCTGGAATTCGTACTAACCGGTGAGATTTTCTCGGAGTCAAAATCCCATCTGCATTCGCCAAGCGGGGGCAGATGGCCGCCGAGGAGCGCCTCTGTCTGGGCTGTGTAGACGGGGCGCTGAGCACGAGCGGATTAGATCGAAAGACGGCACTCGAGAACACGGGCGACACTCCACGCAGCTGCCACGACGCACAAGACGCGCGCCATCAGCCCGCCACGAATTCTCAATGCCTCTTCGCGAGTGTCCCAGAGTTCCTGGGTCTGTGCTTGAAGAATCAATCCGCTTTCCGAGCAAATTTACCAAGGGCAGCGGTTTGAAAAACCGTCATAGATTGGGAGAGAAAAAGTCGGATCAGGTAAGGCCTGATTTCACGTACACTTAACATCTGCGGTGAGGTGGCCGAGAGGCTGAAGGCGGCGGTTTGCTAAGGCTGCCGATAGTTACAGAACGGACCTGAGATCATTGATTTCAGGCCCGTTTTCCTTTTGATCCTTGGTTCGAGTTGGGTGCCGCGTGACCGGGATGGGACTCAGTTCGGTCACAGTTTCGGGCACAGCCGCCAAGCGAATCACCCGAGCGGACCGGGTCAGGTGCAGCGCATTGTTAGCCGGCGCCGTAAAATTGTGTTTGTTCGGCCCGCGAGCATCAATCTCGCAGGGCCACGATCGGATTAACTGCCGCGGCGCGGCGCGCGGGCAGGTACGACGCGGCGAGTGCCACGATGCCGAGTACGAGGGGGACGGTTGCAAACGTCAGCGGATCGTAGACGTTCGTCTCGAACAGCGTCGTCTTCAGCAGCCGCGTGGCGACTATCGCTCCGGCAGCGCCCACCGCGAGGCCGATAACCACGAGCGTCATGCCTTTCCGCACGGTGAGGCGCAGCACGCCTTGCGGCGACGCGCCGAGCGCCAGGCGCACCGCGATTTCGTGCCGCCGCTGCGACACCGAGAGCGCCAGGACGCCGTAGAGGCCGATCGCCGCGAGCAGCAGCGATCCGACGCCGAACCCCGAGATCGCGACCGCGCTGAAACGCTGCGGCGCCGAACGGTCTCGCTCGAGTTGATCGATGGTCTGCACATCCGAGATCGCCAGCGCCGGATCCAGCTCGGCGACGATCGCGCGCACGGTCCCCGCGAACGCACGCGCATCCTGATCGCCGCGGATTCCGATCACGATGCGCCTTAACTGGTCGATGACGCGTGAGGCGAGCTGCGCGTCGGAGGCGTTCGTATAGGGAACGTAGGCGTGGATGATCGGTGTGGTTCCCGGAGCGCCGTCGACGACGTCGCCTGCTACACCGATCACCGTGAGCCATGGAGCGGCGGAGGTCGCCAGACCCCACTTCAGCCGCTTGCCCAGCGCGTTTCCCCCGGGCCAGTAGGCGTCGGCAAATCGCTTGTTGACGATGGCGACGTTGCGGTTCTCGCGCTGCTCGTCATCGGAGAAGGGGCGGCCGGCGATCAGCGGAATTCCGTAGGTTCCAAAGAAATCCCCGTGCGTCCAGGTGACGGCGAGAGCCTGCTTCACTCCGGGCCCCGTCGGGTTCTCAGCGGTGGCCGCGCGCCGCTCGCCGTCGGCCTCGAGCGGAAGATCGCTGGCGACCGAGGCGGCACGGACGCCTGGCACTCCACGCAGCCGCTCCTCGAGCGTGCGATAGAACGATCGCGTCCGCGTGGCCTCGCTGTAGCCGGTGAACGGCAGCCGCACCTTCGCGCTCAACACGTTCGTCGTGCCGACGCCCGATGCAACGGTGACGAGATTCCTGAAGCTGCGGACGAAGAGCCCAGAACAGACCAGCAGGATGAACGCGAACGCGACGCTCGCGATGACCAGCGTGCCCTGCACGCGGTGCTGCCGTCGCCCGCCGGTCGCGCGCGTGGATCCCTCGCGCAGCAGATCGTGCAGATCTCGACGAAGTCCGGCGGCGAGCGGCACGAGCGCGAAGAGCGCCGCGCTGCCGAGCGCCAGCGCGCTCGTGAAGGCGACGACGCGCCAGTCGAGCGAGATGGTGTTGATGCCCGGAAGGCTGGTGGTGAGTACCGCGGGGATCGCGCGCAAGCTCCAGTACCCGAGAACCAGTCCGAGCGCGCCGCCGAGCGTCGCAAGAATCAGGGCTTCGCTGAGCAGGACCTGGAAGAGGCGCAGGAGGCCGGCGCCGAGCGCGGCGCGCACGCCGATGTCGCGCTGCCGCGCGACCGAGCGGCTCAGGATCAGGTTCGCGACGTTGGCGCACGTGACGAGCAGAACGAGACCGACGGCGCCGAGCAGGATGAGCAGCGGACGCCTGACCTGTCCCGACAACTCCTGCGTGAGCGGAATCGCCCCGATCGTGACCTGCAGCGCGTTCCCGAGCCCGGCCGGATAGTTGTCGCGAATCCGTTGCGACAGCGCCGCGACCTCGGCGGCGGCCTGTGCGGGCGGCGTGCCATCGCGGAGTCGCCCGATGACGCTGTGCCTGTACATCTGCCCGCGCCCTTGGCGCTCCTCCGCCGTGAACACCAGCGGCATCCAGACGTCCGCGGGCGTGGCGTTCGAGGAGGCGCCGCGGCGCGGAAACTCGAACCCGGCGGGCATCACGCCGACCACCGTGACCGGCCGACGGTCGATGTCGATCGTCGATCCAATCGCCGAGCGTGCGCCGAAGCGGCGCGTCCACAAACCGTGGCTGATGATCGCGACGTTGGACTGGGTCTCGTCCTCTTCCGCGAGGAATGTCCGACCCTCGGCCGGTTTTACCCCGAGCACGTCGAAGAGCGACGAGGTGATCTCGGTGGCGTCGATCTGTTCCGGCTGTCCGCCCCCTGAGAGCTCGACGGTTGCCGTTCGATACGCGCCGAGATTCGAGAACGACTGCTGGTATTGCACCAGGTCGAGGTAGTCGGGAGGCGACACGTCGAATCGCTCAATGCCTGACGGCGGGATCGTCTCGTAGACGAGCATGAGCCGCTCGGGATCCGCGAAGCCGAGCGGGCGCACGAGCGCTGCGTTAACGAGCGTGAAGATCGCGCTGTTGGCGCCGATCCCCAGCGCGAGCGTGAGGATGGTGACCACCGTGAAGGCAGGGGCCTTCACCAGCGCGCGAGCTCCATGACGCAGATCGAAGAGCAGGGATCCCATGAAGGATGCTCCGGGCGGAACGATGGGTCCGCCGATACGTGCCGTTCGCGCCCGCTCCGCGGCGGCATCGGAAGCGGTGAGCGGCACTGCGCGGAAGAAATCGCACAGCGCGCGGCGCCAGGCGAATGCCGCTCCGCGCGCGTGTGCCATCTCCAGGAAATCGATTTCCAGGTCGCGGGCGAACCGCTCCCGGAACTCGCGGGGGTACGTACGCAGCAGCAGCCGATATGCGGCGCACGACAACCGGTGTTCGCGCATCGTCACGATTCCCGCGGCACGAGCCGCTTCGAGCGCAGCAGCGAGGCGAGCCGCGTGAGGCGGCGCGCCTCGTCCTGTAACGCGGTTCGGCCGGCCGGCTGCAGCGCGAACGTTCGCCGACGATCGCGGCGCACCGCCGGCAACTCCTTCACGAAGCCGGACGCTTCGAGGCGCTCGAGGGTGCCGTAGATCGTCCCGGGGCCCATCGCGATGCCCGACGACTCTTCGACCGACTGCATGATCGCGTAGCCGTGCAGCGGCCCGTCGGCGAGCGCGAGCAGGATGTGGAAGACGGCAGGGGTGAGCGGTACGGGCGGCATATTACGGTTCCGGAAGTATATCCGCGACCGTAACAGACGTCAAGGGCACTGTCAGTCGAGACCGAAGGCCACGTTCCGCAAGGATCGACGGCTCAACATCCGGCTGTCGAGCAAGGATCTCGAAGCGATTCTTGCAGGTGCGCGGTGAGGTGGCCGAGAGGCTGAAGGCGGCGGTTTGCTAAGGCTGCCCGAGATCACAGAACGGGCCTGAAATTGACGATTTCAGGCCCGTTTTTTATTGGTTCCTTGGTTGCCGTTGGGTGCAGATTGATGGCCCTTGGACCGGGTTTGGGCACACTGGCGGACACACTGAAGCCGATGCTACTGTGTGCCTGTCAGGCATACAGTAGCGTTTGAGCCAGTCCCACTTCGGTACGAGCTTGTCGATGAAGCTCCGTGGAAGTCCGGTGCCGCGCCGCCCTCGCCAGACGGTGTCAACCGCACGACCGGCAAGTCCTGAGGGGCAGTCTTCGGCGTATTCGAGCAGATCGAAGCCACGCTGTTCAGCACGATACAGCCCGACGACAATGCCTTTACAGATTTCGATCGCCTCGTCCTCATGCCGGAGCTTCATTCGACGCTCGAGATCATCTGGTGGCACTACAGGCAGCGTCACGCGAAAGAACCGCCGAAAATCTGCTTTCGCTGGTGGCGTACTGTGAATCTTCGTGTAGTAGTAAATGAACGCCAGGTATTGCCCTTGTTTGGCCGTGAACGGCCTCACGCCATCGATTGACGGACATGGCGTAACTTCGCCAGCGTCAGTTGGCCCGTCGGTCAGCCTTGGCGGTACTGCACGGGTCCTCACTGGCGGCTATTTATCGTCTGTCGCGCGGACCCGACGAACCGGACGCGTCGTCCAGTTTTCGAGCGTCAAACCTTTAACGCGATTGAATTCGGCGATGTTGTTCGTCACCAGCCTGACCCCGAGGCTGCGGGCGTGAGCCGCAATGAACAGATCGTTGGCGCCGATCATCTGGCCTCGTTTCTTCAGGTCAGCACGGATCTGCGCGTAGTGGGCAGCAGCGTCGTCGGGAAACTCCAGGACCGCGACGTGCGGAAGAAACGCGTGGAGGGCGGTGGCGTCCTGCGTTCGGCGCGGAGACACTTCAACGCCGTAGAGCAGTTCCGACTTGGTAATCACCGATATAGAGATGTCGGCGATCGGCACGCTGCTCAGTCGCTTGATCACCGCCTCGCTCGAGCGCTTCATGATGTAGGAGCACGTGTCGGTGTCGAGCATGTATCGAGCCATCAGGGCTCGCGCTCCTGGACGGGCAGATCCTCGACGTTCGTCATGTACGCGTCAGACGCGACGGGACCGTTCTCGAGATACGACCCCCAATCCGTCGGGCGGGGCGACAGGATGACATCCTCACCCTCCTTGCGGATGAACACTTCCTCGGTGTCGAATTGAAACTCCTTCGGCAGCCGCACCGCTTGGCTCCGGTTGTTCATGAACACCTTGGCTCGTCCTCCATGGGCGCCGTATACGTCAGTATATGCCAAATGGGCGAGCGTCACCGGGGGCGCGCCCTCGTGACGATTTCCGCCCGCGGGTCGCCTGCCTCTTGGTCGACATCTGGGTCGGTCTCGGCGTCGTGATGCTCGAAGGCGGCTCGGTCCAGATCGCATCATGACCCCGACCAGTGAACGGCCGGCCGTGGCCGATCGGAGCCCACCGAAAAACAGCTGATGACGAAGCGGTTCGCAGTCGCGCGTCGGCTCGATCGCGACGATCGGGTTCCGCGGCCAGTGGCAGAACTAAAATCGTCGCGCGGAAGTCCGCCAGAAAGACGTCCTCGGCATCACGCAGTCGGAGGCGATCCAGAAGCGGGCGCTTGCCGAGGGCCTCCGTACCAGACGTTGATCTCGAGCCTCCTCCACAAGTACGCGTCAGGGCGGGTCAAAGAGGTGTAATGGGCGTGCGGCTCCGCGCCCCTAGAGATCGTGGAATTGTCGATCCTCGATTTCTGCTCGGCGACCCATCGCGCGCCGGGCCATTTTGACGCTGTGCAAGTGCCGGAGGAGCGCCGGCATTGCCGGCGGCATCCAGCCCTGCTGGCATCTCACCTGGGCCGCATCCAGATCGCGAGCGAATTCTCCCCCTTTTCGTCGGTGAGCTGCACGGCGTCGCCGGTCGCGTCGGCACGAATGGCGAACAGATCGCCATACGGCTGCGGGAACATGCCCGACAGCAGCCACTCATCCCTGAACCCGGCGCGGTCCGACGCGAACACGATCCACTTTCCGTCGGGCGAGAATCGCGGATGGACGTCCGTGCTCTGAAGATGAGCCCTGGCAGGCTCGAGCAGTTGACCTTCGCCCCCACCGTCGCTCGCGCGCTGAATCCAGATCTTCAGGCCTTTGCCAGTACGGGCGGTGACGTACGCAATCCATTGTCCATCGGGCGAAATCGCAGGCATTGTGTCCGTCCCGCGAGCATGGGAGACCCGACGCACGTTCGTGCCGTCTGCCTCCATCAGGCAGATTTCATGATCGCCGAACCTTCCGCTCCTGAACACGACCTGACGGCCGTCGGCTGATACGCTCGGGAACGCGTCGTTGCCAGGGGAATCCGCGGTGAGGTTGGCCGCGCCCGTCCCATCTGGATGCACTCTCCAGATGTCCACGTTCGTTCCTGGCTTGGCGAAGACGGGGCCCAGCGCGAAGTAGATCCACTGGCCATCATCTGTGGCGACGGGACCCCACGCCAGGTCCTTGTCGGGTTTCCAGATTGGCTGCCACCCGGTCGCCTCCGGGTCGAACGCGATGATCGGCGAAGGTCCTGGCGGTGCCCCTTTCGATTCGTGGACCCACTCGACGGCGAACAGCTTGTTGATGGATGCGCTGAAGGACGGAAAATACGCGCGGATCGGTCGCAGCTCCACTTCGCGATCTGCGAGGGCGATGCGCCGTCCCGGGTACGGCCAGGCGAGCGGATTGCCGTTCGCCATCGCAGGTAATGCGCCGAGGTCGCCGTCGCCCTGCGCCACCAGCGCGCCAGTGGTCAGGTCGGTGCTGGGTGAGAGGTAGTTTCGAATGTCCTCACCGAGCGCCGCAAGGCCTGTCCCATCCGGCCGGATCTGGTACAGGCGGCCGCCGTATGGTTCCCGCAGCCGGAACTCAGGCGACCGGGCGTCGGTGCGCGCAGCAACGAAGACCACGGTCCCGTCCCGACCGATCGCCGGCGTGAGCGCATCGATTGGCAAGCCGTTGATCGTATCAGGGGTAATGCGCGTCGCACCGCGTCCGTCCGCGCCGGCGGCATAGATCGCTGTCGAAATCGCCCCGGTCCTCAGCGACTGCGTCCGCTGGTAGTAATAGAGATGCGCGCCATCCGGCGACCACACGGGGCGACCGGCCAGCGCGAGGAGCCGACTTACTCGCCGGACATCCTTTCCATCGGCTCCCATCGTGTAGAGGCTGGTCTGATAACCCTGTGTTTCGAGCAGCCTTGTAGGATTCCAGCGTTCCAGAGCCGCGCGATTGCTGGAAAACGCAATCGTCTTTCCATCGGGCGAAAACCTCGGGTTGAAGTTGCCGGCTTCGTCGGTCAGCCGACGCGCCGCCCGCTCGTTGTCGCTCGATTGCGGATCGAAGGACATCACATAGATATCGGGCTTTCCGCCGCGCGTGCTGACCCACGCGAGTGTCTTGCCGTCGGGAGAAAATGTCGCCGCGTCGTCGAATGCCTCGTCGCGCGTCAACGGTACAGGTTCACCGCCGCGCGTCAGGTCGAGCGCATACAGATCCGCATTCCCGCGTCGATCTGACGTGAACACAACCCAGCGCGCATCCGGAGACAGAGTGGCGTTGTAGTCGGGAGCCGGGTCGCGTGTGAGACGTCGGGGCGCGGCGTGAAGGTCTTCGAAGAGATAAATGTCCCAGTTCGCAGGACGGAGGCTCGTGTAATAGATGATCTCGTGCCGGGCTGCGCTATCCGCCTGGCCGTTCTCGCGCTGCGGCGGCGTACCTCGCACGACCCCCAACTTGTTGTACGCGCCTGGCGGAGGCGTCAGCCGATATGCGAGATAGCCGAGGCCGACGGCCGCTGCGCCGCTGATCGCGGCGAGCAAACGGATCAGGAGACGTTGTCTGCGAGATCGTGCGAAGGCCACCGGTCGACCTCAACCGCAATGTAGCCCTTCGCTGCACGCATCGTCAAACCGCCGCGCCGCGCCGTGTCAAGGTTCCGGGAAATGCAGCGCCGGCACTTGCCGGCGTCATCTGTTCACATAACCACGTCGAGTTGAGCGATGTGCTCGGGATCGGCGATCAGATCGCGACGATGCGCCCATGCGCGATCGTGAAGTCGAATACGACACGGGGCTGTCCATCTGAGATCCAGACGAGCCCCGGCGCGCCATTCACGAGCGTCGGTTGCGCCGCACGCGCGCGACCCTTGAAGGTTTCCGCCACAGCCGCCACACCCCGAACTTCCGCGGCCTGTGCCTGCGAGGACGGCCGCGCGGTCCGCGCGAACAGCAACATCGGGGTCGAGCTCGGCGAGCAGCGCATCGAAGTTGCCGCCGCGCGACGCGGCAAGAAAGGCATCGACGATTTCTCGTTGACCGACGCGGTCGTTGTTGGATGCCGACCCGGCTCCGTGTACGCGACGTCTTGCGCGGCTGGCCAACTGTCTCCTCGCCACGTCGTCGTGTGACGAACAGCGATCGAATCGCCTGGTCATCTGTGTGACCGATCTGATGCGCCGGGTGACCTCGCGCGTGCCGAGCGGACCATGCGACCGCTTTCCCGTGTGGTCGGGGGACCGACGCACACTCGTGTATCCGCGTACGGCGATGGATCTCCGCGAGTGTCGAGGCGGCGGTCGATAGGTCGACACCTGCGCGTGTGTTACCCCGAGGTTGTGGGCATCCCGACCGGCAGATCCGCTGACGGCGGCCTGCTGTTCTGCGGCTCGACGCGGCACAACGTGTCGCTCGGCGTGTACAGGGCAGCCATTGGCGCGATCGCTTCGCTGGGTCCCGGATCCGAAGGCCAGTTCTCACCCGACGGCCGGTGGCTGCTCTTCGGCGGACAGGATGGCATCATCGTCCGGCGTGTTCAGGAACCTGGAGTCCGAATTCAGATCGCCGGCCACGGTGGCTCCCAACCGCGCCGGCGACGAGATGGGCGGGAAATCTTCTATGTGACTGGCGACAAGAAGCTGATGGCTGTCCAGTTTGATCCCGCGACAGGTCAAGCCACAGCGCCGCGCGTCATGTTCGTGACGCGGATCGTGGCGACCGCCCTTGCCGGATTCCAATACGACGTGGCGCCTGATGGTCGTTTCTTGATCAACACGTTGCCATCCAGCACGTCGCCCCTCACGCTCGTGACCGGCTGGCGATCGCATGTACCGCACTGAGGCGTAGGCCGGCCGTTGAATTTTATGTTTGACGGGGCCGATGAAGGCGGTCGGATCGTGGACACGGATGGGCATTTCGGGGGCGACGAGTTGCAAGGCCGCATCTTTTCCTCGGTATCAACGAATGGTCTGATCGACGGGAAGATACGCCGTGGGATCGTCAGCACCATGCGGGCGCGCGCCGACCGACACTTTGCCAGCGACCCTTCGAAACCGCAACGACGCACAACGCGCGCCATCGGCGCCCTTCGGATTCTCGATGCTTTTGCGCGAGTGTGCCCAAAGTTGCAGGTCTCACTTTGTAAATCAGCCGATTTTCGGTCGATTTTAACGAGAGCGGCGGTTTGAAAAACCGTCATAGGTCCGCAAGAAAAAAAAATGGATCGGGCCAAGTGCTGATTTCACGTACACTTAGTACTGAATTCCATAATTACGGTGACGTATTTCGATTGCCCGCGGCCGGCTCAAGCGGCTATCCTCATGATGAGAGGTGCCGCACGAATGCCACGCCACAGCCCGTTTCGCATCCAGCTCACACGCGAGGAACGGCGCGCGCTCGAGGCCAGGGCCAGAAAATATACGTCACCGTATCGAGACGTCATCCGGGCCAAGCTGGTCCTCTTAGCGGCCGAGGGTCTGTCCAATGACCTCATCGCGGCGCGCTTGGATACCCCGCGCCAGATTATCAGCAAGTGGCGCCACCGGTTCTTTGACGAACGCCTTGCGGGTCTCGATGAGGAGCCGCGAGGCGGGCGCCCAGCCCGCTTTTCCCCCCAACGTCGTCGTTGAGGTCAAGCGGATCGCCTGCGAGCGCCCGATGGACGCCGGCGTGCCCCTCGCGCGGTGGTCGTTGCCCGACCTGCGCCGCGAAGTCCTGACGCGCGGGATCGTCGCCACGGTCAGCGGCACGACGCTGTGGCGGTGGCTGGACGCGGATGCGATCCGGCCGTGGCGCCATCGTAGTTGGCTGTTCCCGCGCGATCCCCGGTTCGCGGAGCTGGCCGGTCCTGTGTTGGATCTCTATGCCGGACAGTGGGACGGCCGCCCCTTGGGGCCGCGTGATTACGTGATCTCGGCCGACGAGAAGACCAGCATTCAGGCGCGCCACCGTCGTCATCGGCCTACGCCGGTGGCGCCCGGCCGCTCCATGCGAGTCGAGCATGAATATCATCGCCGCGGCGCGTGGGCGTACGTGGCGGCTTGGGATGTCCACCGCGCGCGCCTCTTCGGGCGCTGTGAAGCGCGCAACGGCATCGCGGCCTTTGACCGTCTCGTCGATCAGGTCATGACCCAAGAACCCTATCGGTCGGCGCGCCGCGTGTTTTGGGTCATGGACAACGGCTCGGCCCACCGCGGTGACAAAGGCGACGCCCGACTGCGTGATCGTTGGCCTACGCTGGTGCCCCTTCACACGCCGCGCCATGCGAGTTGGCTCAACCAGATCGAAATCTATTTCTCGATCGTGCAACGGAAGGTCCTGACCCCAAACGATTTCGCGAGCTTGGCCACGTTGGAGCACCACCTGCTGGCCTTTCAACATCGCTATCAGACCGCCGCGCGGCCGTTCCGCTGGACCTTTACCCGCGCGGACTTGCAGCAGCTCCTCACCAAACTCGCGACGGCTGCGGAGCCGGTGCGGCCGGCCGCATGACCATGGAAAATACGTCACCGTAATTCCGAAATGGTGTACTTAGCGTGTGCGGTGAGGTGGCCGAGAGGCTGAAGGCGGCGGTTTGCTAAGGCTGCCGGGAATCACAGGACGGGCCTGAAATCGACGATTTCAGGCCCGTTTTTCGTTGGCCTCTTGGTTGACGTTGGCTGCCGGATGATCGGCTTCGGACCCCGTTTGGGCACACTGTTGGGCACACTGGACACTGATGCCACTTCGTGCCTCATGCCTGCACATGACAAGGTCGTCAATTTGCAGCGTCGCCGCCGGCTGCTACGGCTGCCCCAAGTTCAGCCTCATGCCGATCATCACGCGACGCGGATCGATGAAGATTGATGGCCGTCCAAAATTCGGGCTGAACAGGTTGTCCGTTCCGACGCCGATCCCGACATCCGCCTCGCGATACGTCGCAAATCCCGCGAAGTGGATTTCCAGTGCGTAGGTCGCGGGCGGCAGAATCGGGAACCGGAACTGCCCTCTCTCATTCGTGATCATCGTCGCGGGCCCGCCGATCAACGCCGGCGAACTGACGCGAACCAATGCGCCCGTCAGGACCGCGCCCTGTTCGTCTTTGACGGTTCCGACGAGCGCACCGTCAGGACCTGGGCGTCGATCGCCGCCGATGCAAATACATACCCTACGATGAGAAGCACTGAGAAGTCAGGTCGCATAACCGGCCTCCATCAGGTCGTTGTCGGCGCGAGGAGTCGGGGCGCGCCAGTCTACTCTCACTTCCGCTTCGATCTGGATGGCGGGAATCGTCTCGGTCGCGCAGTCGCGACGTACATCGACAAAAACCTGCTGCGGCCGATGGAACAGCACTGACGGCACCGAACGTCGCTGGTGTTCACGCTGCCACCTCAACAATTTGCGACAGTTAGTCGTCGCGTTTGCGGAGGTGAGAGTAGACTGGCGCGCCCCGACT
>WNGB01003581.1_pt1 | contig 24278 bp, 22 predicted proteins | sample 5400681 | NCBI WGS metagenome assembly WNGB01 (sample SAMN13153367, study PRJNA577476) | soil metagenome | isolation source: 115 cm soil or saprolite under grassland replicate 2 | place: USA:California | collected 2016-06-15
AGAATGGTTTGGCCACCGCCGAAGCTGTGCTAACCTTGAATGCATTTTTTAAGAACCTTGGCCAACCGGGTGGCGTATCTCTTTCGCCTGCTTCTCCTTTCAGCGATAATTATCATCAACCTGCTTCTATGAAAGAGATGCAAGACTTTGTCAAGAAGATGGCTGATGGCAATTTCAAGGTATTGTTCGTGCATGGCGTGAATCCCGCATTCGAATTACCTCCATCCCTGGATTTCGCCGGCGCGAGCAAGAACATTGCTCAGATCATATCGTTTGCAACTTTCCCCGATGAGACCGCTTTGCTTGCAGATTACGTCTTTCCCGATCATCACGGGCTTGAATCGTGGGGTTACCAGCGTGTGGCAACCGGCGCAAATCAATCTACACTTTCAGGGGCGCAACCGGTGGTCTCGCCATTTCACAATACACGCTCTACAGTTGATATCCTCTTGGAAGCTGCCCGACTAGCTGGCGATGATTTTGCTAAAGCCCTGCCGTACAGCGACGAAGTTCAACTAATGCAGGTTAAAGTTGGCTCCCTGCTCAACGAGGCGGATGGTCCCTTTAATGCATCAGATATTTTAACTTTCATGGCGTTCTTTCAGCAGCATGGCGGGTGGTGGAAAAACATAGATAGTTTGGTTGCGCCTACAGCTCCCGATGCGCTCAACCGCGACATCAATGCGGGTGAAGCGGAGTTTATAGGTGAGGGTGAATTTATGTTGATTCCGTTTGTCTCACCAACACTAGGAGAAGCAGGAGCGAATAAGCCTTGGCTGCAGGAACTGCCCGATCCCACAACGACGGTCATGTGGGGGACGTGGGTGGAAATGAATCCTAGTACTGCTGAAGAGTTAGGAATCGAAAGTAATGATGTCCTCAGGATCACGTCCGAGGCTGGGGAGATAGAGGTGCCTGTTTACCGGTATCCGGCCATACGTCCCGATGTGATCGCAATTCCATTCGGGCAGGGCCATACTGCTTATGGGCAGTTTGCAGCCGGGAGAGGTATCAATCCCTTGAAGTTAATCGGTCTACACTTAAATGAGGCAGGTGATCTGGCTTTCGCTGGTGTAAAGGTACAAGTGAAGAAGACCGGTGAAAATCGACCTCTGTCACGGCTCGAGGGTGTGCTTGGTGTGTATGGCTTTGATGCTAAATAAGGAGAGATGCTATGGCGAGTGGTTTAGAATTACCTATGTTTACAAATCAATCAGAAAAGGAACTCGGTGGTCGATGGGGCATGGTCATTGACCAGGATCTTTGTACTGGCTGCCAGGCCTGCGTAGCAGCCTGCTCGATGGAAAACAATGTTCCATTTGTAGGTGAAGTGGACGCTGCCTATGGCCGTAGCCTGCATTGGATTCATATTGAGCGTTTCTGGGAAGGCGAGTATCCTGAGGTCGACATGACTCCCTTTCGGCCGACGTTATGTCAACAGTGCGGGCACGCTCCTTGCGAGCCGGTTTGCCCGGTCTTTGCCTCTGTTCACAGTGCCTCTGAGGATATTAACCTGCAGGTTTATAACCGCTGCGTTGGAACACGTTACTGTGCAAACAACTGTCCTTATCAAGTGCGTGTCTTTAACTGGCGCGATTACCAGGATGCCAGAAAGAATCCAGCACTGGTAACTTTGCAAAATCAATTCAACCCGGATGTGACAGTACGCCGCCGGGGCGTGATGGAAAAGTGCACATTCTGTATTCAACGTATTCACAAAGCAGAAGACACTGCAAAGTCTCAGAACCGTGAAATCATGGATGGTGAGTTCACCACAGCTTGTGCGCAGGCCTGTCCTGCGAATGCCATCACTTTTGGCCGACTTGATGATCCTGAGAGTCAAGTTAGCCAGGCTGCCCAGGAAACTCGTGGTTCTCATTTGCTCGATGAACTTGGAACGTTGCCACGCATAACCTATCTGGCTGGAGGATAGATCTAATGACCACGATTGCGAAGCCATTTGCACATCCGCGTGCCGAAGAGCACGAAGATCCACGCGAACATTTGATGCACGATCCGCTTCCACGCGGTGAAATGAATGCCATGGTTATGGATTCCATGCATTCAACCAGCTGGAAATTTTGGACAGTAACCGGCTTTTTGACTTTCCTTGTATTGACATGTTTTTTCTATGCCTGGGCATATCTGATTCTCAACGGTCTAGGAGTGGCTGGTGTTAATAAGCCGGTCTTTTGGGGAATCTTCTTGGCCAATACCGTGTTCTGGATCGGTATCAGCCACGCGGGTACATTCATTTCAGCCATCCTGCGCGTTCTAAAAGTTGAATCACGCCGCCCGTTTACGCGAGCAGCCGAATTAATGACCACCTTTGGCCTCGTGCAGGCTGGTGCTAGTATCTTCATGCATCTGGGTCGTGTCTGGCTGGCTTATTGGCTTTTCCCGTATCCGAACGAACGCCAGCTTTGGCCTGATTTTCATTCCCCTCTGATGTGGGATTTTCTGGCGATCAATACCTATCTGCTGTGCAGCACAATGTATTTGTTCTTGCCGCTCATCCCGGATCTGGCAATGGCACGTGATCAATCGACAGGTTGGCGGAAGATTTTTTATCGCACGCTTTCCCTCGGCTTCCGCGGGACAGAGGGCGAGTGGAAGAATCTAACGACTGCGATGAACATCTTTGCCTTTGCGATCATCCCGGTCATGTTCTCTGTTCACACAATCGTGTCCTGGGATTTTGCAATGGCGATGAGACCGGGCTGGTCATCCACTGTCTTCGGCCCATACTTTGTGATCGGCGCGCTACATTCAGGTATGGCAGCGGTGGCTGTTGTGTTGTTCTTCATCCATACGACCATGAAGCATATGAAGTACTTTATCCGCGCAGAGCACTTTAATACGATTGGTATGTTAATGCTTTTGGTTTCTATGGCATGGGCCTATTTCTATTTCAACGATTATCTAGTGCCTTGGTTCGGCGGCGATAAATGGGACAAGCTCGTTCAGGAATTCGCCGAAAAGGGTCCACTGGCACCACTCTGGTACATCATGCTCATTTGTAATATAGCAGTACCATGGTTGATACTCTGGAATAAAAGGTGGCGTCAAACGCCTTGGTTGTTAGCAACCGTTGGCATACTTATTAATGTTGGTATGTGGCTTGAGCGTTATATCATTATTCCAGAAGGCCTCAGCATCAACCGCATGCCCTTTACTTGGAGACTCTACATCCCCCGCGTCGAGATTGCCCTCACGATCGGAACTTTCTCCCTTTTCATATTACTTTATATGCTAGCGTCGCGACTTATTCCGCTGGTACCAGTTTGGGAGGTTCAAGAAGGCCAAGCGGCGCACCTACTTCGTAGGGTTGGTAAAGCTGAAGTTCGAACTCTCAGTGAGCTTGAATAGAGAGGAGAGTTAAGATATGACTGAATCAACTACGCTGTTAGCGATCTTTGAGGAAGTTGATCCCGCGGCCAATGCGATCGAAAAATTACACGATCTGGGTGTGACGGATGACCAGATAAACGTGATTTCCGGGATTCCCATTCTAGGACGCATCCTTGGCCGACCTGGGGCATTGACCAATGTCTCGCGCATTGCGCTTCTCGGTGCCATCCTGGGAATGTTCTTTGGAATTTTCCTTATTTATGGTACACCTTATCTGTATCCATTACACGTTGGCGGGCAGCCTCTGTTCCCGGTCCCCATGGGATGGATCGTCACTTTCGAAATGACCATGTTGGGCCTGATGGGATTTGCTTTCTTGGGCATGTTCGTGGATAGTGGGTTTCCATCCTATACTCCAAAGGAATATGTGCCTGAGATCAGTAACGGCAAGATCGGAATCTTATTCAGCTATCCCATTGGGGAACAACAAAAGTTCATAGATGCTATGAATGATCTAGGTGCAGAATCTGTCGCTCCAGCGGAGGCTCGTCACTTATGAGTACCAGCCTGAGCGTAATCCTTAGACGTCTGGGGATGCTCTTTTTGGTTGTCCTAGTTCTTTTTGCAGCGTCGCTGCTGTTATCATACGACATTATTAAGATAGAGTGGCCTTCATTTATGGAAATTCAACCATCTTTTGGTGCCATGGAAGACCCATTGCCTGTCCCGGTAAAATCTATACCAATTGAAGGTCCCTCTTATGTTCCTGGAGCAGGTACCCCTGTAAATCCTGTCCCGGCGGATGATGTATCTATTGCGAGAGGCAAGGAACTCTTTACCATTAATTGCAAAATGTGTCATGGCGACACAGGTACGGGGAAAGGGTCAATCGCAGGTTTCCTGGTCAAGAAAAAGCCTGCTGATCTGACCAGTGATCTCGTCCAGAACCTGGATGATGGTACTATTTTTTTGACCATCACAAATGGTATTTACAACCCGAATAATTCACTGTTCCCGGATATCGCGTTCTCGGGTGTGATGCCTCCTTTGAATGAAAACCTGACTGTAAGAGACCGCTGGGATTTAGTGAACTACATTCGTACACTCAAGGCACCACAACAGTAATAGCAGGGGAGGAGTCACACATGAATGATGATGTTCGCAGATATATTTACGGTACGGTGGTTGTATTCGTTGTTGGTCTGTTGGTTTGGTTTACGTTCTTGTATGTGAATTCATGTGGCTTTACATTTACCTGCAACAAGGCCAGACCGTTTATTGGTGGCACACCGATTCCCACGCTTATTTATGCACCATTCCCTGGGATGCAGAATGTAGATAATTCAGGGAAGTGTCAAGTCTCCGCTCTAGAATTAATGGGTGCATGGGTCTCTGCTGGCGCCCCTGAAAAGGATACCTTTTCATTCAACGATTTAAAGGGAAAGCCCTGTGAAGGAAATTACAACAACGACATACGGCCGCTTTTTGTTGAAGCCAATATCTGGTATCCGGGCTCATTTTCATGCGCATCCTGTCATTCGGCGGATATTGCAGGAACATCGGCCGCGAAACTGGATTTGACCACGTATCAAGGAATCATAGCTGGATCAAAACGTGAAGCGCCAGATGCCAAAGGCACTGATATCCTTGGCGGTGGAAATTGGGAGAATTCCCTTTTGTATCAGTTCACTTATGCTCACCCGGTTCTACCTCCCAGTCACGGGAAAAACCCGGCAGCAGGACCTATAGTCTTTGCGGGGGAGGGGAATCTATCGGCACTCTCCGTGACTCCAACACCATAATAAACAAATGGCATTTCAAAAGAGACCGGATCATACGATCCAGTCTCTTTTTGTTTTTTGATGGAGAGAGTTGGATTTGAATATCATCCCCTCAATGGGGACGCACGAACCTAAATCAAAACGTCCCTTTTTGTGAGGGACGTCAAGGCGGAGAGGGTGGGATTTGAACCCACGAACCCTTGCGGGTTACACGCGCTCCAGGCGTGCGCGCTAAACCGAACTACGCGACCTCTCCAATTTTCGAGCGGGCGAATTATACCACAGGGGTTTGCCACTTCTTTAGAGGAGGTGTATTCACGCTGGTAGTAATGTAATCAAGATTCCGATTATTGTATGATACCTTCTTTTGCATAAAAGATGTGATACTGGTCAAGGCCATTACCGGTGATCCAATTTCCACACAGTTGGGCATAATTTCCTCGATTAGGCAGCAATTCCATTGGAATGATAACAAGTGCTTCTTGATTGGACTGGTAGTCGAGTGTATAGAAGAGAGTGGATGGCGGAGATATTTTCTCCATGACAGCGATCAAATTGATATCGGCTAGGCTGTGTGCGTTGCGGCGAAATACACTTTGGTGATAATCGGGCATCCAATCAAGAAATTGTCTGTTTTCACGTAAAATGTTTATATATGTACCCTCGCTAGGTAGGATGGTAATTGAGGTCATCTCCGTTGGACATTTCGCTGGCGACAGTGGGGACAACCTGTTGCTGTTTTTTATGAATATTGGGCCAACCAGGATGACGGCCGAGATGATTGAAACAAAGGCCAGATAAAAATGTTGTCTCTCATTTGCATGCGTTGCCTGATATGAATGCCGATACTTAATCCTGTCTAGTAGTTGAGCTAATCCGATTGAAGGAAGGAGTGTAATAACAGGTATTGTCGCGGCATACAAACGGACACGGTACGCATCAGTTGGCGGGACGAAAGGTACAGAGGCCAACACTCCTAATGAGGTAAGTGCTACCAAACTTTTATATTTATCGTTCCGGTTGAGTAACCAGCTGACAAAGCCTATTATGGATAAAAGATACAATCCATATCGTGTAATTGTATTTATATAGAAGTTTTCGCCACTCACATATGAAAAGACGTTATACCAGGTATTAGAGAAAAACATTTTCCAGTTGAAAAATGCACCTTTTACAAATAGAGTTGGATTTCGAACCATTAATTCTAGAGCAAGCTGATATATTTGACGAGATTGTTCCGGCTCCTGCAACATCCGCAATTCGGGGTGGGCTCTAAAAACATAGGACCAGGAATTACCTCCGGATGCCAAACCATAAAGCGCCCAGGAGAAATTAGCGAACGCTGCACTCGACGGTGCAGCCAGGAATCGAATGAATAGTGAATTGATTATAAAAACGATGAGCACAAGGCCTGAACCAAATAATAAAAAACTTACTGAGATTTTTTTGTTGCCTCGAAACAACCAACAACCCCAGCATAAGATAGCTGGCAGGACGAACATGGCCCCTGGCCTAATAATTTGAGCGAGGGCGCTGATCGTCAAGCCAAAAAGGGCAATCCATTCCTTTTGTGTTGAAGCAGCTCGCCAAATAAGCCCGACTCCAAGTGCAGCAATGGACATCCCAAGCGACTCGGACATAACTGTGCCGCTATGTGCGCGGAAATATAAGAACATTAAAATCAGAAAAAAAACTGAAACTTCAGTGCCATGAGTAAGCTGTATTTCTCGTGCAGCGAGATAACAAGCGATGCCAGCTATTGCGCTAAGGATGGCTAGGCTGATCAAAAGGTTTCCGTGAACGATGCTCAATAGCACGGATAGAAATCCAGGGAAGAGGGGACGCATTGCCGAATGCACAGAGATATCCTGGCTGATCATGATGCGCAAAGCATCCATATAGTAACTAGCAGCATCCGCTATGGGAATAAGGCCGCTTAAGACGACAGATTGCGTTAGTCCTGATGCCCAGAGTCCAGCAAGGGGAAAGGCAAATAAAGCCATCGTCGCCACGATCGCGAGTAACTCGCCGAAACGCCCCGGTATGCGGAAGGTAACATAGATCAATGCTGCCGCAAACGGAATAATCAGTCCGAATCCCGTTCGCAGAGACATACCAATCGGTCGCAGTACGTTTGGGGAACGGTTTATCAGGATCAGACTGAATATCAAAATAGCAATGGCAAGACAAAAAAGTTGCCAGACGATTGGAGATTTATAAAATCTTGGAGCAATTTCAAGTCTCATTGTTTTACTGCTTGTACCGCGTCACTATGCTATTTATATGGAAGCTGCGGCACTCTGTAAAATTATACTCTGTCGATAAAAAACTTCGCACCCTCGATCATTCCAAAATAGAATAGACCCCTTGCGAAAGTCGCGTGTAGGTCAGGCTTTTAGCCTGACATTTATTCGAAAACATAAGCTTTGGCGGGTTGCCCTTTCAGGACGCTTCGCAGCAAACCCGCCTTACGAATACTTATGCAAGAAGTCTAATAAAGAATCCCAAATAAAATAAGAGTAAAATTCTCCGAAATAAATAAGGAAATCCCTATGAAACGTTGGCAAGCATCATGTCTGGGTGCATTAATTGTTTTACTCATTGGAGACGGCTCCTTACTTTTCTTTATCCTGATGGGTGGCGCGATGATTGCAGCAAATTCGGCCCTTTTTAATAAACTGACTGCACAAGTACTTTGTCCAGATGCAGTGGATTATTCATATAGTGATTATGGTAGTGCACCTGTGGTAATGCTGATCTTAATGGCTATCGCAGCCATTATCGGGGGACGATTAGTGAAGCCTAAAGCACAAGTTGCATAATCTTTCAAATGAAGTCTTTTTTATTGTTAATAGCATAGGAGATTTTATTATGTCTAGCAAAAGTTCTTCAAAGGAAGTTTGGGCAAGCGGAGATTCATACGAGCCGTATGTTGGACGGTGGAGTCGTCTCGTAGCCAAGGAATTTATCAAATGGCTTGCCCTGCCAGAGAATAGTGAGTGGCTTGATGTGGGTTGTGGAACTGGGGCGCTCAGTCAAACTATCCTCAATATAGCCAATCCGAAAAAAGTAAAAGGCATTGACCGTTCTGATGGATATGTTGAATATGCTCGCCAAAAGGTGAACGACCCGCGTGCTGAGTTTGAAGTCGGTGACGCACAGTCGCTTTCTGTGCAGGATGAGGTTTTTGACGCCGCAGTCTCCGGGCTTGTACTCAATTTTGTTCCTGAGCCCGAGAAAATGGTTTCCGAAATGAAGCGCGCTGTGCGAACAGGTGGCATAGTAGGGTTATACGTCTGGGATTACGCAGACAAGATGCAATTGATGCGGTATTTTTGGAATGCGGCCTCTGCTCTTGACCCGGTCGCAGCTGATCTTGATGAAGGACTACGCTTCGGTATCTGTAATCCAGAGGCTTTGACCAACCTATTTCGAAAGGCAGTTTTCTCTCAAATCGAAGTCAGGCCCATGGACGTTAAAACCACGTTCAAGAATTTCGATGATTACTGGCTACCATTCCTGGGTGGGCAGGGACCTGCTGCGGGCTATGCCATGTCACTGAATGAAGAGCGACGCGTTCAATTGCGCGAACGGATTCGCGATAGCTTGCCATTTGCTCTCGATGGCTCGATCCCGCTTGTCGCTCGGGCTTGGGCGGTGAAAGGCGTAAAATAACTTTATCTAATTAATAAGCGATAAAGTGAAAAGTCAAATGTCGTCTGTCCCGACACTTTCTGCAGCTTTTCCAGTAAAGAAGGAGTTATTGCTTGGTCCGATTAGTGATGTCCTCTCAGCGAGAAATGAATCATCATGCCCATCTGACAGAAATCGTTGCTGGGCTTCATCAACATTGGGGAAAAGATACTTCGGCCAGCCGCATTCTCAAAGCCATACTCTTTCATCAATCTCTGCCAACTCTCAAGAATTGGACAAATCCCGTGCTTTTAAATGACGCGGAATTACACATGTCGCTATCAATATCAGATATGGAAGTTCTAGGTCCTCTACTGATAGCTGATTCTGATTCGTGGAATATCTTTGATGAACCGCGGTTGGCCTATCTTGATGAATTACGGACGAACATTTCGGAAACCTGTAGGCGGCTAAGCAATAGATGAAAAAAGGTGTGACACACTCTCTATCGACCGCCTTCTAGCAAAAATTTCTTCATTTCATGGAAAACGATTTTCTCCTGTTTTATGAAACAGTAATGATGTCCATTTGGGATTTCTACAATCTTGGCGTGTGGCACCTTGCGTTGGAATTGTTCGATGTACTGCTTGTTGTGAGGTTGAAGCACTGTTTTGAAGAAATCTGTTACTTGCGCTTTTTGTTCTTCCGTCATGTAATCCGAAGACAGATAATCAGAGCCATTACGAATGGCAAAGAAACTCAATACAGGTACATGGAGATTCGAATATTCCGGCGCATAACTGGCAAAAGTATCATTGATGGCTTTCGATATAGCATCCGACATCTTATCAACCACTTTGCCATCAGGGGTTTCCTTAAACACGTGTCTAGTCTGCTCATCCATCGCCTCATTCCAAACCACTGCCAACGCAGGGAAAAGCCTTTTGATCGTGGAAATGTAATCCTCGATGGTGCCGGAGAAATCATCCGGCCAGCTTGGCATCATCTTGGGAAGAGGATTCTCTTCGAAGGCAGCTTTAGTTTCAGCCGAGGAATTGTCATATGCCGCATCTAAGAATACAAGTTTGAGAACGCGTTCTGGATATAAGGCAGTGAAATGGCAGAGTTCAATATAGGCCATCGAATGCCCAGCTAGAATCACCTGATCAATTTTGAGCGCATCCAGGAACTGCCGGAGATCCTCGGTCAACGTATCCGGATCATAGCCGGTTTCCGGATAATCTGAATCTCCGTGCCCTCGGCGATCGAGTGCGAGAACGTGGAATTTGTCAACAAAGAGCGGGGCAAATTCATCGAAGATATGTACGGAACATCCCATGCCAGTTAGAAAGAAGAGCACCGGCCCATTGCTGCCCCAATCCAGATAATGCAGGTTGAGGCCATTCACGTTGACAAAGTCACTTTTGTGTGGGGACTTATCCATCTTTTCTCCTTTATGAAAATCGAACGGTTATTAAGCTTAGCGAATTAGATGTTGGAGAAATTCTTCGATTTGCGAAGTGTATAGTCCCTTTGCATTCTACGACTCTTGTTTTGCGGGAAAAAGTATCATTAGTAATCAATTCAATGTATGTTTTATGCATTGCAATTACCACCAAAATCTTATACAATGAAAATGTAGAACAGTTTGGTACTTGAGATCTGCCTGCTTCCTATCAGGCAGGTCTTTTAATTTACTATTGGTACAAAAACCTGGCTATTACTTGGGAATCGCCGCCTTGAAAAGCCGAAGATGGACGGCGGCGTGAGCAGCAGATTTGACTGCAAATCTACTTTCAAAAAGTCTTAACTTTTAAGACCTCCGAGCAATGGAACTCGAAGGTCTTGTTTACTTGTCTACGTGTTTAGCTGTCTACTTCCCCAACTTCTTCCTAAACGCCTCCGTCAAGGCTGGGACAATTTGGAAAAGATCGCCAACCACGCCATAACGCGCCTGCTTGAAGACGGGCGCGTCGGCGTCTTTGTTGATGGCGACGATGAGCTTGGCATTTCGCATTCCAACCAGATGCTGAATTGCGCCCGAGATGCCGCAGGCGATGTACAAATCAGGTGTGACAACTTTGCCTGTCTGCCCGACTTGATGAGCGTATGTGATGTAGCCTGCATCTACGGCTGCGCGGGATGCACCGACTGCGCCGCCCAAGACATTCGCCAATTCAGTAATCAGTGCAAAGCCTTGTTGGGCACGCCAAAGTTCGGCTTGTTTCTCGTCCATTCCATTGGGAGGCGTAAGTGACGGGTTGTTGCTTACACCACGCCCGCCAGAGACGATCACATTCGCATCGCCTAGATTGACCGCGGCTTCTGTAGCTGAATAGCCTTCGACTTTCGTTAACGCATCTGGCTTGACTTCAGCCTTGTTGATGGGGCCAGTGCGTCCCGCTTCCTGCACGGGTTTGGGGAAATTGCGTGCACGTATCGTCACGAATTGCGGTTTTGCGTTGCAGACGGTTTTCTCTAACACCTTGCCTTCGTAAATTGGGCGCGTCGCCACAACCTTATCGCCTTCAGTCTCCAAACTTGTCACATCCACGAGCACGCCGCTGTTCAAATCCACTGCAGACATACCAGCTAACTCACGGGTACGAGTCGTCGTCGGGAACAGGATCAGGTCAGGGGTCGATGATGAAGCGAGCGCCGATAAAGTAGAAGCATACGTCTCGGCACGGTAATCCTCGAGGGCAGGGTCGTCTGCCAGCAGAACGTCATCGGCGCCATATTCCAACGCGGCTTTCGCAACAGCTTCCACACCCGAGCCGAAAACCAAAGCGGTGGTAGTCCCCAAACTTTTCGCGAGGCCGAGCGCCTCCCACGAAGCAGGCTGAATTTCACCTTTGAAATGGTCAATATAAACGAAGGATTTCATAGCACTTTCTCCGCGAGAATTTTATCGGCCAGTGTTTCGGCGGTGGCTTCGGGGCTGTCGCCCGTGATGATTTCACAAACGATTTCGCGGCTGGGCGGGTTCATCAACTCTGTACGTGTGACGACGGGCGCAGGTGCGCTTTCACCGATATCGCTCAACGACCACACAGGGATATTAGCCTTCGACGCTTTGCGAATGCCCATGAACGACGGGTAGCGCGGCTCGCCAATGCTTTGGACGACGCTCAACACGGCGGGCATTTTCCCGCTGACGGTCTGCCTGCCTTCTTCGATGACTCGGTCAACTGTCACGCTTCCATCCTGGACCTTGATATGCCCGGCCAGACTAAGCAGGGGCCACCCGAGGACACGCGCCGTCTGCGCGCCGGTGACGCCTTCACCGTCATCGAGGGTTTGGCGCCCAAAGATGATGATATCGGCATCGCCGATTTTCTTGATTGCCGCAGCGAGGATCCGTGCCGCGCCAACAGAGTCGATGTTGGCAAGCGCGGGGTCAGAGACCAGGATTGCCTCATCCGCGCCCATAGCGAGGGCGTGTTTCAATGCTTCCTTGGCTGTTTCTGGCCCAAGGCACAAGGCGGTGACTGTGCCGCCCTGGGCTTCCTTTTGTTGTAGCGCGCCTTCAACCGCGTACTCATCGAACGGGTTGATGACCAGCGGCGCGTCTCCCCACATGACTTGCCCACCCTCGGCTTTGACTTTCGCTTCCGAGTCGGGCACTTGTTTGATGCAGGCGATGATTTTCAATGTGAGACTCCTTGATTTATGATTTCAATTTATCGAACTAGTGAAGAGTGTCAGTTGATTTTGAGGCCATAAGTGGCACATATTCTATCTGCCTAACATGAACGTCATAATAACCAAAATGTCCGCTCCGATGACTGCGATCAATCCTATCGTGCTAAATATCTTCTGCCAGAGCACCCATCTCTCTTTGTTCTGCATGTGCTTGAAGAAGAACTCCCTAAATGGATAAATAGAAGGTCGGCGGGTGAGGCTGGCGCGGATATCTTCGTAATATGAGTCCGTTTTAAACCAGAGTCTGTAAGTGTTGAAGAAAAAGATCCCACTGAAGAGTAAGAAGACGAGGGTGAAGCCGAATGACGGGGAGGCGAGAGTAGACATAATCCTTTTTAACCACCAAGAACATGAAGGAAATCTGTTTTGGTCTTAAAAATCTTAGTGCTCCTTAGTGCTCTTTGTGGTTAAGCGGTAACTTGTCATTTCAGGGTTGTAAAACTGATAAGCTTCCCTGTCCTCAATTCCAAGTCACAGGCATGACCGCCGAGCGTATAGGCGGAAAACGTCTCGCCGTCTTTGTTCAGTGTAACCCGCGAGAATAAGGTTTTGGGGTCCGGTTTTTCGGCTCTCCAGATAATCCTTCCATCCTGGGAGGCCATGTACAGATTGGATTCATCCCAGGGGAAGCCTGCTGGATTCTCCAAGAAAATATCTCCGAGAAACGTTTGAATTGTTTTTTCAATTGTTGTGTGAAGAGGTTGAAATTCCATCTAAATTATCCTTGCCATTCTTTCTCATTATAAGGAGGCAGTTCACAGCGCAAAGGCTTGTCCGTTCTTTCGCCCAAAGCATAGCCTGCCTGAATTAAAGTCTGAATTTCGGAACTACCTTCGTAAATCATTGCGCCTTTGGAGTTGCGCAGATAGCGTTCTACATCATATTCGTCACTGAAGCCATAGGCGCCATGGATTTGGACCGCTTCGTTTGCGGCACTAAAGGATGCTTCAGTGGCAAATTTCTTGGCGAAAGACGTCTCCTGGGTGGGACGCCTGCCTTGATTTTTGAGCCAGCCAACTTGGTAGTAAAGCAGTCGCGCAATCTCGTAATCCTGAGACATTTTCGCTATTTTTTCTTGGATCAACTGGTGTTCAGCAATCGGTTTGCTAAAAGATGTACGAGTTTTGGCATATTTCACACTGGCTTCCAGTGCAGCACGGATAATGCCCGTTGCCCCAGAAGCTACGGTATATCGTCCATGGTCAAAGCCAGACATCGTAATCTTGAAGCCTTCGCCTTCTTCACCGATGCGGTTTGCAACAGGGACTTTTACATCGGTGAATGAGATCCAACCTGTCACTCCTGCGCGTACACCGAGTTTGCCGTGAATATCACCTGTTCTGACGCCTTCACTATGTAAGTCAACGATGAAGGAAGTGAGGCTCTCCGAAGCTTTTTTCGCCGAAGGATCCGTTTTAACGGTGACCATTGCGAGGTCCGCTTTGGAGGCGAGGGAAATCCATATTTTTTCACCGTTAAAAATGTAATAGTCTCCATCTCGTTTTGCGGAAGTACGCATAGCGGCAACATCTGAGCCCATACCGGGTTCGGTAAATGCACCGCATCCGATCTTTTCGCCTCTTGCCAGTGGGATAAGGAAATTCTGCTTCTGTTCTTCACTTCCCCACTGAAACAACGTCATCGAGCATAGACCAGTATGCACCGACATAACGACGCGCAGAGAAGTGTCGATAGCTTCGAGTTCCTCACAGGCGAGGCCCCAGGAGATGTAGTCCATGCCCTGGCCCCCGTAACGGACGGGAAAGCAGATACCCAGGATACCAAGTGCGCCCATACGTTTGAGGGCAAAAGGAATAGGTTCCTGGTTGCGGTCATATTCTTTGATGACTGGGGCGATTTCCTTCTGAGCAAAGTCGCGCACCATATTTTGCGCCATGATGTGTTCGGGGGAGAGTGAAAAATCCACGATAGTCTCCGGGAGCGTGGTGGTAGTTGGTCAGGTAGCCTCTATTCTACTCACCGTGGCCAATAACTTTGTGTATTATATCTCAAACCAAGATTGACCACCGAACGGTCAATAACTAAAAGAACGCATTGTTGAATTAGGCTAACAAGACTACTCATCAATTTGTGGAATCATTGCTGTCTTTGCGCCCGATAGATCCTCTGAGCTGCTATCCAGCCATATCCGCCCAGCCCAAGCCCACTGATGAGGATGATTAAAAATATCCAAAAAGAGGGTCCGAGGATAATTTTCTCCGGGTAACGGATAAGGGCAATCAGAAGCATGGCGCAATACACAGCATATGCAAGCGCCCCGCCGCGGATCCGTATCCAATCATTTTCCCAGAGGGCATGGCCGAGAATTACACCAATTCCAACCAGCCAGGCAGAGACGGCGCGTGCTGTGAGCGGAGTCAATTCCCAAAGCCAAAATCGAGATAGTGCTTCAGGCGCAACGAATAAAGGGATACCAAAAAGGAGCATAAGCGCGACATGGACGCTCAATGTAGCCGTCAACCATCTTGGAAGAGGATGCTCACGAGGAGGATCACCACCAGTTACGCGTGCCTGTTGCCAGAGGGCTGCAATCTGGACAATCGGTGCGATGATATAAATAATCAGCCAAACCCAGGAAAAAAAGACTGCCGAAGGCAGGTTAGATGTGACAATATGAAACTTGTCAACATGCAATAAGGTTGCGACGAGTGTAAGCAGAGTAAAAACCAGGACACCTGGGAATGCAACTCTGGCATTTGCCCATAATTTCTCATTGCGATAAAGAAATACAAGGATAAATCCTGCACCAAACCCAGCGCCCAAATAGGCTGCTGAGAGGGGATTTTGAATCGTCCATGCGAAGTACTTGTCCGTCGAACTTGTGAAAAAATATAGTTGAAGAATGGCGATGATCTCCACGACGGTGGCGAAATTTAACCAGCCGCGTGCGAGAGGCAAAGTGGGCTTATATTTGGCTTGACTATTCATAACTCCTCCAAAGTGTCTTGATTTACCGCTTGTGCCGTAGCCTCCATTGAGTTTTGTGGAAGTTGCGGTACAAGTACCGCAGCCCCCATACAGTTTATGTGAAAGCTGCGGTACTTGTTGCATCAGTTACTAAACTTTTGGAACAACATGCGGTACTATGTAATTTGTTAGATAATGCCATCGTTTGAATAAGCTTTTATAACTCCCCGAATGATAATTCGTTTAAGTGATTTTCGTAATGATTTGAGATAAAAATGCCCGATGCAGATCTAATTTGCATCGGGCTATCGGATGTGGGTGTCCTCTATCATGATTTTCTTTCGACACCCATGTTGCTCAGCTCGTCCGAATTGATGTTTTCGACGAGCAGGTCTGCGCCTGCAAGGATGAGGAGCAGGAGCAAGATGATTGACACTGCAACGATGAACATAGGTCAACTCCTTTCTCTTTAAATACTATAACAATTTTGGAACAAAAAAGCTATATCCCCTATCAGTACTGTAATGAGAAGGCCATACAACTTTGAAAGGGATGGTTATCAAACGTTTTTCAATAGATTTAGTTCCACGATCTTTATTCTATATACATAGTGTTCAGAAGGAATGAAAAAGTTGTGACGAATGGGTCTCATTCTTAACTATATAAGGAGGTCATTTGGTATGGGCTAATGGATCGACAAGGAAGAGGAATAGAATGTCAGCAATTACTAAATAAGCAAGAACGAGAACGAATTGATTGGACTAATCTATATCTGCTCAAGGACGCAGCGATTAATACCTTAACTGCTCTGGTTCCATACGTCTTGATGGTGCTCACAGTATATGAGTTACTGACTTATAGAAGGGTATGCCATTCCTAGAGCCTTAAGCACTTTCAGTGTAGCAATTGCAGAACATAATCGTAGATACACAACTTAGACTAGCACGCCTTGCCTTCAAGTTTGGAGGTGACCTGCCAACGTGTCAGTCTGATCACGCTAGCAAAATTTCTCTATTCTTCAAGTCAGAAGATGGTTCGCAAGATAGATCTGCGATGATTTTGCGCTCTCAATGGCATTTGCCGTACCTTAATAAAGCTAAAATATAAGCTAATTATGCTTGACGTAGCCAAAACCATACATTAAAATAACATAAACGAAACGAAATTGTATTGTTTAATGTTTGAATAAGTTTGATATCGTGCTTTATAAGAATATAAATAATTCTGATCTTGGGGGTTTATATACAATAAGATGTTCCACCCTCCTTAATGTTTTTTGATTTGATAAATCCTCAATAAGCTTGATTCATATAATCTTCAAAAGAAAGAGGTGATCATCGAAAAATAATCGGAAGTAAAGCATCGGAATCATTAATGAGTGCCACGGACAAGACATATTGGATATCGTAAACATTCATTCAATTTCAAAGAAAAGAGGAGACCGAAATGAAGAAAACGATTCAAATAATCATCAGTCTGATCGTTGCAATTTCGACACTATTGCTAGCATCCGGATGTGGAAACGCCGCACCAGGTGGCAATGCAGCACAACCTGTGAAGCTGACCGTTTGGATAAACGGAAGAGACAGCTTTATCGGCCCAAGCGAACAGAAACTCGCGCAGGACCAGTGGTATATATCTCAGGCCTTCAAACGCTTTGAAACAGCAAATCCTGGTGTTACGCTTGAACTAGCAGTGCAGTCAGATGCCTTGCAGGCACACCAGACGTTTAGAACGGCCGGGCTTGCGGGGAATGCACCTGACATAGCGAACCTATGGGCCGGTACGTTCATCTTTGCCCTCCGTGATGTAACTCAGGATATCCGCCAGTACATTCCCAAAGATGACCTCAACAACATCAATGGTTGGGACACCGTTACCCTGGACTTCAAGGAAGGCAATCCAATCATCGGGTATCCGCTTCCAAACAACCAGGTGTGTTTCTTCCTGTACAACAAGAAGATCATCCAGGATAGCGGTCTAGACTTCGAAAACAATCCACCGCGAACCATCGATGATTTCATGGCGGCTTTGCAGAAGATCAAAGACAAGGGATACCAACCCATGGCTGCGGATGAAGGCCAGGGCTACGTCTACAACTTCTTTTATATTGCCGCCTACTGGTGGGTGCAACAGAATGGTCTTGAGCCAATCCTGGCTGAAGATCGGGGCGAAGCCAATTTCGCTGATGATCAGGCGCTTCTGAAGGCCTTGCAAGTTTATCAAGACCTTTACACCAAAGGTTACCTGAATCAGGATGCGGCTACCTCCGCCGATTCGCAGAATAAGTTCTTCGCAGGTGAGGTTGCCCTATTCCCCAATGGGTCATTCGGCGTAAAGGATGCCCAGGATGCCTTGGGTGAGGATAACGTTGGGGCGATACTGCCACCCGAGATCTCGGCCGATGCCAAGATCAAGAACAGCCTCATCGGCGGGCCTGGTCAAAGCCTAGTGGTTTCCAAGAATTCCAAGAATCCCGAAATGGCAGTGAAGCTGATGTCCTTCCTGAACTCCAAGGATGAGTTCCTCAAGTTCAGCCAGGTCAAGACGGTGATGCCAGTCCGCAAAGATGTCACGGCTGACGACATGGGTATCAAGCCGGGCTCTATTGCTGCCAAGATGTTTGACTGGAGCCAGCACTATACGTTCTGGGTGGACAATGAGCTGTCGGGACCCGTGGTCGACGATTTCAACAAGCTCCTGCCGCTCGTTTTAACCGGCAAGATGACCCCGCTTGAGTTCGCTCAGCAAGTTGACAAAGATAAGATGCAGAAATAAGCATAAGTATCATCATGGGGTACTCCAGAAACAAAGGAGTACCCCATGACAATTTGCCACGTTAATGTCGGAGAGCGGGTGGCAAAAGAGAACTTAACCATAAGAGCACATTCCCGGCTTTCACCCACCCAGGCTATAAAAGTTTTTCCCTTTATACTCGACGAAAAATCAGGACTAAGAAAACATCAGATCATGAAAGGTTTTTTGAGCACCAACTTTCGCAGGACCAAGGCGCTGCACGGCATTTTATCCGTCATCCCGACCATCTTCGTGATGCTCTTCATACGCTTTTATCCGATTGGGGAGGCCATTTACAGGAGCTTCACGAACTGGAATGGGTTATATCGGAACGATTGGGTGGGATTCCAAAATTACGTTGACATTTTCACGAACAGCCCATTTTGGACACTTCTCAGAAACAGCTTTGTTCTGCTGATCAGCGTTCCTCTCCAGATTTTCATAGGCCTGCTGGTGGCTGTCCTGCTCTATGAAGAAGTCGCCGGGTGGAAGTTCTTCCGAACAATCGTTTACGTCCCGCAGATTATTTCAGCGGTCATCATCGGATATTTATTTCGCATCGCATTCGGACTCGACGGCCCGATCAATCTTGTCCTGCGAAAGATTGGCATGGAATTCATGTCCATTGAATGGCTGGGAAACAGTGCATCCGCCCTTTTCGTCCTGGTCTTCTGCCTGACCTGGTTTTCCATCGGCTGGCAGGCTGTCATTATCCTGGCGGGTATGACCAAGATTTCACCATCCATCATCGAATCGGCGAACCTCGATGGCGCAAATTTCTGGCAAAGAACCTTTTTGATTATCGTTCCCATGATCTCGCGCACCATCGAATATGGCGCGATCATGTCCATTGTCTGGACGTTCACGGGAACTTTCGCATTCATCTACTCTATCACTTATGGTGGTCCGGGGTACGAAACATCTACGATCGATTACATGATCTACACCAAGTTCTACCAGGCCAGCGCAAATTACGGATTTGCCACCGGGTTAGCCGTGATCCTTTTGATCATCATCCTGATACTCACCTTTGCTGAAATGCAGTTTATGAACAGAGTCAGCGATTGGGAATAGAGAGGTGAGGATGAGCGGCAAAACAAAGCTAAAAACAACAAAGATCCTGATATTCTCTGCCTTGGTGATACTTGCCATTTCGAACCTATATCCGTTGCTGTTTGTGCTCCTGAACTCGCTTAAAAACCGCACCGACTATTTGAAGAACCCATTTAGCTTGCCGGACTTGAAGCAACTCGCCTGGGGCAATTACGCGACGATGATTAGCCAGTTCCAGATATTGAAGCTTTTCGGGAACACGTTGATCATTTCCGTGTGCACCATTTTCTTTCTGCTCACCCTTGGGATTGTCGCGAGTTATGCGTTTGCAAAACTAAAATTCATCGGCAAGGAAGTCATCTACTTCCTAATCATTTCCAGCATGTTTGTTCCGGTTCAAGTGACGATCATACCAATCTATATGTTGTTTTCTAAGCTGCATCTCGTAAACACATACTGGTCGGTCATCCTTACATACCTCGGCATGTTCCTATCCGAGGCCATTTTGTTGATGACCGCCACGTTCCGAGGCATCCCGGACGAGATCATCGAAGCGGCAGAACTCGACGGCGCCGGATATTTCGATATTCTGCGCTACGTGATCGTGCCTATGGGCAGGCCTGCAATCATCCTTTGCATCATCTATTACTTCATTGTGACTTGGAATGACCTGTTCACACCCCTGATCCTACTCACAGACATGGATTCCCGGACTGTCATGGTGGCGCTTGCTTCGCTTATATCCCGTTATAGTGGGGATCCTACATTTCAATTTGCAGGATTATTCCTGGCCGCAATCCCCGCCATATTGGTTTATGCCATATTCCAAAAATATATTATCAAAGGTATAGGTGAGGGATCAACGAGATGAAATTCAAGAAAGGTCATTCTATTCAATTATAAAAGGAGTTTTTATGCCCACAACCGGTGAAAGTATACGCTTAGCAAGGTTATTCTCGGATGGAAAAAATGTAGTAGTCGTAGCGGTTGACCACGGCTTATATTTCGGCCCCTTGCCGGGCATGATCAACCTGCCAGCGGTCATTGATAACATTACAGGCGCGGACGCGATCTTATTCGGTCCGGCAATGCCAGCTTACTGCAGTTCTGTTTTTTCGCGCCGCGGTGCTCCTCAGTTGATCATTCGGCTAAATTGGGCACCAAACTATGCGGCTCAGTGGAGTTATCGTCATTCTCATAGCGTGAGAATCGTCTCTGTAACGGAAGCAGTCGCTCAGGGTGCTGACTTGGTGATTGCCAGCTTAACCATGAAAAACCCCGACGAAGCAGAGGATGCCAAAAACGTGGAGATCTTGTCTGCATGTGTCTCTGAAAAGCGCGCTCTGGGCATTCCTCTCGTAGGCGAATTTTATCCCACCGGAGGGGATGATCGAACCCCTGAAGATATGCAGGATGAGATTTACGTAGGCTGTCGGATGATCGCAGAGCTGGGAGCTGACTTGGTAAAAACGTTTTACACTGGGAAACGTTTTTCAGAAATCACCAAATCAACTCCGGTGCCGGTCCTGGCGCTGGGAGCAAAGAAACTGCCCAAGGAAAGTGACGCGCTCAATCTGGCGGCGGATGCAGTCAATGCGGGCGCCAGGGGAATTGTGTTCGGGAGAAATGTTCTTCAATCCAAGAATCCCCAACGCCTTCTGGATGCCCTGAAAGAGGTCGTGAAGGAATGTAAAGCTCCCGACACGGTTGCCAAAGCATTTAACATCGAATAGCTCATGGATCTTCTTCTTGGAATTGATGCTGGTACCACATCGGTCAAGGCTGGATTATTCAGCCCTGATGGTCATTGCTTAGCATTGGCGAGGCAAGAATACCAATTATCGACTCCACAAGCAAGCTGGGCAGAGTTGGATCCGGAGATTTACTGGCAGGCTTGTGTGGCTACTACAAAGCAAGTTCTCCAGCAAGCAAATGTAAATGCGGATAGGGTGGCTGCCTTATCCGTGTCGAGCCAGGGCGAGACCATGATTGCAGTAGATTCTAAGGGCAGCCCAGTCTATCCAGCTATCGTCTGGCTGGACAATCGTGCGGCTCATGAAGCCGAGACACTGGCGGAAAAATATTCCTCAGTAGCCTATCAGACAACCGGGATTCCGGAGATCATTCCGACATGGACGGCTTGCAAGATTCTATGGTTGAAACAAAACAAGCCGGAGGTATTTGGACGCGCAGACAAGTTCCTCCTCGTACAGGATTATTTGATCTTTAGATTAACCGGCCGCTATGCAACCAATAGCTCAGTTTCATGCACAACACTTTATTTCGATATTGTGCACGACAGTTGGTGGCAGCCAATTCTGGATGAAATCGGGATTGGCATCAAGCAGCTGCCAAAGTTAATCCCGCCTGGCGAAGTTGTAGGCAATATATCTAAAGAGGCTGCTTCCCAAATTGGCTTGGCCCAAACGACGAAAGTTGTCGGCGGCGGGATGGATCAATCGGTCGGAGCGATTGGCGCGGGCAACATTCATTCCGGTGTTGTATCGGAAACGACCGGGGCTGCATTGACCATCCAGGTAACCATCCCATCACCGGATGTAGACAAGAAGAAGATTATTCCTGTTTATTCCCACAGCATACCAAAACGCTACCTCTTTGTTCCTGTCTGCCCAACAGCAGGGATGGCATACAAATGGTTTCGAGATACATTTGCTGGACCTGAAATGGCACGGGCGGAAAAAGACAGCACTGATTCTTATGATTTACTCAACCTGCTGGCTGCGGAAGTCCCTCCTGGTTGCGATGGATTGATTATGCTGCCTCATCTGATGGGAGCTTTTAGCCCCGATCCAAATCCGGTAGCGCGCGGATCGTTTGCCGGCTTCACCTTAAGCCACACCCGCAGCCACTTCGCACGCGCCATCCTGGAAGGAGTGGCCTTTCTGCTTAAGCGTAATCTCGATGTCCTGCAACAAGCTGGGGTCGAAGTAAAAGAGATCCGTTCCACCGGCGGCGGAGCGCGCAGCCCACTTTGGAATCAGATCAAAGCAAACGTGTGCAACCTTCCAATTGTTACGTTGCAAAATGAAGAAACAGCTTTACTGGGCGATGCAATCCTGGCAGGCGTTGCAGGTGGAACCTTCCGTACCATCGAGGAAGGTTGCGAGAAGATGGTTATCGTAAAAGACAAGGTCATGCCCAATGAACAGGCAGAGACCTATATCAAACCTTTTCAAATGTACTGCGACCTGGATCGCGTCCTAGACAGCTACTACAGCCGCCAATATAAAAATTCGTAACAAGGATGATAGGAAAGGAGAAAATCCTATGGCAACAAAACCAAAAGTAGGTGTTCTTGTAATGGCATTGCTTGAAGATGATTACAACAAGACTGCCCACATCCGTCCGGTGGCACAACAGGCTGCCAATCGCATTGGCGAAATTATCGGCCAATATGCCGAGACGGTCTGCCCACCCCTTGTCGAAGAAGAGCACCAGGCAGAGGCTGCAGCGCAAATGTTCAACGCAGCAGATGTTGACTTGATCGTCGCGGTGGAAGTGGCTTATACCAAGGGCCTTGTACCGACACGCTGCTTTTTAAACACCACTGCACCTGTGCTGGTATGGAATACCCAGCAAATCCAATTCCTGCCTGAGGAGGCGGATTTTGATCTCATCATGGTTAACTCGGGCATGGCAGGCGTACCAGAGATGACTTCTGCCCTGCTGCGCATCGGTCGGCTTTTTTGGATGGTCACGTCGCACATCGATGATCCCGAAGGACATAGGAAAATTTCTGAATATATTTCTGCAGCAGGCGCGGCTCGAAGGTTGAAGGACGCGCGCATCGGCATCGTGGGACATGCATTTGAAGGAATGACCGATTTGATGGTCGATTTGCTCAACCTGCGCCAGCACCTGGGACCTGTCTGCTGGCCGGTCGAGCCGGAGAAATTCACCATTACCATGCAATCGTTGTCTGACCAGGAAGTTCAAAAGTTAGTCAAAAGCGAATCGGCGCGATACACAGTTGAAATGGACGCAAGCCAATTCGAGCGCTCCTGCCGTCTTGCCTTGGCCTTGGAAATAGTGGCAAGGGAAAACAAGTTTGATGGGCTAGCCACCTTTGATCAAATCTGGCTTACAGATCCACGTGTTGGAATTATCCCATCCTATGGGACGGGGAGATTGTGTGAGATTGGCATTCCCTGCTCTACTGAAGCAGATGTCACTACCCTCGTTGCCATGTTAATCCTTCAAGAATTGGCTGGACAGGTCACCTTCCTTGAAAACTATGTAATCGACTTCCCACGCAATGCGATCATCTTGTCCCACGATGGTCATGGAAATCCTGCTCTCGCAGCAAAACCTCAGGACGTGAAAATAAAACACAGTATTTATTATCAGGGTGTAAATGGTTTCGGTGCAGGCCTTGAGTTTGCTTATGCTCCTGGCCCGGTGACCATGATGTCACTGGTTTCGATCAACAATCGCTGGCGCTTGATCTTCTCCGAGGGTGAATCGCTCCCAATCAAAGCACGACCGGTGGCTGCACCCCAGATGCTCTTCAAACCAAAATCCCTTGGGATACAGGATTGGTGCAATGCCTGGTGCCTGGCCGGCGCGCCACACCATCAAGCCCTGGTCCTGGGAAGTCTGACTGAGAAAATCAAAACCTTTGCTAAATTGCTGAATTTGGACATGGTTGAAGTCTGACCAGAGAAGCTCTGTTTTGTAAAATGGCCATGGAGAAGGATACTATGCAAGACATAAACGCGGCGGAACGGCGTTCTGAAATCGCCCAACTGGTCAGGGAGAATGGGAAGGTTTATGTTTCGGATCTGGTAAGGAGATACGATGTTACTGAAACATCCATTCGCCGCGATCTCATTCTGTTGGAAGCGGATAATCGCTTGAAACGGGTTCACGGAGGAGCCGTCGCAATTCCCGGCAACTTCCGCACCGACACTTTTATTGAGAAAGCAAAACTGCAAATCAAAGCAAAGGAATCCATTGGAAAAGCCGCTGTTGGATTGATTAACCAGGGCAATATTATCCTTCTGGCCTCGG
>WNGB01003585.1_pt1 | contig 24259 bp, 19 predicted proteins | sample 5400681 | NCBI WGS metagenome assembly WNGB01 (sample SAMN13153367, study PRJNA577476) | soil metagenome | isolation source: 115 cm soil or saprolite under grassland replicate 2 | place: USA:California | collected 2016-06-15
GTCGAGCCTTTAAGATCCGTAAACAGGAACGTCAGGCTCGTAATTTTGAGCCGTTGATCTACGGCAAGCGTATCGGTGCGATAGATGTCGCGGAAGGTTTGATTAGTCAAAAGACGCTTTGCGGTCAGAAACGGGCGCCGCTTGCCGAGGAGATCGTGAAGTTTATCGCCGGCAATCCAAACGCCCGGCAAGGTCCGCGACACTGAGCGGTTCTCCAGAAAAATGCACAAAGGACCGGGGCGCATTTCGACCGTACCAGGCGGCGCATGGTCCTTGGTCATGACAAAAGCAAGCGACTGCTGTTCGCGCGTCGGCTCGCCCTTTACATCGATGAATTGCGACATGTGGACGACTGGATCGAACATGATGAGGAACGCTTCGGGCACTTGCAGCGAGAGCTCCATCTTTTCGCCCGGCGGAAGCTCCACAGTATGCAGCGTGATTTCCTTGATCAGTTCTTCCAATGTGCGGTTGTCGGGCAAATCAACGCCTGAACTCCAAAACAACTGTCTGAAGCATTCGATCCACGGCAGCGTCTGCGGATCGTGGGCCGCAATTTTCCGCACCCGCGGGCTGATGGTAAAAGTGACCTCAACCATTTCGTCGAGCGTTGGCTCGTAGGCGGCCGCGCAAAGAGCGCAGTTATATTCGGCCTGGTTTACCGCCTTGAGCGTCGTACCTGAATCGAGAACCCCACCGCAACCCGGACAGAGAATGTTCCACGACAGGTCGAAGACACCGAGCTGCGCAGCGTGCAGAAAACCGGCAATCACCTCCTCCTCATCCAGCTTATGCTCGGCGGCAAAGGCGAGCGCATTAATGCGGCAAAGCTGACTGTCCGGTGCGTTCTCAAGCAGGTTTTCAATGGCGCTCACCGGTTCCGGCTTGGCCGATTCTCGCAAAGCAGCAAAGAGACGTTCAGTTTCGCGAGAAGATTTCATGACGTGAGCGCTTAAATCGGCATAATAGCTACAGTCCGGTCAGAAAAAATGTAAAGCAACCCGCGCAAAAACTTCACGTCGCTGAGTGCCGTCGGCAGTCATGAGCGTTTTAACTGAGCCTGTTCCGATCACAGCTTCCATTTCTTCGGCAGCTTTTGTTTGAGTTTTTCGATCGGTTCGAAAAGGTCGCCCGTTTTCTCGACCCGAGTGAGAACTTGGTCGGAGCGGAATCTCAAGAAATCGGCTTTTTTCTTTTTCAGGCAGTTTGCGACTTCGTCCCAGGTGACCGGAGTGGAAACAGTCGGCTCTTCCCTGGCGCGAAGGGAATAAACGCAGATCGTCGTTTTGTGTTCGTCGTTCTGGCTCCAATCGACAAATACTTTTCCTTTCCGCACCGCCTTCGACATGTTCGAGGTGACGAGATCGGCGTGTTCGCGTTCCAGATGCTGGGCCAGAGCGCGCGATAAATCTTTCGTCTGGTCGTAGGTGACCGCCATGTTCAGCGGGACGTAAACTTGCAGACCCTTCGAGCCGCTCGTCTTAGCGAATGACTTCAGTTTCATCTTGCCCAACAGATCGCGCAGCCAAAGGCCGACCTGGCAGCATTGGACAATGTCGGCCGGCGCGCCGGGATCGAGATCGAACACCATCATAGTCGGGCGGTTGACGTTGCTCTTCCGCGAGAGGGAAGTGTGCAATTCGAGATCGGCGAGGTTCGCCGCCCAGACCAGCGTAGGCAGATCCTGCGCGAGGCAATAATCCATCATCCGATTGTTGCCTTCGCTCCAGACTTTGGCCGTCTTCACCCATTTCGGCCGATGCGACGGGCAATTCTTCTCGTAAAAGAATTGGCCTTCCACGCCGTCGGGGTAACGCTTCATGGTAAGCGGCCGATCTTTGAGATGCGGCAAGAGGACTGGCGCGACGCGGATGTAGTAATCGATTACCTGGCCTTTGGTGAATCCGACCTTCGGATAAAGCACCTTGTCCAGGTTCGAAACCTGAATCTTGCGGTCTTCGACGAGTAGTTCGGCTTTATTAGGCATGGTCGGAGTATTTTAGCCACAGATTCACACAGATTTTCACAGATAAAATCCGATCTTTTTCCAATCTGTCTTCCATCTCTGCTTATCGGTGGCCGAATAATGATTGGCAACAGTGGGCAATTTCTCCAGACTTGGCATAAAGCTACGGCTTGCAGGCGACGTCGTTCGGAATGACACATCACGCGAAGAAACGCTCGGGTGAGAGCATGGGCTGCGGTTTGCAAATTCGGCCGACGCAATGTTCCCAGCTCTCATGACCGCTCAGGATTTCGATTTCGACGCGCAAAAAACAAACGGGCACCTTCACTTCCGCCTCGGGCAAATGCGGCATTCGGACGGCGTCTTTCTCCGTCGTAACGATCATCGCCAGATCGCGGCGAATGCAGCGGTTGATGAATGTAGTTAGCTCCGGTTCGGTATAGTAGTGATGGTCAATGTAGCGTTTTGCGAGATCGATGTGTGCACCAAGTTTTCTTAATGCGCCTTCGAAACTTTCGGGCGCGGCGATGCCGGAAATCGAGCCGATGAACGCGTCGCGCAAGCTCTCGAGCGGCAGCTGTTCCCCGGTAAAAACATTCTGAAGGTAGAGCGGTTTGTGCGCACACTCGATAATGTCGGCGGTGCGATTGTAACGCCGGATCCGTTGGATGAGCGCCTCATTAGACTGCCCCGTATTCTTGGTGATAAAGATATAGCTCGCGCGCCGAAGATTTCGCGGCGCTTCGCGCAGCGTGCCGCGCGGTAGGAGAAATTCATTGCCAAATGGCGCCTGCCGATCCACCAGCACGATATCCAGGCGATGTTTGAGATGCAGATATTGCAAGCCGTCGTCGAGCAGGAGCGTGTCGACTTTCCATTTGTCGATGGCAAGGCGCCCGCTTTTCACTCGATCTTTATCCACCAGCACGACGACATCCTTCAAATTGTGGGCCAACATGTAAGGCTCGTCGCCGGCGGTACGTGAATCGAGCAGCAGAGATTTGCCGTCGGACACAATTCTTGGCGGGTCGACCATGCTTCTACGCAGTCGATCCCACCAGCTTCGTTTGCGCGGCATGCTTTTGTAACCGCGGCTCAGAATGGCAACCCGCCGCCCGCCCGCCTGCAGGGCACGCGCAAACTTCTCGACGATCGGCGTCTTGCCCGTCCCGCCAACGGTGAGGTTGCCGACGCTGATAACGAGACAACCGAGCGCCCGCTCCCGGAGAATTCGTTTCCTGTAAAAGTACAGGCGAAGCTGCACGAGGCGATCGTAAATGAACGACAGCGCATAGAGGATCCCGCGCAAGATCGAAGCGCGAATGCCGTGACGACGCTCGAGAACGACGTCGATGCCGAATTGTTCCAGATTTTCAAGCCGGCGGCCCATGGGAAGTGGTGATCAGTGATCAGTGATCGGTGATCGGACAAGACGGGCGCCGCGATTATCCGCGCGTGTGATGAGTGTGTGCGCCGATGTCGATTCAGCAGCACGCAACATTGCAGCCGCTATTTTCTTCGGCGAATGAAGCGTCAAGGCGGTAATTGTCGATCCGCTGCCGCTCAGGAAGGCGCCAAGGGCGCCAGCTTTTTCGGCTGCGGCGATCACGCGCGGGAGGAACGGAATCAGTTTTTTCCGGTACGGCTGATGCAAATGGTCTGCGAAAGCGCCGCGCAAATTACGATAATTGCCCGACGCAAATGCGGCTGTAATCACACAAGCATTTGCACAATTATCAACCGCCGCGGCGCGCGAAATTCTGGAAGGCAAAATCTCTCTTGCCCGCGATGTTTTGATTTCCAATTCAGGAATCAAGAGGACGAAATGTAGCCGCTGCGACACTTCGAAGCGCTGAAAGGCGCTACCCTGCACAACTGTGAACCCGCCAAAGACTGCCGGCGCGGCGTTGTCGGGATGTCCCTCCAACTGGGCGCACAGTTGAAAGATCGACAAGCGATCAACGCAATTGCCAGTTAAAGCATTCAAAGCGTGCAAGACGCCAAGACGCACGGTGACGCTGCTCCCTAAACCGCGTGAAGGAGGAACATTGCCCGTAGTTGATACGGAAAATGAGAATGGCGCGCGCCGAGTATGATGAAAAAACAAATCTGCCGCTTCCTCCGTAACACCCTGCGACCGGGATTTTGCGCCTCTGGTTACGGTGACATCGTTGTGAATGCGCAGCGCGACACCGAGACAATCAAAGCCCGGGCCAAGATTGGAAGTGCTCGCCGGAACGCGAACGGTAACTTGTTGCATAGGTCAGCCTGCCGTAGCGGGTCCACGGCAACGCTCTACGATGCGGGAGTGTAACGAGGCCCGGTCTGGGCGGCAACCAATCCGTTGCGCAATGCCGATTTGCAAGTACGCCGTTAAAGGTCAGCGCGACCGATGAAAACCGAATCGAAGTGGATCGATGCAGCCTTACTTCGGGATTTCGAGGCAGAGGGAACTGACGCGCACCGGCTCTGCACGATCGAAGACGGTTGGGTGGAGCGCTTCGGAGCTGATGTCCTCATCTCGTTCAAAAGGGTCCTGGCACGCGAACGCCTAATCGAGGAGCTGCAATCCTGGGCAAGGACCGTCGGGTTCGACGTTGGACGTATTTTCGCCCGGTTCGTCCCCCGCAAAAACGAAGAGCGCGAATCTCCGCGTCTGATCCTTGGCGATCCAGCCGAGAATTTGCAGACAATCGCCACCGAGCGGCATCTCAAATTTGGGATCGACTTTGGGGTGGGCTATTCCGTGGGATTCTTTATTGATCAAAGAGAAAACCGGCGCCGTGTGCGTCACATTGCTCCAAGGCGGCTTCTGAATTGTTTTGCCTATACGTGCTCCTTTTCCGCTTGCGCCGCTTACGTCGGAGCGACCACTCTCAATATCGATCTCTCCAAAAAATCTCTGGCGCGGGGGCGGGAGAATTTTGCGCTGAACAGCCTGCCAACCGTCGACCATCAGTTCATCGCGGACGATGTGACGGCGGTGTTGCCGCGACTTGCTCGCCAGGGAGAGAAATTTGATGCGATCATTCTCGATCCCCCGACCTTTTCGCGATCGCCCGGAGGAAAGGCGTTTCAGGTTGAAAATGATTTTGAGAAATTACTCATTGATGCCCTCGATCTGGCGGAGCGCGACAGCCATATCTTGCTGTCGACGAATTGCTCCACGCTGCGAGAGCATGCGCTGGAAGTAATGGCCCGCTATTGTCTCAAGGTAGCGCGGCGCGCCGCCACGTTTCATCGGCAACCTCCCCTGCTCGATTTTCCACCGGGCACTGGCGCAAGCTCGATTTGGCTGGCGTTGCGTTGACGAGATCGATGCGCGCAAAGAACGATCAGAATTCGAATCATTAAGCGACATGGATCATTCATCTGCTGAAGTATTGGCCGAGTTCCCGGAACGCGGGTTGCATTGGGCGAAAGAACAGTTTGAGACGGTTCTTGGCGAGACTGAACATTACGTGCGCGAAAAGCCAGCAGAGTCTCTGCTGTGCGCGCTGGTAGTGGGCTACATTCTGAATCGATTGCCGGTGGGCCGAACTCTGGGCGGCCTCTTCCGCCTCCTTATCGTCGCGTTGAGACCCGCGATCTTAATTTACGGCGCCACCAAGCTCTATCAGGCAGTGCGGGAAGAAGAATCGTTAAATCGCTAAATCGCTTCGACGTTTTAACGATTTCACGTCTAACGCTTCTTACTCGGCTTCGAGGGTAAAGCCAATCTTCAGTGTCACCTGCCAATGGCTCACCTTCCCGTCCTCGATGTATCCGCGGGTCTCCGCCACCTCGAACCAGCGCATGTTGCGTACCGTTTTCTCGGCACGTGCCAGCGCGTTTTTTACCGCATCCTCGAATCCGTTCGGCGAGGAACCGACCAGCTCAATTTTCTTGTAAATATGCTCAGACATTTGGCCATTATCCCCCAAGGAGGCGCTCGAAAACAAGAAAAAGCCGACCAAGGAGCGGCGGTCTCCGGTCCGCTGTCCCAAAAGTAGTGCGAGCGTCCCAGCTTGCGAAACTTCCCGGAAGGCGCAAGCGGGACGCTTACGCTACATCGCGCGTCCAGGAAATTTGCTTTACAAAAGCATCCCTGTTTCGGCAGCCTCGCGTTGTGAGGAAATCGGTTGGCGCTTGTTTGTTGCTCTTAATCGTTTTTTCCGGCGTGGACGCTCAGGACCAGGAAAGCAAACTGGTTGATCGGCTGCTCAGGCCGGACACGACGCTGCGGAATAACGCGCAGAACAAACGATTTATCGCCGATGGCGCCTCCATAAATAAAAAGGCAACCGTTGGCACATTTTACGTCCAGAAAAAGTCCAATTCGAAGAGGTTTTTCGGGATAAACGACTTCTTGACGCGCCAATTCAATTCTCGGCCTTTCCATGGCAAACGCAGCGCATTCGAGGGTTCATCGCAGCAAGCGGTGGGGAATTCGCGACCTGCCTATGCAACTCAAACTGCACGTGGCCCTCGCGATGCCCCTCAGTCTGACAAAAAAGTTCCGAGCCGCGCGTACGCGGAGAACCGGCCCTTCGTTGAGCAGGGTAAAAGTCAAAAGTCGCTCAACAGGCAGAATGCGCCGCTCACGATCAAGCAAGTGCGCGAGTTGCTGAACAAAAACAAGTAGCGCGCCGGCCCGGTGCGCTATTCTGTGGTTGACGATGCAACCGGATGAAGCTCTCGCGGTTTTAAGACAAGGCGCCGCGCAGATCATCAGCGAGGATGAACTGCACGAGAAACTCGCGCTCGAACGTCCGCTCCGCGTGAAACTGGGAGTCGATCCGACCACCTCCGACATTCATCTTGGTCACAGTATCGTTCTGCGAAAGCTGAGGCAGTTTCAAGACTTGGGTCACCAGGCGGTTCTTATCATCGGTGATTTCACGGGAATGATCGGTGATCCGAGCGGTCGCTCTGCTACGCGCCCGCAATTAACGCACAAGGAAGTAATGGCAAATGCCGCAACCTATCGTGAGCAGGCGTTCAAGATTCTTGATCCGGCGCCCACGGAGATTGTTTGCAATGGCGACTGGTTTCGAGCGATGTCGTTCGAAGACGTCATTCGCCTGAACAGTCGGGTTACGCTGCAACAAATGTTGCAGCGTGAGGATTTCCGGGACCGGATTGAGAACCAACAAGCCATCCGTGCCCACGAAATTCAGTATCCGATCATGCAAGGCTGGGACTCGGTGATGGTGAAAGCCGATGTCGAGCTCGGCGGAACGGACCAGCTTTTTAATATTTTGATAGGGCGCGACTTCCAAAAAGAGGAAGGTCTGCCGCAGCAGGTCGTTTTTCTCCTTCCAATTCTGGAGGGCTTGGATGGCTCCAAAAAAATGAGCAAGAGTCTCGGCAATTTTGTTGCGATCAACGAGCCCGCTCCCGCCATGTTCGGGAAACTGATGAGCATTTCCGATGAGTTGATGGCGCGCTATTATCCATTGCTGCTTGGCCGCACCCTCGCGACCGATGCTCACCCGCTCGACGCCAAAAAGCAGCTCGCCTTCGAAATCGTGCAGACCTATCATTCGAGCGAGGTTGCGCGAAAAACGCTCGACGAATGGGACAGGCGCTTCAGTAAGCGCGATTTGGAACACGCCGATCTGCCCGTGTTCTCAGCAACTGAACGGGAAAGACTCGCAGCCGTCACCCTCGTGTCGAATGTTTATCGCGAAGTATTCAATCTTCAAAAGTCCCATAGCGAAGTCTCCCGCCTGATCAAACAGGGAAGCGTGGAATTCGATGGAGTAAAGATCCGCGACCCGAGGGCGACAATCACACTTGAGGCCGGTCAGGTGCTTCGCCTCGACAAGACGCATGCGGTGCGAATTGCCTAGCAAAAGAGCCACGAAGCGTTGGCCTCGTGGCTCTTCGAATTTTTCGTTTCCTCAGGCTGCGGCCGTTTGCAGCACTGGCATGACGCGCTCGTGCTCAAGATAGCTTGCTGCGATGCCTTCGAAGTGCGCCCGGATGCTGCGCAGTTCGGCGGTTACAAAACTATCGACGAACCGCAAGCGCTGGTCCAGCCAGGCGAATGCCTTGTTTTTAATCTCGTAATGGACGGCTAGTGTGACTTCGGTGCAGTTTGGGCGGATCGCGGCGAAATCGACAATTCCCATCACGTTGATATTTCCGCCCACGGATTCAAACGAATACTGATTAGGCGAGTCGCTTTCCACCGACAAAAGGACCGTGTGCGCCTCAAATCCAAGAGGGCCGCGAAAGCTAAAATCGACTGTCTTAGACGAGGTAACGGTAGCCCTTGTCACCATCAGGAACTGCCGCCGATACGATTGGATGCTGGCCAGGCGAGCCCTGCACTCCCGCAACGGCTGACTCATGTGTAAGGTTTTTTGTAAGAGCATAGGTGTAAGTGTTTGTTGCCTTAAACTTAAGCAATAGCGATGCCATCGCGTTTCCCCAGCGGTACCAGCGGGAATGCCGCCTAATCGTGTTTAATTTGTTGACACCCTTGTATCTGGTCAACACGCTCAGGCTTCCTAGTTGAATCAATCATAAGTCGCCAGTCAGCGGGCAATTCCATCAGATTTTCACCTAATCCACCAAGCAATCGAACGCTGAGAACCTTCTGCAAAATATCGGCATTGGTCAGGGCGGCCACATCATCGGTCGCCCCCGCACCTGCGGGGTTTAGCATGACACCGGCGCAACGTAGGTTGTGCTGGAGAATGCTTCGCACGGTGAGTGCCGTATGATTTAGACAACCGAGCCGGTTCTGCGCTACCACGAGGACAGGCAACTTCATTTCGACAGCCAAATCGCTCACGAAATAGTCAGATCGAATCGGTACGAGCCAGCCGCCGACGCCTTCCACGATGACATGCTCAACTCGATCCTGAAGCGCGCGAAAAGCAGCAAGAATCTGCTCAATGTCGATGTTCACCTCTTCCGCGAGGCTGCCGACAATCGGCGCGGCCGGCGTCTTCAACCAGACGGGATTAACATTGTCGATCGTCAGGTCATCGCTGCCCGCCGCCAGCAAGAGCTCTGCATCTCGACGGTCCCCGCAACAGATTGGCTTCATTCCGGCGCAGCTTGTTCCCGCGGCGCGCAATAGACGCAAGAGCTGGAGGGCAGTGTGCGTCTTGCCCACGCCGGTATCTGTCCCGGTAATGAAAAGGCTCACGCCACCTGTCTGGCAGCTGCCGGACGCTCCGATGTGGTCGTTGAGCGGCTGGCGCGGATTGTTTGCATCATCGACCCGAAAATCTTCGCGCCATCTGCGCTACCCAGCCGCTCGTCTGAGGCGCGATCAGGGTGAGGCATTAAGCCAAATACGTTCCCCTCGCGATTGCAGATGCCGGCGATATTTTCAATCGAACCATTCGGATTCGCTTCGGGAACAATCCGGCCGTCCCTGTCCGAATAGCGCAAAATCACTTGCCGATTGGCGTTAAGCTCACGCAATGTCTCCGGGTCAGCGAAGAAACAACCTTCCCCATGAGCAACCGGCATCCGGAGCAGCGCGCCTTTCTTGCAACCATGTGTAAATGGCGAGTCATCCACTTCCACGCGCATTGTCACCATGTCGCAGACGAATCGCAGCGATCGATTCCGCACCAGCGCTCCCGGCAACAGGCCCGCTTCGCACAGTACTTGGAACCCGTTGCACGTGCCGAGCACTAGCTTGCCCGCGCGCGAGTCGCTGACTACCGCTCGCATGATCGGCGAAAAACGAGCAATAGCGCCGCAACGAAGATAATCCCCATACGCGAAGCCGCCCGGCAGCACGATTGCGTCAAAATCATCAAGCGAAGTTTCCTTGTGCCAGACGTATTCGGCCTGGAGCCCTTCGAGACCATTAATCGCCGCAATACAATCCTGATCGCAATTTGAACCGGGAAATTGGATGACAGCAAATTTCATTTATTCACTTCTGACCTCTGCCTGTCGCGCCGTAGCCTTGGCGGAGGCGGAACTTCTGACTTCTGACTTCTGACTTCTGACTTCTGACTTCCGACCCCTGCAGCTCGTAATCTTCGATCACCGGATTCGAGAGCAAATCGCGACAAAGCCCGTGCAGTCGCGCTTCAAGTTCACCATTTTTTCCATCGACATCGATCTCCATGTATTTGCCGATCCTGACGCTGCGTACCTCCGGCACTCCCAGGTGCCGCATCGCATCGCGCACCGCGTTACCCTGCGGATCGAGCACTGCCGCCTTCGGCATCACGATCACCTTCACTTTCATCGCCTCACCATATTTGCAGCTCACACGCGAACAAGTGCAATCCGGAGATCTCTTTTAGCGGCGCTACCCGTCTCGAATGACCTCGCTGGGCTTTTTATCCTCGCGCAGTCCGAGGAAGACGGGCGCGCGCAATTTTTTGTCTCGGGTCCATTGATTCGTTCGCCGCTCGCGAACTTACCCGCTGCCAGCGCGGGCTTGACCGTCCATGTCGCGGCGTCCCCGCTGGCTCCATTCGGCTGGCACCTCGCGGCCTCGTGACAAGTTAGTTTTCTTTTATCACGCTGCGAGGATTCTTATCCTCTCTCAACCCTAAAAAGACTGGTGCACGTAGCTTTTTGTCACGAGTCCACTCGGCAAATTTGATTTCGGCGACAAACCTCGGATTGACCCAGTGCATCTTTTTCATCATCGAAGGGGTGATTCCCTGCGTCCACTGTCCATTGTGCTTTGAAGGAAGATCGACAAAGGGACAATCATCGCGGGCTTCCTTTTGGAATTTCTTGTGCAACATCGACAACGATTTCACAGTAAAGCCGGTGCCGACTTTGCCGGCAAAAACGAGCTTTTTGTTATCGTAATACCCAACCAGGATTGCGCCGAAATATTTGCGTGATCCCTGCGGCGGCGTGTATCCGCCAATGACGAATTCCTGTTCGTTGACGCATTTGAGCTTGATCCATGCGCCGCTTCTGCGTCCTGGTTCATAAATGGAGCTGCGCCGCTTGCCGATAATCCCTTCCAAGCCCCGGCGCTTCACTTCTTCGAGCAGTTGTTTTGCGTCTCCACGGATCGCGCCTGAATAGCGGATTCGATCACTCGCGTCCGCGCAGAGTTTTTCGAGAATATTCTTGCGCGGCTCCAGCGGCAGCGCCATCAGACTCTTGCCGTCGAGCTGGAGCAGATCGAATGCGTAGAAATAAACGGGACTCGTTCGCCCTTCCATCTCGCGCGCCTGCAGAAGTTGAAACGAGGAACGTCCCTCCTCGTCGAGCGCAACCACTTCGCCATCGATCACGCATTCGCGCGCCGGCAAATTCCTTATCGCCTCAACGATTTTCGGGAATCGTCTGGCCAATTCATTTTTGTTTCGGGAAAATAGTGAAACGTTGCTTCCGTTCTTGACCGCGATCAGTCGGATACCGTCGAATTTGAGTTCGTAAATCCAGTCACCCGCGGCGGGCGGCTGCTCGACCAACCGCGCCTTCATCGGCTCGATGAAGCGCGCTTTGGCGGAAGACAAATCGGACAACGATGTGGCAGATGCCGGACCCGTCCGGGCATGGACGTCGTCAGAAGTAATTCGTCGGCCCGCCCGGCCCACCTTCGCCTTGGACGGGCTCCGCCGTGGCGAGCGATCGCGCCCTACCCCGGAATCGCTTTGTTTATGGCCACCTACCTCTTTTTTTTTAATCGCGGTTCGGATGCGTTCTTTGAATTTCGACGTCGCACTCGCATCTTTTTCCTCGCGATTGGATTCCCATTCGGCATCGCGATCTTGCGCGATTTGTTTCATCGTACGTCCGCTCTTGGCCGACCGATCTTCGAGTTTTTTCGAAACTGGTTTGGCATCGGCGCCCGTTTTCAAAATCAGCCACTGATTCTTCTCGTTGTCGCGGCCACGGATGCGCACAAGTGTCCATTCGCCCCTGGCTTTCTCACCATCTAGGACAAGATGCAGTTTGCCTTCCCGAAGCGATTTCGCCGGCTGCTCTCCGTAAACGTAATAAGTGCCGCGGTCCCAAACCATCACCGTCCCGCCGCCGTAATTTCCTTCGGGAATGACCCCTTCGAAGCTTTCGTAATCGATTGGGTGATCTTCAACTTCCACTGCCAGATGCTTTTCACCTCGCTTCCAGGGAAGGCCTTTTGGCACCGCCCACGATTTCAACACGCCTTCCATTTGCAGCCGGAAATCGTAATGCAGCCGACGGGCATCGTGTTTCTGGATGACAAAGCGCGACGCACCTCGCACCGCTTTAGGTAAAGGTTTGTCGCCCTTCGGTTCGGCTGTTTTTTGAAAATCGCGCTTCGCTTTGTACTCGGCCAGGCCCATTGGTTTTAAATCTAGCGACGGTCATGGACCGCCGCTACAGCAAAGCACCCGAAAGCTTTCGGGGTCGCCGCAGAACAGTTATGTCTCGCCTGGAATTGGCTCGCCCACGAGGTAGCGAGTGAACCGCCGGATCACGATGTTCTCGCCCAGTTCGGCGATCTTCGATTTCACCAGATCCTCAATCGTCTGGTCCGGGTTCTTAATGAACGCTTGTTCGAGCAGGCATACGGTGCTGTAAAATTTGTCGAGCTTGCCTTCGACAATTTTGTTCAGGACGTGCTCCGGTTTGCCTTTCACCTGCCCCTTGTAAATCTCGCGCTCGGCTTCGATGAGGTTGCCCGGAACATCTGCACGACTGACGTAGAGTGGGTGCGCGGCAGCGATGTGCAGGGTGATGTCCTTTACGAACTCGCGAAAATTCTCATTCCGCGCTACGAAATCGGTCTCGCAATTCACCTCCACGAGCACGCCGACCTTCCCTTGCAAGTGAATGTAAGAAGCTACGATCCCCTCTTTCGTTGCGCGCGATGCCTTTTTAGTTGCGCTGGCGATGCCTTTGGTCCGCAAAATCGCCTCCGCTTTCTCCAGATCACCGCCGCTCTCGACAAGAGCACGCTTGCAATCCATGAAGCCAGCGTTGGTTTTTTCGCGGAGTTGCTTGACTAACTGCGGGCCGATTTCCATGGGAATGAAGAATTAGAGAGTTACAAGAGTTACAAGAGTTACAAAGTTGAATCGTTGAAGCGAATTGCGCTTCGATCGAGGAATGTCAGGCGGACACGCCGGCCATTTCGACTTGCTCACGGATTCGAGCTTCGCTGCCTGCCGAGACAATGGCATCCACGAGCTTTTGTAAAATCACCCGAATAGCCCGAATTGCATCGTCATTTCCGGCGATTGGATAGTCGATTAGATCCGGATCTGCATTGGTATCGACAATGGCGACAACCGGAATGCCGAGACGGCGCGCCTCGTTCACTGCGTTTTGCTCGCGGATCGTGTCGATCACCACCAGCGCATCCGGCAACTGGGACATTTCGAGGATCCCATCGAGATTGCGCCGGAGCTTTGCCGCTTCTCGATTAAGCGCCGCCAGTTCCTGCTTTCCCATCTTCTTGTATTCGGGCGATTGCTCGATCTGCTCAATGTACTTCAAACGGCCGATGCTCTTGCGAATTGTCGAAAGATTGGTCAGCGTGCCTCCGAGCCAGCGCTGATTTACGTAAAACTGGCCGCAAGCCAGCGCCGCCTCTTTTACCGCTTCCTGCGCCTGTTTCTTGCAGCCCACGAACAAGATCTTGCCTCCACGGCGGGTCACCTCCCGAAGAAACTCCGTGGCGCGCCGAAGCTGGACGACGGTCTCATCCAAATTGATGATGTAAATTTGATTTCGCTTTTCGAAAATGAACGGTTTCATTTTCGGATTCCAGCGCTTGGTCTGATGCCCAAAATGGACGCCCGCTTCCAAGAGTTCCGGCACTAGTTCTATTGTCTCAGCCATAAAAAAATCACGCCGACCGGGCGGCGCGGCGAGTGGCGAATATGCTACGACACCTCGCAGATCGCAAATTCAATTTCCACTTAGTCGTCATTTCGCTCGCGACGTCCGCTCTGCGTATCGCGCCAGAACCCAGAGGAGATCTGAGAGGCGATTCAGATACCGCAAAATCTCCGGATTAATATCTTTATCATCGGCCGTGAATTGAGCGATATGCCGTTCGGCCCGACGGCAGGTTGCCCGGGCAAAATCGAGAGCGGCTGAAGTGCCTGTTCCCCCAGGGATGACCCAATCTTTCGGATAAAGCGATTTATCCTTCTCAAGCTCGACAATTACCGCCGTGATCCGATCCACCATCGCGGTCGTGGTGACGTGAAAACCATCTTTCATGTAACGCTCCCGATCTTCCGGCGCTGTTGCCAGCTCGCCCATGACAATGATCAAATCTTTTTGTGTGGCGAAGATTTCATCCGAAAGGAATTTGTCAGTTGAAAACGATCGGGCGAGACCCAGCGCGGCGGTCAGCTCATCGATACAGCCGTAAGCGTCCACACGTGGGTCGGATTTTGGCAGGCGCCGGCCATACATCAGCGACGTTTCGCCTGTGTCGCCCGTCTTGGTTACGATCGACATCAGCCGCGGGAGTGGTGGAGTAATGGAGGGCTGGAGTGATGACTCATGCTCGCCAACATTACTCCGCTACTCCATCACTCCATCGCTGCAAAGTTACCCGATTGCCGGCTGCGGTTCGGCTTCTTCCATCACGGGTGCGCCGATCGGCTCGCCTTTTTCGACCAGCTTGATCTCACGATGCTTTGGGAACCCGGTGCCAGCAGGAATTAAGTGCCCCATGATCACGTTTTCCTTAAAGCCACGTAGTTTATCGACTTTACCCAGCGTAGCTGCTTCCGTGAGCACGCGGGTTGTGTCCTGGAACGACGCGGCAGAAATAAAGCTGTCAGTTTCCAGTGAAGCCTTAGTGATACCGAGTAACACGGGAACGGCTTCCGCCGACTTGCCGCCCTTCTCGACGACCTTGTTGTTTTCCTGTTCGAAATCGAGTTTGTCCACTTGATCGCCCCAGAGCAACGAAGTGTCGCCGGGATCGGTAATTTTCACTTTACGCAACATCTGGCGCACGATGATTTCGATGTGCTTGTCGTTGATCTCCACGCCTTGCAGCCGGTATACCTCCTGCACTTCGTTCACTAAATGCTCCTGCAAATCCTGCGGTCCGCAGACTTCGAGGATTTCGTGAGGAACCACGGGGCCTTCCGTAAGTTGCTGGCCTTTCTTCACGAAATCGCCCTTGAACACGATGATGTGTTTAGTGAGCGGAATCAGATGCTCTTCCTCGACCCCGGTATCAGGGTCTTTTAGAATCAGGCGTCGTTTCCCGCGGACAGTTCCGCCCATCTCGACGACGCCGTCAATCTTGGCAATCTCAGCTGCGTCCTTCGGCCGGCGGGCTTCGAATAATTCGGCCACGCGCGGCAGACCGCCGGTGATGTCCTTGGTTTTTGCGACTTTACGCGGCGTTTTTGCCAGGAGCGCGCCTGCGCGCACCTTCTGGCCTTCTTCGACAATGACGTGGGCGCCAGCGGGGATCGAGTAACTGGCGAGCAGTTCCTTCTTGTCACCCACGATGATAATCTGCGGATGCAAATCCTCCTTGTGCTCGATAATCACGGTGCCCATGAGGCCGGTCGCTTCGTCGACGTCGCGTTTGATCGTGACACCAGCGATCATATCGCGGAATTCGATCGTGCCGCCTTTGTCGGTGAGAATCGGAACGTTGTAAGGGTCCCATTGTACGAAAGTCTCACCTTTCTTAACTGCGCTTTCGTCAGTTTTAGAGATCATTGAGCCAATCACCACGTTGTGACGCTCCAGTTCGCGGCCTTCCGCGTTGTGCACGCTGATCGAGCCGTTCTTATTCAGAACAATCCAACTGCCGTCGAGCGCCTGCACCGTTCGCAGATCGTTGAACTGAACAGTGCCATCGTTCTTCGCCTTGATGATCGGTTGCTTGAAAGTCTGACTGGCCGTGCCGCCGATGTGGAATGTCCGCATTGTCAACTGTGTTCCCGGCTCGCCGATCGATTGCGCTGCGATAATGCCGACTGCTTCGCCCAGCTTCACGAATTGGCCCGTGGCAAGATTGCGGCCATAACACATCGCGCAAACGCCGCGACCACACTCGCATGTAAGCACCGAGCGAATCTTCAAACTTTCTACACCGATTCGCTGAAGCTCGGCCGCGATTTTCTCATCGATGAGCTGGTTTGCCTTGACGATTTTCTTCTTCTTCTCGACAGGGTCCGCGATCGTCTCACAACTGACGCGACCAATAATGCGCTGGCCGAGATCGACGACCTCTTCATCGCCCTCATAAATCGAGCGCACCACAATTCCATTTACTGTGCCGCAATCTTCTTCGTTGATGATGACGTCCTGCGCTGCGTCCACCAGTTTGCGGGTAAGATAACCCGAGTCCGCGGTTTTGAGCGCCGTGTCCGCGAGACCCTTGCGCGCCCCGTGCGTGGAAATGAAATACTCGAGCACGGTCAGCCCCTCGCGGAAGTTTGACGTGATCGGGCGCTCGATAATTTCGCCGCTCGGTTTGGCCATCAAACCGCGCATACCAGCGAGCTGCCGCACCTGCTGACGGTTGCCGCGTGCGCCTGAATCGACCATCAAGTAAACAGGATTCAGTTCCTTGCGCCCCTCGTTGTGTTCGAGGGTGCGGAACATCACGCTGGAAATTTCGTCTCCGGCGTGCGTCCAGATGTCGATGATCTTATTGTAACGCTCGCCATCGGTGATGATGCCTTTGCGATATTGCTGCTCAACCTGCCGGATTTGCCTGTAAGCGTTTTCGAGCTCCGTTTGTTTCTCTTTCGGAATAATCATATCCGAAATTCCAATCGAGATGCCGGCTTTGGTTGCTTCGGCAAAGCCGAGCTCCTTCAATTTGTCCAAGGTCGCGACTGTTTCAGCCGGTCCCGCGATCTGATAACAGCGCCAAATAATATCGCTCAGTTGCTTTTTGCCCGCTGGTTTGTTGAAAAATCCGAGCTGCTTTGGCCAAATTTGGTTGAAGATGACACGGCCCGCGGTGGTCTCGATCGTCTTAGTCTCCGCATTTCCATAGATCGTTTGCTTGCCAAAGTCGGGATTTTTAATCCTGATGCGATCGTGCGTCCGAATGCCTTCGGCCATGGCGAACTCAACCTCAGCCGGATCGGAAAATAGCGGGAGACGCCCGTCAGCGTCACTGCCGGCGGCCCGCCGCGGATTTTGCGTGAGGTAATAACAGCCGAGTGTGATGTCCTGGGAAGGCGTCGTAATCGGCTTGCCACTCGATGGCGAGAAAATGTTGTTCGGGGCCAACATCAGCATGCGCGCTTCCATTTGTGCCTCCACCGAAAGCGGCACGTGCACGGCCATCTGGTCGCCGTCAAAGTCGGCATTGTAAGCGGTGCAAACCAGGGGATGGATGCGAATCGCTTCGCCTTCGATCAATTGCGGCTCAAAAGCCTGAATCGACAATCGATGCAGAGTCGGCGCGCGATTGAGCAATACCGGATGCCCTTTCGTTACCTCATCGAGAATATCCCAAACTTCCGGCGTCTGCCGTTCGATCATCTTTTTCGCGCTCCGCACGGTATGGACGTAACCAAGGTCTTTCAGCCGGCGGATGATGAACGGCTCGAATAGAACGAGCGCCATCTTCTTGGGCAGACCGCATTGATGGAGTTTCAGCTCTGGCCCGATGACAATTACCGAGCGGCCTGAGTAATCGACGCGCTTACCGAGCAGGTTCTGACGGAAACGCCCGCCTTTGCCCTTGAGCATGTCGCTCAGCGACTTGAGCGGCCGATTTCCCGCGCCGGTGACCGCGCGACCATGCCGTCCATTGTCGAACAGCGCGTCCACGGCTTCCTGCAACATTCGCTTTTCGTTGCGAATGATGACATCCGGGGTCTTGAGCAGAAGCAGATTTTTGAGCCGGTTGTTGCGATTGATAACGCGACGATACAGATCATTCAGGTCCGAAGTCGCAAAACGTCCACCTTCAAGCGGAACGAGCGGACGCAAATCCGGTGGGATCACCGGCAGCACATCGAGGATCATCCATTCGGGGCGCGCGTGTGAATTCTGGAAGCCTTGAACCAGCTTCAGCCGTTTCGCCAGCTTCTTACGAATCTGTTTGCTCTTGGTGGCGCCCATCGCCTTTTCGAGCTCTTTGTTAAGTTTGTTAAGGTCGATCTCGGCGAGAAGCTTTTTGACTGCTTCCGCGCCCATGCCGGCGACAAAATCTTCGCCATACTGCTCCTGCGCTTCACGGTATTCGACTTCGTTAAGCAGTTGTGCTTTCTGCAGCGGCGTTTTGCCAGGATCGATGACAATGTAGTCCTCGTAATAAATGACCCTCTCAAGCTGGCGCGCGCTCATGTCGAGCATTAGCCCGATGCGTGATGGCATGCATTTATAGAACCAGATGTGTGAAACTGGCACGGCCAATTCGATATGACCCATCCGTTCGCGCCGGACACGTGCCAACGTCACCTCAACGCCGCACCGGTCGCAGATGACGCCCTTGTGTTTGATGCGCTTATACTTTCCGCAGGAACATTCCCAATCTCGTGTCGGACCAAAAATTCGTTCACAGAAGAGGCCGCCCTTCTCCGGTTTAAAAGTGCGGTAATTGATTGTTTCCGGATTTTTGACCTCCCCCTTGCTCCACGAGCGCATCGTGTCGCTGGACGCGACACCGATCGCGACCTGATCAAAACCCACGGGGCGTTCCTCGCCCACTAACTCACGCCAGGAATGTTCGTTCATAATTTATCCAAGTAATTTGCCGATCTCAAATTAGGCGACGTTCTCCAGAAAACTGCTGGGCGCCTGGCCACCGACCTTTACATCGAGACCGAGGCTCTGCATTTCCTTGATGAGCACGTTGAAAGATTCAGGAGTACCCGCTTCGAGTGAGTTGTCGCCTTTGACGATCGATTCATAGATGCGGGTCCGGCCCTGCACGTCGTCCGATTTAACCGTAAGGAGTTCCTGCAAGGTGTAGGCGGCTCCGTATGCCTCCAAAGCCCACACTTCCATTTCGCCGAAGCGTTGTCCGCCGTATTGCGCCTTGCCCCCGAGCGGCTGTTGCGTGACGAGCGAGTACGGTCCCACGGCGCGCGCGTGAATTTTGTCCGCCACCAAGTGGCCGAGCTTCATCATGTAAATATGACCGACCACCACTTCCTGATCGAAAGGATCGCCGGTCCGTCCATCGAAAAGCCGCGCTTTCCCGTTTGCCTGCACCCAGGAGAAACCATCCTTCTTCTTCGCTTCCTGCAAGTATTCGCGAATCTGTTTTTCCTTGATTCCGTCGAAGACCGGCGTCGCCACTCTAAATCCGAGCGCCTTCGCGGCAACTCCCAGATGGGTTTCCAAGACCTGGCCGACGTTAATGCGGCTCGGTACACCCAGTGGATTGAGTACGATCTCGACCGGCGTTCCATCTGCCAGGAAGGGCATGTCTTCCTCAGGAACGATGCGCGCAACGACGCCTTTGTTCCCGTGGCGACCGGCCATCTTGTCACCGACACTCAGCTTGCGCTTACTTGAAATATAAACCTTAACCTGCTTGATGATCCCTGGATCGATATCATCGCCGCTCTCTACCCGGTCTACGGCACGCTCGCGTTCGAGCTCCAGTTCCGCGAACTTGTGTTCGTATGAACCAATAATCTCGCGGATTTTGTTGCGGATTGGGCTCGGATCAATCTCGATGTGATCGTGCACCATCGCGAGCTTTCGCAATAATGTTTTGGTAATCTTGCGATTGGCTGGAATGATGATTTCGCCGGTCTCGGCGTTTACGACGTCGAGAGGGATTTTTTCGCCCAGCAGGATATTCGAAAGCGCATCGGTCAGTTGTTCGGTCAACTCCTCTCTCTTGCGCTTGTTTTCTTCACCGATCGTTTTGAGCTGTCGTTTGGTTTCTGCCGGCGTGAGTTTTTCGCGCGAGACTTCTCGGCGGGACGAGACTTTTACGTCCATCACGATTCCGTAGGTGCCCGAAGGAACAGTAAGCGAAGTGTCCTTCACGTCGGCGGCCTTTTCGCCAAAAATAGCCCGGAGCAATCGTTCTTCCGGCGCCAATTCGGTCTCGCTCTTCGGCGTGATTTTGCCCACCAGGATGTCGCCCGGCTTCACTTCCGCACCGACCCGCACGACGCCATCGGGCCCCAGATTGCGCAGGGCTTCTTCGCTGACATTGGGAATGTCGCGCGTGATTTCTTCTGGTCCAAGCTTGGTGTCACGGGCGCCGATCTCGAATTCATCGATGTGAATGGAGGTATAGATGTCCTCCTTTACCACTTTCTCCGAGATCATAATGGCATCTTCAAAGTTGTACCCGTTCCAAGGCATGAACGCGACGAGCACATTGCGGCCCAGCGCTAGTTCGCCACGATCGGTGTTCGGACCGTCGGCGATGGCCTGACCGCGTTTTACGTGCTGGCCTTTGCGCACGATCGGTTTCTGGTTCACGCAAGTGCCGGCGTTTGAGCGCATAAATTTGCGCAACTCGTAAACATGAATTCCCGCTTCGGGATCCGTCTTTAGTTTCTTTTTGCTTTCGGGCAGATGCCCGTCCTTGGTGACAACGATCTGATCAGCCGTGACCGAAGCAACTTTGCCGCTCTCGGTCGCGATGACAACGGCATGGGAATCTCGCGCTACTTTCTCCTCCAGGCCAGTGCCAACAAGCGGCGCCTCGGAAACAATGAGCGGCACGCCCTGGCGCTGCATGTTTGAACCCATCAGCGCCCGGTTTGCGTCGTCGTGTTCGAGAAATGGAATCAGACCCGCTGCCACCGACACCAGTTGCTTGGGCGACACGTCCATGTAATGCACCTTCGAGGGATCGACTTCGAGAAAGTCGCCCCGATACCGCACCGATACTTTTTCTCCAGTAAAACGTCCTCGTCCGTCAATTGGCGCATTGGCCTGCGCGACGAGGAAGTTCTCTTCGCGATCGCCCGTGAGATAGTCAACCTGATCCTTCACCCGGCCATTCTCCACTTTGCGATATGGGGTTTCGATAAAACCGAATTCATTGATGCGCGCGAAGGTGCTCATTGAGCTGATCAGGCCGATGTTTGGACCTTCAGGGGTCTCAATCGGGCAAATGCGTCCGTAATGCGACGGATGAACGTCGCGCACCTCGAACCCAGCGCGTTCACGGCTCAAGCCTCCAGGCCCAAGCGCCGACAAACGCCTTTTGTGCGTCAACTCTGCCAGCGGATTGGTTTGATCCATGAATTGGGAAAGCTGCGAGCGACCAAAGAAATCGCGGATGACTGCGCTGAGCGCCTTCGGATTGATCAGTTTTTGCGGCGTCATCCCGTCCACATTGATGTCGAACAGCGTCATACGCTCTTTGACCAGACGTTCGGTGCGAGCAAGACCAATGCGGCACTGGTTAGCTAGCAATTCGCCGACCGTGCGCACGCGGCGGCTGCCCAGGTGATCGATATCGTCTAGAGTCCCCTCACCCCGGCGCAAATTGATCAAATATTTGATGGCCGCGATAAAGTCTTTATCCGTCAAAATACGCTCACTGGAATCGACGTTGATTCCCAGTTTCTGATTGATTTTGTAGCGGCCGACGCGTCCCAGATCGTATTTCTTTGGATCGAAGAAGAGCCTTTTGAGCAAAGCGCGCGCATTTGCAACGGTGGGGGGATCGCCCGGGCGCAAACGCCGGTAAATATCTTTGAGCGCTTCTTCCTGGTCGTGCGCCGGATCTTTCCTCAGCGCCTTGACGACTGTGTCATCGTTCGAAATGTCGATCACTTTCACCTCGTGAATATTCAGCGCCATGATCTGACGAACGGTCGCCAGGGTGAGAGGCTCGAACGCGCGCGCCACCGTCGCCTCGCCATCACGGATCTCTGCCGTAAGAACTTTGGTGGCCAGCTGCTCTTCGTCGAGCTTTTCGCTCAGCTTGAGATTCTCAATGTTGTAAAAAAGCTTGATGACTTCTTCGTCAGAACCGTAACCGAGCGCGCGCAGGAATGTTGTGGCGAGAAACTTGCGGCGCCGCTTGCGGCGATCGAGGTAAATGTAAAGAAGATCTGCCGTATCGAACTGAACCTCGATCCACGAACCGCGATCCGGAATGATGCGGAAGCTGTAGAGCACCTTGCCGTTGACGTGAACAGTAGATTCAAAAGCGATTCCTGGCGAGCGGTGTAACTGGCTCACCACCACGCGCTCGGCACCATTGATGACGAATGTGCCCTGTGGCGTCATCAGCGGGATTTCGCCCATGTAAACCTTCTCCTCCTTGGTCCCTTTTTCTTCCCGCAATTGGAATGTGACATGCAGCGGCGCGCTGTAAGTCTGGCCTTCGCGCTGCGCCTCCAGCGCGGGCAATTTCGGCTCGCCAATTTCGTAGCGACTGAAATCGAGCACTGCTTTTTCATCGTAGCTCTCGATCGGAAAGACCTCCCTGAAGACAGCCTGGAGCCCCTGATTCTTCCGCTTCGAAAACGGAACGTCTTTCTGAAGAAAATCGACGTATGAATTGAGCTGAACCTCAATCAGATTCGGGGGTTCGATGCCTTCCTTGATGCTTCCGAAGTAAATGCGTTCCGACATAATCACTAGACCAAGAGTTGACCCTCGCAGTCGGCCGCACCAAATCGCGTCCGACGCGAGTGAGATTTTAGGGGGTTAGCGACGAGCGAGGGGCGCAAAAATGACACCAAAACAGCGGCCTGTCAAATTCGCCACCATTCTGCTGCCACTTCTGTTTTTTGCCGTCGAGCGCCGGGTTAAAAATACCTTTTGCCTATCCTTAACAAAATTTCACGTTATATGAAAACGTCCGCCGCGCAAGTAAAATGTAGCGCGTGCGAGGAGGTCGATTACGCAGCTCCGATGAGACGCATGTGTCCTGTTGCTCTCATGTGCCCCATCGGTGCAGGCCGCTACCACAAACACGCAAAACGTCTGCGCAAATGCGCAGCCTATTTAATTTCAACCTTCGCGCCTGCGGCCTCGATCTTCTTCTTGATTTCGGCCGCTTCTTCCTTTGTCACGCCTTCTTTAATGGTCTTGGGGGCTCCTTCCACAAGCGCTTTGGCATCCGCCAAGCCCAGACCAGGCACAGCGCCCCGAACTTCTTTAATCACAGCGATCTTGTTCGAGCCCATTTCCTTTAAGATGATATCGAATGTGCTCTTTTCTTCAGCTGGTGCCGATACCGGCGCTCCTCCTGCCACAGGGCCAGCCGCGACCCCGACTGCTGTCGGGGCTGCGCTCACTCCCCATTTTTCTTCGAGTTGCTTGACCAATCCAGCAATCTCCAGCACGGACAATCCGCTAAGTTGCTCCACCAATTTATCTGTATCTGCCATTTTATTTTTCCTCCAATTGCCGCCTCCGAAAGCTTTCGGAGAATTAAAGCCGATAGCCATCGGCTCGGTCAGTTTTCGTTTTGTTACTCGCCCTGCAAAGACAAGGCGAAATTTCTTACGCTGCCGCTTCTGCTGGCGCGCCCTCCTTTCCTGCTTTCGCTTTCAACAAGCGCGCCAATGCCGAGCCTGGTTCGTTCAACAGACGGACAAGACGCGTTGCCGGAGACAAGAGCAGCCCAAGCAGTTGCGCCTGCAAAACTTCGCGTGGCGGCAGGTCCGCCAATGTTTCCAATTCCGCCGTAGAAAGAAGGGCGCGATCGACAAAGCCAATTTTGAGCGCTGCGATCTTAAATTCGGTGGCAAATCTCTTGAAGATTTTCGCGACTGGCGCCACATCTTTTTCCCCGGTAACGACTGCGGTCTGGCCGACCAGCTTGTCGCTGACATCCGGAAAACCAGAGTCGGTCATGGCACGCTTGAGAAAATTATTTTTCACCACGTGCACTTCCGCACCCGTTGGCGCAAGCCGATTCCGCAATTCGCCAAAATCGCCAACTTTCATATGCTGGTAATCGGTCACAAGCACGAAGGGCGAGTGTTTCAATCTCTCGGCAAGATCTGAGACGATGCTGGCTTTTTCTGGTCGCATATTGGCGATCTAGTCTAATTATTGTCTATTGTCGATTTTGGGCTCAGACACTCAAATACGGCGCTGGATCGACGCGGACTCCCGGAGACATCGTCGCACTAATTGTCACGCCTTCAAGGTAACGTCCTTTCGCCGTCGCCGGGCGCGCCCGGACAACCGCTTCGATCACTGCGTTTCCATTTTCAACCAGTGCCTGTTCTTGAAACGAAAATTTTCCAACCGGCACTGCGACATTGCCGTTCTTGTCGAGCTTGAATTCAACGCGGCCGGCTTTCACTTCCTGGACAGCCTTTGCCGTGTCGTCGGTCACCGTCCCGGTCCTGGGATTGGGCATCAGTCCGCGCGGGCCCAGCACTTTCCCAAGCTTTCGAACTTCTGCCATTGCTGCCGGCGTGGCGATAGCGACGTCAAAATCCTGAAAACCCTCCTGGCATTTCTGAATTAAGT
>WNGB01003587.1_pt1 | contig 24255 bp, 19 predicted proteins | sample 5400681 | NCBI WGS metagenome assembly WNGB01 (sample SAMN13153367, study PRJNA577476) | soil metagenome | isolation source: 115 cm soil or saprolite under grassland replicate 2 | place: USA:California | collected 2016-06-15
AGGATCACTGAGATGACACCACTACAGTCAAAGGCCTTCGAGCTCTTGGAGCTGTAGCCAGTAGATCTGCACTCCGTTTCGACACATCTGCCCATGGATCAGGTGGATACTGGCGTTTGCCGCCTTAACTTTGGTCTAGTACACATTATTCGTTGACACCCGCTGTCGTGATGCGATTAACTCCTAGTCGTTTTGAGTGGCACGCACGCGACACCGGCAGGCGGCCCGCGCGCTCGCCCTATGGGGGACCGATGAGGCACATCGTTCGTCGTCGTGCGTTGGCGGCAATTCCGGGCCTTTGGCTCCTGTTCCTCATAAGTGAGCGACCGCTTGCCATGGCGCAATCCTCTACTGTGCAGAATTTCTCCGGATACATCGCTGTCGGAGACGCGACCACTCCACCAGTGGGCTATTGGCCTTCCACGGGCGCTTATGGTGACACTATTGCGAGGTGGGGCGGCATGGGAACAACCGCCAACGGCAGCACCTACTATCCGGCGGACGGCACTACATGGTTTCCGGCCTTCTTCGATGAGAGCGTCGCGACGCCCGATTATCAGTTGCTTCAGAGTTGGCACGCAACTGCGATCACGATCACCGATATGCCGTACAGAAACGGTGTTGGGGAGGACACTGCTGCGAGTGGCAGTTTCTATTTCTTCAGTAACTCGCCTCAGTTGCCTTGTTCGCCGACCGCATGCAGCCCCGCCACTGTCGCGCTTTATTCTCACTTTGGAACTGTTCGCGGTTGCGTTACTTACCCGAACGGCGCTTCAGCTCCGGCGAATGCTGCGATCACCGCCACGGATCAAGGCGGGAGGTTCGCGGCCCAAACAGCCTACACGGATGGTTCGGGATGCTACACCTTTACCCAGACGGATGCCGCTCCGCTCATGAGCATGCTTTTTCCGACCTACCAGTGGCTTAGCGGATACGTGCCCGTAAACCCGGCAAACAACTGGGGACTCGCGGTCGTTGGTGATTCGACGACCAGTCCAGAGGGGGAGTCCAGCGGACCCGGAAAGCAAGCCTGGCTCATCTCTGCTGGACGCCGCAACGACGCCGTCGTAACTGTAACCAGCGGTCGTGCTGTTACCGTCAACTTCCAGATCGCCTGCCCGACGACGCCGTGCCCGACGCCAACACCGGCGCCCGTTCCCAGCCCGACGCCGAATCCTGAGGCGGGCGATCCGACCAAGCGCCCGCCGGAAAGCCCTGATCAAGGTACCCAGGAAGCCTGCGAGCCTCCCCAGAGCGAAGGCCTGCCGGTCAGCGTCGCCTCAGGTAACGCATACGCCGACCAGGAGGACGCCACAATAGCCGGCGTTAGCGGCATTCGCCTGATCCGGAGCTACAACGGCCTCGACGCGCTCAACGACATATCTGGCCCCTTCGGCCGCGGCTGGACGCACTCCTACGATCAAACGCTCCGCTTCCCCGCCTCCTCAACAATCGAGCTAAGGAGGGGTAACGGGAGCGCAGTGACCTTTGTCTCGACAGACGGCGGCGCCAGTTACATCGCCACGGCCCCGAAGATGGACCACAGCTACGTTGTCCCGGCTGCCCCCGGTTGGTCGCGGGTTCTGCGCAACGGAGGAAGCGAGATGTACGACAGCGACGGCCGGCTCTCAGAAATCCGCGACGCGGTTGGGAACAGGACGATCATCAGCCGCGACTCGGGCCGACGCATCACATCCGTGGCTGATCCAGGCGGCCGGACGCTCACGTTTGCCTATTCGGGTACTCACATCACGTCCGTGTCGGGCCCACCAGGCATCCTGGCCACGTATACCTACGAAGGTGATTCTCTCCTTCAGGTCACGTACAACGAGACGGCGCCAAATACCTCGGGCTTCTCGTTCAGGTACGACGCGAGCGGCCAGCTCCTGGCGGTCTATGACTTCTCCGGGCGGCAAGTTGAGGGACACACGTATTCAGGTGGCAAGGCGATAACATCTGAAATCGCCAATGGGCGCGGCAAGTTCACCTTCAGCTACGGCATCGGTCAGACCGTCGTCACGAACGCGAACGCCAACACTACGACATACGACTTTGTCGACGGTGGCGGCGTCAAACGCATCACCGGCATCACCGGCAGCTGCTCGGCGTGCGGGAGCGGCAACGAGAGTCAGCACTGGAGTTACAACGCCGACGGGCGGATCGCCACCCGCACAGACGGCCTGAACAAGTCAACCACGTACGAATACCACCCGGACACGGGCTACCTCACCTCACAGACTGACGCGCTCCTCCACACGACCACATACACTCGCGACAGCCAGGGGCGGCCTCTCACGATTTCCGGTCCCGACGGGTCCCTCGTCACCTTCTTTTACGACGCGGCCGGGCCACGGACCATCACCGCTCGGGTCGATGCAACTCAGTCAACGACGATGAGCCTCACCTACGACAGTCGCGGCAAGTTAGCGACGATCACAGACGGTCGAGGCAAGGTCACCACTCGTTCATATACGGCCGCGGGAGATCTCGCGTCCGTAACTGATCCCTTGGGCAAGGTCACGACATATGCCTATGACTCCATGGGGCGTGTCCTGACCGTAACGGATCCCTTGAGCAACGTAACGCAGGCTACGTATGACGCTCGTGGCCGCCTTAACCGCATCACTGACCCAGTAGGCGGCGTGAAGATCCGCTCGTATGACGCCGGCGGTCGCCTGACAAAGAGTACAAATGAGCTTGGGCGTGTCACCTCGTCTGCGTACGACTCGTACGGTAGGCCCCAGTTCGTCACCGATGCCATGGGTGGCGTCACGGCTTATGATTACGACCTCGCTGGCAACCCCTCTGAACTCACGGACGCCAGCAGCAACATCACTCGCTTCGGTTACGATGCGTGGCACCGACTGCAGACCGTCACGTACCCGAATAGTCGAACTGAGTCCTACACATATGACGCCGCTGGTCGTTTGGCGACTCGTACAGACAGGCGTGGCGTAGTCACAACTCACACCTACGACGAACTGGGGCGCCTGTCAGGGAAGACGTACTCGGATGCGACGCCGCCCGTTTCCTTCACCTACGACGACGCCGGCCGCGTGCTAACGGGCTCGAACGCCGTCGACACTATCACTCGAACGTACGATCTGATAGGTCAGCTTCGCAGCGAGAACAGCAGCGCAAACGACTCCACGATCTCCTACCTGTACGATACATCGGGTAACCGAACGCAGCTGACGCTTACCGGAGGCACACCGCAGGACTACAACTACGACGACGCCAGTCGTCTTACGCGAATCACACGCGGGAACGCCACGTTCGTCCTCGCTTATGACGCCGCGGGACGCCAAACGTCTCTCGCGTACCCGAACTCAAGAACCGCGGCATACGCGTACGACAAGGCGTCTCATCTACTCAGCCTGAAGCTGCTCAACGGCAATAAGGCGCTCGACCAGTGGATCTATACGTACGATCTCGCGGGAAACCCGCTGACAAAGCAGGGTTCGAGCATCACTGAGACCTACACCTACGACGTCAAGAACCAGCTCACGCAGGTCAAGCGCGGCACGTCGGCTACGGAGAGCTTCACGTATGACCCCGTAGGAAACCGCCTCTCAGCCCTGAACGATCCGTCCTGGACGTACGATGAACAGAACCAGTTGTTGAGCCGGGCGGGCTCTACCTACATGTATGACGCCGCCGGCAACCTACAAACGAAAGCGGAAGGCTCAGACAATTGGGCTTACGAGTGGGACGCCGAGAACAGACTCACCCGCGTAACCAAGAACAGTGCGGAGACGGCACGCTTTGCCTATGACGCCTTCGGTCGACGAATCCGGAAGAGTTCGGCGACCACAAAGGCTTTCCTATACGATGGCGCTGACGTAATCAGGGAGGTTGATAGCGCGGCGACGACAACGTACGTCCGTAGCCTCGGGATCGACGACCCCCTGGCTGTGGATACTGGAAGCGGCCTCACCTTCCTGCATAAGGACGCTCTCGGCTCCATCACAACAACGAGCAGCTCGGCAGGTACAGTGTCGGCGGCTCGACAATACGATTCGTATGGCAATCTCCAGCTTGGGAGCACCTCATCGGGAATCGCATTCACGGGAAGAGAATGGGACGCGGAGATCGGATTGTACTACTACCGAGCCCGGTATTACGATCCAAAGGTCGGACGCTTCCTGAGCGAAGACCCACTGCGATTCGATGGTGGCGACGTCAACCTGTACGCCTACGTCAGAAACAATCCAGTGCTCTTTACCGATCCGACCGGGGAGATCATCCAGGTCTGCAATCGGGAGGCGAAGGGCATGCCCGGCAACCACACCTACCTCTACGATCCGGCCACCGGGCGCAACTGCGGCCGAGGCAGCAACAGCGGCAAGGAGACTCCCAAGACTGACCCCACGACAGCATGCGTCGATGTCCCTGGCTCCGAGGGCTTTGAAGACAAGATCCTCAAGTGCTGCGAGGAGCAGCGAAAGCATCCAGGCATCTTCTTCCCGCCGGTGAATGACTGCCATACGTTGAAGGACAAGGCGCTCGATTGTGCTGGCATGCCCAAGACTCCGGCGCCAGGCGGTCGCACGGGCTGCCCGACCTGTCCGGAAAAGAAGTAGAGATGGCCGGCCTCGACGTCCTACGCGATGTCGTCATGCCTCGTCCGCGGGGCGTGTGGCTCACGTACGCGATTCCGCTCGGCGTTTATGGTTACCTCGGACTCCTGGGTGTCCATGAGGGCGTACGTGAAGTCGCGCATCTTCTGGTCCTGATCGCGATCTGTTTACTCCAGCTCTGGAAGCCAACGCTCTTGGGATGGGCTGTGCTCTTCGTGCCTCTTGTCGCCTACGTACTCTCGTTGCTCGGCAAGCTGACGGACCTGCCTGTCAACGAACGCGTGATCTTCTTGGGCTTGGGGGTGGCGGCGTCCTTGGCGCTTTGGCTGGGACGCCCGCAGGGCAACTGGCGGTCAACGTCTGTGGCGGTGGTGATCGCAAGCGCATTGATGTTTGCCGTCGTGAGAATCCTTCCGTTGACTGGAACGAGATGAACCCTCCAGTCGTGGCGCGGAAGCTGGTAACGGTGGGGCACGACAAGGGACGTGTCCGGGACCTGCGCGCGGTGAGCGAGGCGCACGTCATCGAGTACGCGCGCATCGTCGCCGAGACGAAGACCGAGAGGGGGACGCGCTACACGGCTGCCACACAGCGCTCCTACCTCATGACCGTGCAGCGGCTCTTCCGGTACCTCGAGCGCCAGGGCGTGATCTTCCAGGACCCGACACTCAACCTCGTGCTCCCGAGCTGGAAGAAGCTCCCGCGCGCCGTGCTGAACCAGGCTCACGCGCGGCGCCTGATCGCGAACCCCGACACGCTCACGCCGCGCGGTAGGCGCGACCGCGCGCTCCTCGAGCTGCTCTACGGGACCGCGATCCGCGTCGGCGAATGCGAGCGGATCGACCTCAAGGACGTCGACCTTGCGCGCGGCCAGCTCATGATCCGCAGCGGGAAGGGACGGAAGGACCGTGTCGTGCCCGTGGTCGGCCGCGCCGCTGCTGCGCTCGACGTCTACCTCAAGGACGCGCGCCCCGAGCTGGTGAAGGACCCGCGCGAGCCGGCGCTCTTCATCACGTCTTGGGGGACGCGCGTCAACACCAAACGCATCCAGGACCTCGTCCGCACGAACGCGAAGGCCGCCGGCATCGACATCCGCGTCACGCCTCACACGCCACGGCTGCGCGACTCACCTCCTGCAGGGCGGCGCCGACGTGCGCCACGTCCAGAAGCTCCTCGGCCATTCGAGCGTGCAGACGACGGCGATCTACACCCACGTGGACACGAAGGACCTCGCCCGCGTGATGGAGAAAGCCCACCCCCGCGAGCGGGCCTGGAAGAGACGGCAGAAGGCCCTCCAGCAGTAAAAATAGGGCCGCCATGCTGGCCCCGATCGAGAGCGCGCCTAACGGCCGTCGCCGCTCCCAGCTCTTCCTTTAATTAATTAAGCGACGTGTCGCTCGGCCCGGTGGTGATGGCGGACGATCCTTGCGAGGCGGCTTTTACTGGCGCGGACCCCACAGGGCCGAGGAAATTCTACCGAGCTCGGTACTACGACCCAAAGATCGGCAGATTCATCAGCGAAGACCCGATCCGGTTCGGTGGTGGGATCAACTTCTACTCGTACGTTAGCAACAATCCGACGAACCGGACGGACCCCTCGGGTCTACAGGCATGCTGCAGTGGGAACGCTTCTGGGTTGGAGTGCTATTCGCGGTGTGTGAACAAATTCTTGCTCAACCCGGCGGCGTTTGCCGCGAGCGCCGCCGCGACGGCCATGGTCAATGCCCTCGCTAATGCTCCATCGGGCGCCGGGAAGCTGACGGACGCAGAGAACACGGGTGCGATAGTCACGACGCTGATGGCCTCACGTCTGGGAATGTTGACAAGTATCCAAGCTGCACTTCAGGCAGCAAGAACAGGCGCGGCGATAGGGGGAGCAGTCGCCACCGGAGCAACCATCGCTACCGCCGCCGCGGCGACGGTGGGGAGTGGCGTGGTACTCGGGTGCGCGCTTGCCTGTACATACTAACCAGCACTAGTGTTGCTGTAACATAAATGAACTAGATAAATAGACCGAAAACGTGATTCAATACGTCCCATGAAGGGACGGCCCAAGGCGGCGCTCGTGTTGACGGACGCGGAGCGGGAAACGCTGGAGGGTTATCGGCGGCGACGCAAGACGGCCCATGGCCTGGCGATGCGTTCGTTGATCATCCTGACGTGCTCCAGTGCCCTGGACAATAAGGCGGTTGCGAAGAAGATCCACGTGTCACAGGCCACCGTCGGGAAGTGGCGCAAGAGGTTCGTGGCTCGCCGGCTGGATGGGTTGCTGGACGAGCCTCGACCGGGCGCTCCGCGAAGGATCTCGGACAAGCAGGTCGAACAGGTCGTGACCATGACGCTGGAAAGCAAGCCCGAAGGTGCGACTCACTGGAGCACTCGAGAGTTGTCGAAGAGGGTGGGCTTGAGCGCCATGACCATCAGTCGTATCTGGGGCGCCTTCGGACTGCAACCGCACCGCTCGGAAACGTTCAAGCTTTCAAACGATCCATTGCTTGTCGAGAAAGTGCGGGACATCGTCGGCCTCTACATGGACCCTCCGGACCGTGCGCTCGTGCTCTGCGTGGACGAGAAATCGCAGATCCAAGCGCTTAATCGTACTCAGCCATTGCTGCCCATGGTTCCTGGGCAAGTCGAGCGCCGCACGCACGACTACCGCCGGCACGGAACGACCTCTCTGTTCGCAGCGCTCGACATCGTCACTGGCAACGTAATCGGTGAGCTGCACAGAAGGCATCGGTCGGTAGAGTTCCGAAAATTCCTCGACACGATCGGGGCCGCCGTGCCCGAGGATCTGGACGTTCACCTGGTCATGGACAACTACAGCACGCACAAATCGCCGCTGATCAAGAAATGGTTGGCCAAGCGTCCACGATTCCACGTGCACTTCACGCCAACCTACGGCTCTTGGATCAATCAGGTCGAGCGCTGGTTTGCGCTACTCACCCAGCGTCAGATCAAGCGAGGCTCGCACCGGAGCGTCTTCGAACTGGAGACCGCCATCAAGCAGTTCCTCACCGCCCACAATCGCGATCCCAAACCCTTTGTCTGGACCAAGACCGCTGACGCCATCCTGGCCAGCATCGAGCGCTTTGCCACCCACACCGTCGCCGTACACGCTCCCCGAGATTAGATTGCGAACTTCAGGTACGGGACACTAGATGGGTGTGACATGACGGGACGACGATGGGTGGCGTACCTTGGGATCTTCTTGGCAATGGTCGTTGTCGCCTACGGCCTTGAGAAGCTTGGTCCATTTGGCAACGTGACGCCCGTCGTATGGACGATTGCCTTTATCGTGCTCGGGGCTGTCGCAGTCTTTGTCCGCTTGGGTATTGCGAAGCGTCCGCAAACCCCTCCGGCAGATGCGTCGGCTAAGGATGAGGCGCTACGGTCCATCGCCGAGAACGCCCTCCGTCGGACGGCTAAGCGCTGAGACGCCTCGCTGGGGCTTTGAAAGATGGCCGCCATGCGCGCCGCGCTCGATCCGTGGGCCCCCGTGCATCAGGCGTCTTTGACGACGTGATCGGCTGAGAGGGGCAGCGATCGCTTTTTCCTGTGGTGCCTGGGGGCAGATCGGCCCGCGCGCGTCGCGCCCCGTCACGCGTGGCCGGCTGCATGATAGACACTGTCTGTGAGGCGTACTCCGCGACCTGCGAGCGGCGCCACCCAGACCGTCGGGTAGAATTCGTGCGGCCGGTCCACCCAGGCCGCGTCGGTGGGGCACACTTCGAATCCGATCCGACGCGTGGCGGGCAGCGCTGCCCGCGCCGGCCCTCGATCCCTCCCGTCGCGAGATCAGGGTATTCACCATGCTCGCCGCCATCGGCGTTCGGGCAAGTGGCGATCGTGCTGCCCACGCGAAGAGTGGCGCTTCGATGACGCCGTGCTCGCTTGAGCTTCACAACAGGCCTTCCACGTTCCTCGAGCGGCCCAGCCGAGCTGTGGACGCCCGCGACCGTTGCGCCGACTAACTTGTGTGCAGCGAACAACGTCATCGCGACGGGCGTCGCTGGCGATGCCCCGGCGAAGGAGGTACGACTTCGCGCGATGCTCGCCGCCCTACGTCGGCTTGACGTCGACGCGCTTGGCTTGCGCCTCCGCCTTCAGCGCGAGCTCCATGGCCAGGAACGTGTGGGCCTGGGGCAGCGCCGTCTCCGTGCGATTGAGCACGTCGTCGACGAGCTGCTCGCCGTACGGCAGGGCCACCTGGCTGCAGTCGACGTAGCGCGTCTCCTTCTGGTCGATCAGGAACAGGTGGTTGCCGCCGGGGCGGCCGCCGATGTCCACGTTCTTGCGGATCTCGATGAAGCCGTCCGTGCCCAGGACGGTCAGCCGGCCGTCGCCCCAGGTGTTGAGCCCGTCGGGCGTGAACCAGTCCACGCGGATGTAGCCGTTGCCGCCGTTGCCGTGCAGCATCACGTCGCCGAAGTCCTCGAGCCCGGGCCACTGCGGGTGGCTGACGTTCCCGACCTGTGACGCGACCACGTCCGCCTGGTTCGATCCCGTGAAGAACAGGAACTGATCGAACTGGTGCGAGGCGATGTCGGTGAGGATCCCGCCGTAGTGCTCCTTCTCGAAGAACCAGGCCGGCCGCGTCTTGGGCGTCATGCGGTGCGGCCCCATGCCGATGGTCTGGATCACGCGGCCGATGGCGCCCGCCTTGACCAGCTCCCCCGCCTTGACCGTGGCCTTGTTCTCCAGGCGCTCGCTGTACAGGATCGAGTAGATCCGCTTCGTCTCCGCCTGGACGCGCCGTGCCTGCGCGAGCTGCTCGAGCGTGGTCATGCCCGGCTTGTCCACCATGAAGTCCTTGCCGTGCTTCATGACCTGGATCCCCAGCGGAGCCCGCTCGTCCGGTATCGACGCGCTCACCACGAGCTTGATCTGCGGATCCTCCAGGATCTCCTGCTCGCTCCGGGCCAGCTTCGCCTCCGGGTAGCGCTTGGCGAACGCGGCCGCGAGGTCCGCCTCCTTGGCATAGAAGGAGACGAGCTGGCCGCCCCCGTGCTTGACGGAGTCGACCTGGCCCCCGATGTGGCCGTGGTTGAGCCCGATGGCGGCGAACTTGAGGCGCGCCGGGCGGGCCGGCGCCGCGGGAGTGGCGGCGGTCGCGGGCGCCGTCTGCGCGCCCGCCAGCGACGCGCGTCCGGCCACCCAGGCCAGGCTCGCGGCCGTGGTGATCGACGATTTCAGGAATTGGCGTCGGTCCCTGCGTTCTCTACTCATGCCGCCAAGTGTATCCTCTTCGCCTGCGCTGACTCAGCGGGAGGATTCATGCTTCGCCCACGCCTCGCGTTCCCGGCCCTGGCCGCCCTTGCCGCCGTTGCCGCCCTGGCCACGCCGCTGGCCGCCGACCCGTCCGCGCCGCTGCGGCCGCCCGTGGCCCGGAAGGAGCCCCACAAGATCGAGATCCACGGAGACACGCTGGTCGACGACTACTACTGGATGCGCAACAAGGGCACGCCGGAGGTCGAATCGCACCTGAGGGCGGAGCTGGCCTACGCAGGCGCCTTCATGAAGCCCACGGCCGCCCTTCAGCAGAAGCTCTACGACGAGCTGCTCTCCCGCATCCAGCAGACCGACACCAACGTTCCCGCCCGCGACCGTGGCTTCTTCTATTACTCCCGCACGGAGGAGGGCAAGCAGTACCCGATCCACGCGCGCAGGAAGGGATCGCTCGACGCGCCCGAGGAGATGATCCTCGACGTGAACGCGCTGGCCGAAGGCAAGAAGTTCATGTCCATCGGCGACATGGCCGTCAGCCCGGACGGCAACTTCCTCGCCTACACCGCGGACGAGACGGGGTTCCGCCAGTACGCCCTGCACGTGAAGGACCTGCGCACGGGCCAGCTCGGGCCCGATACCGCGGAGCGCGTCACGTCCGTCGAGTGGACGGAGGACGGCAAGACCCTTCTCTACGCCGTCGAGCATCCCCAGACCAAGCGGTCCTACCAGGTCTTCCGCCATGCCCTGGGCGGCACCCGCGACGACCTCCTCTACGAGGACAAGGACGAGCGATTCAACGTCGGCGTGTGGAAATCGCGCGACCACAAGTACCTGTTCGTGGAGAGCGGCAGCCATACCACGTCCGAGGTGCGCTACCTGCCCGCGGACACGGGCACGGCGGAGATGAAGGTGATCGCCGAGCGCATCCCCGATCAGGAGTACGACGTCGATCATCGGGACGGCACGTTCTGGATCCGCACCAACGACCAGGGCCGGAACTTCCGCTTGGTCACGGCGCCCGCCCGCGATCCCTCGCGCAAGAACTGGAAGGAGGTGGTGCCGCACCGCGAGGACGTGATGCTGTCCGGCCACCTGATGTTCAAGGACTTCTACGTGCTCTTCGAGCGCGAGGGCGGATGGCCCCAGGTCCGCATCACCGATTTCCGCAACGGCCAGTCGCACCGGATCGAGTTCCCGGAGCCCGCCTATCAGGTGAACCTCTCGAACAACCGCGAGTTCGACGCGCCCGTGGTCCGGATCGCCTATCAATCGCCGATCACGTCCCCGTCCATCTACGACTACGACCCGGCCACCCGGCAGCGCAAGCTCCTCAAGCAGGTGACCGTTCTGGGCGGCTATGACCCGTCGCGCTATCGCGTCGAGGTCACGAAGGCGCCCGCATCCGATGGGACGCCGGTCCCGGTCTGGCTCCTCTACCGGAAGGACCTCAAGCGCGACGGCACCAAACCGGCGCTCCTCTACGCGTACGGCTCCTACGGCTCGTCGAGCTCCGCGAGCTTCAACTCCAACCTCTTCAGCCTCGTGGACCGCGGCGTCGTCTACGCCCTGGCCTACATCCGCGGGGGCGGCGAGCTGGGCAAGAAGTGGCACGACCAGGGCCGGATGCTCGACAAGAAGAACACCTTCACGGATTTCATCGCGGCCGCGGAGCATCTGATCGCCCAGAAGTACACGAGCAAGGACCGCCTGGCCATCATGGGCGGCAGCGCGGGCGGGCTCCTCATGGGGGCGGTGACGAACATGCGGCCGGACCTGTTCAAGGTGGTCCTCGCCTACGTGCCCTTCGTGGACGTCATCACGACGATGCTCGACGAGTCGGTGCCGCTCACCGTGCCCGAGTTCGAGGAGTGGGGCAATCCCAAGAAGGAAGCCGAGTATCGCTACATGAAGAGCTACAGTCCCTACGACAACGTCGTGGCCAAGGCCTACCCGATCATGCTGGTCAAGAGCAGCTACAACGACTCCCAGGTCATGTACTGGGAGCCCGCGAAGTACGTGGCCAAGCTCCGCGCGCTCAAGACGGACTCGAACCCGCTGCTCTTCCACATCAGCATGGATCCCGCCGGGCACGGCGGGAAGAGCGGTCGCTACGACCGCCTGCACGAGAACGCGTACGACTACGCGTTCCTGCTCTGGCAGCTCGGAGTGGAGAAGGTGAGCCCGTGAGGCCGCGGGCCGCCCTGGCCGGGCTCCTTCTCATCACGGCCGCCCTGCGTCCGGCCTCCGCCGCCGACGATCAGCCCACCGCCGCCAACCTGGAGGCGCGCCGCGCATTCCAGGACGCGAAGTTCGGCCTCTTCGTGCACTGGGGCGTGTACAGCACGCTCGCCGACGGCGAGTGGGTGATGCATCAGCGCCGCATCGGCGTGGCCGATTACGAGAAGTTGCCGGGCCTGTTCAACCCGACGCAGTTCGACCCCGCGGAATGGGTGGCCCTGGCCAAGGCGGCGGGCATGAAGTACATCACCATCACCAGCAAGCACCACGACGGCTTCGCGATGTTCGACTCCAAGGTCTCCGACTACGACATCGTGGACCGCACGCCCTACAAGAAGGACGTCCTCAAGATGCTGGCCGACGAGTGCCACAAGCAGGGCATCAAGCTCTTCTTCTACCACTCGCAGCTCGACTGGCATCACCCCGACTACTACCCGCGCGGGCGCACGGGCGCGGACAGCGGGCGGCCGGCCGAGGGCGACTGGAACCGCTACCTCGACTACATGGACGGCCAGCTCCGCGAGCTGCTCACGAACTACGGCGAGATCGGCGGCATCTGGTTCGACGGGTGGTGGGACAAGCCGGACGCGGACTGGCGGCTCGACCGGACGTACCGGATGATCCACGAGCTGCAGCCGGCCGCGCTCGTCGGCAACAACCATCACCGCCGTCCCTTTCCGGGCGAGGACTTCCAGATGTTCGAGAAGGACCTGCCCGGGGGCCGCACCGCCGATTTCAACAAGGACGCGGAGATCGGGGCCCTGCCCCTGGAGACCTGCGAGACCATGAACAACTCGTGGGGCTTCAACCTCACCGACCGGCGGTACAAGGGCACCCGCGACCTGGTGCACTACCTCGTCAAGGCCGCCGGGCACGACGCGAACTTCCTGCTCAACGTCGGGCCCATGGCGAACGGGAAGATCCAGCCCGAGTTCGTGGACCGGCTCAAGGAGGTGGGCCAGTGGATGGCGGCCAACGGCACGTCCATCTATGGCACGCGCGGCGGCCCCATCACGCCGCGCGCGTGGGGGGTGACGACGCAGAAGGGCGACACCGTGTACGTGCACGTCCTGGACTGGGACGATTCCGTGCTCGCCCTGCCCGCGTTGCCGCGCCGCGTGAAGACGGCGCGCCTGCTCAAGGGGGGCGGGCCCCTGGCCGTCCAGCAGAGCGCCGCCGGTCTGACCCTGACCTTGCCCGAGGCCGGTGCGCGCGATCCCTACGACACCGTCATCGCCGTGGAGCTGGCGGGACGATGAGGATCGCCTCCAGGGACGGGACGACGGTGGCCCTCGCCCTCGCCCTGGCTGCCGGCGCGGCCCTGGCCAGCAAAGGCGCGGATCTGGCCGACGTGAAGGCGCGGGGGGCCCTGCGCGTCATCATCGCCGCGGACGAGTCGCCGGACACCTTCGCCCTGACCGCGGGCACGCGGCCCGGGTTCGAGCGCGAGCTCATGGAGCGCTTCACCCAGCTCCAGAGCCTCAAGCTCGAAGTCATTCGCGCCCCGGGTTATGCCGACCGCATTCCGATGCTCCTGCGCGGCGAAGGGGACGTCATCGCCGCCATCTTCGACACCCCGGACCGGCGGGAGAAGGTCGCCTTCACTTCGGAGGTGATCCCGACGCACAACGTGGCCGTCACCCTGCCGCCGCACCCGCCGATCCGGAGCCTCGAGGAGCTCCACGCGGTCAGGGTCGGCGTGATCCGCGGGGCCCAGCCCGCCGAGGCGGCCGCGGAAGCGGGCGTCAAGCCGCGCGACCTCGTGGCCTACGAGAAGATGGAAGACCTCCTGCGCGCCCTCAAGGCGGGCGAGGTGGGCGCGGCCGTCCTCCCCATCTCCGAGCTGGCGCTGGCCGCGAAGCGCGTGGCCGGCCTCGAGGCCGGGATGAAGGTCGGGGCGCCGGGAACCGTGGCCTGGGCCGTCCGCAAGGAAGACAACGCGCTGCGCACGTCCCTCGACGACTACCTGACCAACGTCCGCCGCAGCGAGACCTGGAGCCGGCTCGTCGTGCAGTATTTCGGCGACCAGGCCCTGGCCGTGCTCGGCCGCGCGCGCTGACCCGCGGCTAGCGGACCCGCCGCCGGGCTACCTCGCGCGCGGTCGTCTGTACCGCGGCCACGACGCCGGCGGCGACCGCGGCCTTCCCCGCCATGGTCGCGACCTCGCGCGCCCCGGCCAGCGCCTTGCGCACCTTGCGCCGCACGACCATCTTCCGGACCTTCCGGGCGGCCAGGCCGGCGCCCATGACGGCCAGCGCTCCCGCCGCCCCTGCGGCCACGCGGGCCCGCGTCGCGCCGCGCCGCGCCGCGCGCGCGGACGTCTCCGCCCCGGACTGGAGGCTCGCCGCACCGGCGCGCACCAGCTTCCGGCCCCGCTTCTTCAGGACTTTCATCTTGATGGCCATGTCGAGCCCTCCTTTTCGATTATGGGCGGCCAGTGGTCAGCCGCGGCCGAAGGCCTTGCGCTTTCCGCTGTGCCGAAGCTCCCAGCGGATCTCCTGCTCCGTGCGCGCGGGCGGGAACCAATCCGGATGCGGCACCACGGCCGGCGGGAGAGGGTCGGGAAGGAGGGAGACCGCGTGCCGGCGAAGGGCGGCGTCGGTGACCAGATACCCGTGGTTCTCGAGGACAGCCGCCTCCGCGTCCGTGAAGGCGTCGAGATCGGTGCGGATTTCCGCGATCACCTCGCGCGCCAGCTCCTTCGAGTACCCGGCCAGGTCAAGGCCGTAGTGCGACGGCGCGCTGCCCACGCCCCAGTAGGCGCCTTCGAGGACGCCCTCGGCCAGGCTGGCGATGAGCCAGCGCTTGCGCAGGGCACGGGCCTGCCGTTCCTGGATGGCCTGGTAGCGCGGCACGCGCCAGAGGAGGCCGCGGTCGCTCTGGTTCGTGAAGAGGGCGCCCGCGTCGGACACGAGCACGACGGCGTGATTCTTCCAGACGGGCTCCAGCCCCATGTTGTCGTAGGCGCCGCCGTCGGTGAGCCGGAAATCCGAGAGGCACTCCGCGCGCGCCTCGCCCGGAGGCGCGGATCCGCCCTTGAGCTCCCCCGGCTCCAGGCGCAGCCGGAGCGGACCCAGCAGGGGCGGAAAGCACGCGGAAGCCGCCACTGCCCGGGCCAGAGGGATATCCGGCGGCGGGGCCATGTAGCCGACCTGATAGTCGCCCATCCACCCGCGCGAGAACACCCACGACACGCCATAGGCCATGTCCGTGGCCAGGAACAGGAACTCGGGGCGGGACGGCAGCGCGGCCAGCCGCAATCGCGTGAGGTCCCGCTCGTAGCGCTGGGCCAGCGCCTCGACCGTGGTCCCGGAGCGCCCGAGGTTCCAGGGCAGCAGTCGCCGCAGGAAGGGGCCGGTGCGCACGTCCTTCGTCGTGAATGCGCGCAGGGGCGCCTGCACGTCGCGGTCCCACACCTCACGCGGAATCGCCTGGCCGGGCGTCAGGACGAGGTGCGTGAACGCGTCGGCGAGCTGGGCGGACATGATCGACCCGCCGGAAACGGAAGCCACCGTCCGGAAGTCGCTGCGCGAGAGGACGCCGAGCTCATTCAAGCGCCGCAGCGCACCCAGGTGGAACAGCGTCGCTCGGAAGCCGCCACCGGACAGGCACAGGCCGATGCCCTTGCGCTTGGCTTTCGGTAGGGGAGCGTATCCGCTCTGCTGATCGTCGCCGGGCGCAGGTGCGTGGGCGCTCTCGCCGGCCCCGGTCATTGGCCGGACGTATACGCGATGTGGTCGGGCCGGTGCAAATCCGTCATGGTTCGGCGCCGCCCCCTTCCTCCTTCTGGTCGAGGGTACAATCCCGCCCGAATGGCAACGCAGATCTCCTGGGTCGTGGTCGGTCTCGACAACGGCGGCAACAAGAACAACGCGACCGTCCTCGAGCCCGCGAAGGGCTCGCTCGTGGACGGGATGATCGAGACGCCCAGCCGCGTCACGGAGGGACCCCAGATCGCGGTCGAGGCCCTCGTCCAGGCCTTCGACTCCATCCTCGAGCGCACGGGTGTCGCGCGCGCGCGCGTGCGGGCGGTCGGCCTCGACACGCCGGGCCCGGCCAGCGCCGACGGCGTCATCTCGTCGATGGGCTCCACGAACTTCGCGCACGAGGGCTGGCGCGGGTTCGACTTCCGCGGCGCCCTCGAGGCGCGGCTGCGGCTGCCCGTCGTCTACAACAACGACGGCAACGCCGCCGCCCTCTACGCGCACCACGTCTGCTTCGGCGCGGAGGCCGCGCAGCACTCCTCGGTGTCCGCGATCGTCGGCACCGGCCTCGGCGGCGGCGTCATCGAGGCGGGAAGGATCGTCAAGGGCGCGGCGGGGATGGCCGGGGAGCTCGGGCACGTCCACATTCCCATGCCGGGTCTCCTGGCCGAGGGGCAGCCGATCCCCCGCTGCAACTGCGGGTTCGACGGCGATGCGGAGAGCGTGGCCTCCCTCACCGGAATCGAGAAGAACCTGCTCCCCTACTGGCTCAAGCGGTACGAAGGGCACGAGCTGGCCCGGGCCGGGTCGCTCGCGCAGGCGGCCAAGCTGGTGCGCTCGCTGGGCGAGAAGGGCGATCCGATGGCACGGCGCATCTTCGAGCAGCAGGCGATGGCCATCGGCCGTCTCTTCACCATCGCCGCGAACTTCACCGACCCCAGCGCCTACTTCGTGGGCGGGGGCGTGGTGGAGACGGCCCTGGAGTTCCGCGAGTGGTTCATGGGCAAGGTGCGCGAGAACACCATCCTCCGCGAGGAGCAGATCCGCGCCGCCCGCTTCGCGCTGGTGCCCGACCTGGACATGGCGGGCGCGCGGGGAGCGGCCCTCGCCGCGCTCGAGCACGCCATGCGGCTCTAGCCCCTCCACCTCCGCGAAGGCGTCGTACTCATGCGTCGAAAAGAGACCGGCGGGCCCGACGGGGCGAGGGTCGGGTCTATAACTGACGAACACGACCACGGAGGTCCGCATGAGATACGTCGCGTTCGCCCTGTCTCTCCTGCTCCTCGGCGCCGGAGCCGCCCAGGCCCAGACTGCCCCTGCTGCGCCGCTCCCGCAGACCGTGCGCCTTCAGCTCCGCAACCAGGATTACGTGCAGGGATACCTGCGCGGGCGCAGCAAGGACGAGGTCGTGATCTACACGAGCGAAGGGCGTTATCGCCACGTCCCCCTGGCCGACGTGCAGCGGTTCGAGGTGCGCAGCCGGACGGGCAACCACCTCAAACGCGGCGCCGTGATCGGGGTGGCGGTGTGGATCGGCGCGGTGGCGGCGGCATCGCGCGGCTCCCTGGACAAATGGGGCGTCGTCTCGTGGCAGTCGGGTGCCGTCCTGGCCGGGAGCGTGGGCCTCGGTGCCGCCATCGGGGCGCAGGTTCCCCGCTACGGATGGCGCGCGACCCCGCCCTCGGCCATCGTGCGCTCGCCGCCGTCCCCCGGACTGCAGGTGGCGATTCGCTTCTAACGAAGATCGATCGGCGAACGCGAACGAGATCCCGTAGCGAAAGAGGTGCGTGCGACAATCGACGGCGATGCCAAGTCCCTCCTTTCCGCGCCGTCCCCGTGGCTTCATCTTCGACCTCGACGGCACCCTCGTCGCCAACATGGCCCGGCACGAGGAGGCTTTCGCGCTCTTCACCACTCGCCATGGGCTGCCGCGGCTCACCGCCGAGATGCGCGCGCGCCTCGACGGCAAGCGCAACCGCGACATCTTCCCCATCCTGTTCGAGCGGGCCCTCTCCCCCGAGGAGCAGAGCCGCTTCGCGGACGAGAAGGAACAGGTCTATCGCGAGCTGTCGAGGGGGCGACTCGCGCCGTTGCCGGGCCTCGTGCGTCTCCTCGACACGCTGGAGCGCCGGCGGCTCCCCACCGCACTCGCGACCTCCGCGCCTCTCGAGAACGTCGCGCACACCCTGAGCGAGCTGGGCCTGACCCGCCGGCTCACCCAGGTCGTTCGATCGGACACCGTCGCGCGCGGCAAGCCCCACCCGGACGTGTTCCTCGCCGCGGCCCAGCTCATCGAGATCCGGCCGGAGGACTGCCTCGCTTTCGAGGACGCGCCCGCCGGCGTCCTGGCCGCTCGCGCGGCCGGCATGGGATGCGTGGCGCTCACGACGTCGTTTCCGGCGGGCACGTTCGCGGCCCACGGTGCGGAGCCCGATGCCGAGGTGCCGGACTTCGATGCGTTCCTCGCCGGGCCCGGGGCCTGGCTCCTGGAAGCGGAGGCGCCCTAGCCGCCGCCGCCGCGCGCCTCTCCCAGGCTCGAGAGCAGCTTCTGGAGGAGGGGGGGCTCCACCGGCTTGACGAGGTGGAGGGTGATTCCCGCCTGGCGCGACCGCTTCCTGTCCTCGGCCTGGCCGTATCCGGTCATGGCCACCAGGACGGTGTCGGAGAGCGCGGGATTCGCGCGGATCTGCTCCGCGACCTCGTAGCCGCTCATACCGGGCAGGCCGATATCGAGGAGGACGACGTCGGGGTGTTGCGCGGCGGCGGTCTCGATGGCGGTCGGGCCATCGGCCGCCGACTTCACGTCGTGGCCCCAGTGGCTCAGGAGCATCCCGAGCGTTTCGGCCACGTCGGCGTTGTCGTCGACCACGAGCACCCGCAACCGCACCTCCCTATTGTGTGCCACTTCTCCGGGTAGACTCGTGCGATGGCGGCCACGGTCGCGACGGCACCGGCCTGCGACGAGCGCCTGACCGGTTTCATCCGGTGCCACTCGCGGCTCCTCGTCCTGACCGGCGCCGGATGCTCGGTGGCCTCCGGAATCCCCGAATACCGGGATCACGACGGGGCCTGGAAGAGCCGCCCACCCGTCCGCTACGCCGAGTTCGTGGGTAGCGCCGCCGCGCGGCGCCGGTATTGGGCGCGCAGCCTCTTTGGTTGGGCGCGCGTGGCGGGGGCGGCGCCGAGTGCCGTCCATCGCGCGCTGGCCAGGCTCGAGCACGGCGGCTACGCCAGGGCCATCGTCACGCAGAACGTCGACGCGCTGCACCAGCGCGCCGGAAGCCGCCGGGTGATCGACCTGCACGGCCGCCTCGACGAGGTCGAATGCCTCCAGTGCGGCACGCGCCTCCGCCGCGCCGACGTGCAGGAGGTCCTGCTCGCCTGGAATGGGGCGTTCCTGGCGACCTTGGACGACGCCGTGCGCGCGGCTCCGTCCGCCCGGCCGGACGGGGACGCGCAGGTGGAGACGGATTTCTCCGGGTTCCGGGTACCCGACTGTCCCGCCTGCGGGGGCGTCCTCAAGCCCGCGGTGGTGTTCTTCGGCGAGAACGTGCCACGCGAGCGGGTCGAGGCGGCGCGGGCAGCGCTGGCGGACGCCGACGCGCTCCTCGTCGTCGGCTCGTCGCTGATGGTCTTTTCCGGGCTGCGCTTCTGCCTGGCCGCTCGCGACCTGGGCAAGCCCGTGGCCGCCGTCAACCTCGGCCGGACGCGCGCGGACGAGCTCCTGTCACTCAAGGTCGCCGCCGATTGCGGGCCGGCCCTCGAGGCGGTCGTGGCCGCGCTCGGACTCGGCGGCTGAACATCTCGCCGCTCCCCTTTGACCTCCACCGCGGCCAGGGTTAACGTTTCCTCCTCTCGCACATCCGGAGGTGCTGATGCACGCCATGGTCCCCCTGTTGTTCCTGCTCGCGGCGGCGGATACGCCGATGCGCGTGGGGCCCGGCGACGTCGCGCCCGACTTCTCCCTCTCCGCCTCCAACGGCAAGACGGTGAAGCTGGCCGACTACCGCGGCAAGAAGACGGTCGTGCTCGCGTTCTTCCCCAAGGCGTTCACCGGCGGTTGAACGAAGGAGATGTCGGGGCTGCGCGACGTCCATGCGCAGTTCGCCGACCAAGACGCCCAGGTCCTGGGTGTCTCGATGGACAACCTGGAGACGCAGACCAAGTTCGCGGAAAGCCTCAAACTGCCGTTCCCCCTGCTCGCCGATCCCGAGGGCGTGGCCGCCAAGGCCTACGGTGTGGCCAATCCCGCCGGTTACGCCAACCGCGTGACGTTCGTGATCGGGAAGGACGGCAAGGTGGGCAAAGTGATCGAGGGCAAGGATGCGATCGACCCCACCGCCACTCTCAACGCCTGCAAGCCGGCACCGACCGGGCCCTGACCGGAGACGCGTGATCGCGGCGGCGGCGCTCCTCGCCGTCGCCGCCTTCCCCGCTCTCGCCCAGGAGGCGGGGGTCGTCCGCCGCTAGGGTCCGGACGCGACCGGCGCTTCGGGACTGCCGGCGAGAAGCGCGGCCAGTCGGGCCACCCCGCGTCCGAGCTCGTCCTGATCGCGCGCGCCGCCCAGGCACACGCGCACCGCCTCCGGTGCCGCCGCGCGCCCCACCGCGAACGCCGACGCCGCCGTCACGGCCACGCCCGCCCGCCGCGCCGCTTCCACGTAGGACTCCGCCCGCCACGGCTTCGGCAGGGCGAGCCACAGGTGGTAGGCCTCGGGATGGGCCTGGATCGCGAACCTCTCCAGCGCCTTCCGGGCGATGCGGTAGCGGGCCGCCGCTTCCTTGCGCTTGCGCGCGAGGATGGTCTCGGCCGTCCCGTCCTGGATCCAGCGCGAGGCGATCTCCGCCATGAGGGGGGCGGCCATCCAGGTCGTGCCGCGGATGGCGGCGGCGATGCGCGGAGAGAGCGCGGGCGGCGCCACCGTGAACCCGACACGCAGGCCGGGGGCGAGCACCTTCGAGGTTCCGGTGACGTACACGGAGTTGTCGGGCGCGAACGTGGACAGGGGGGCATGGGGCCGCGCGAGCAGCCGGCCGTGCACGTCGTCCTCGACGATCAGCACCCCATGATCCCGCGCGATGGCGGCGATCTCCTGACGACGCGAAGCCGGCATGACCGCGGTCGTGGGGTTCTGCAGGGTCGGCACGCAGTACAGCGCCTTCGGGCGACGGGCGCCACAGGCGGCGGCGAAGGCATCCGGCCGGAGGCCGTGCTCGTCCATGGCCACGCCCTGCAGGCGGAGGGCGAGCAGGCCGGCCAGCGTCTTCATCCCCGGATAGGTGAGGGCTTCGGTGGCGATGACGTCGCCGGGAGCGAACAGGCCGGCGAACACGGCGGTCATCCCGTGCTGGCTCCCGCTCGTGACGAGGACGCGCTCCACGGTCGTGGCGAAGCCGCCGCGCCGGATCCATTCCGCGCCCGCGGCGCGGTGCTCGCGCGCGCCCCCCTCGGGCGGATAGGCGAGCAGGCGTCCGAGGTCCTTGCGCCGGGAAAGAGCGGCCAGGGTGCGCGCGAGCGTGGCCGCCTCCTGCTTGACCGCCGCCGCCGGTGGCAGGTTCGCGCTGAGGTCGATGAGGCCCGCTTCGGTCACCGCCGCCGCCGCCGGCCGCGCCCGCGCGCGCACGAACGTCCCCCGGCCCACCTCGCCCGTGACCAGCCCGCGCCGCGTGGCCTCCGCGTACGCCCGGGTGACCGTGCCCACCGTGACCCCCAACCGGTCGGCCAGGTCGCGGTGGGTGGGCAGGCGCGTGCCCGGGCGCAAGCGTGCCCCGCCCGCGTCCTCGGCCAGGGCCTCCGCGATGGCGAGGTAGCGGGGGCCCGAGCGCTGGCGGAGGTCCGGCGTCCATATTGTCATGGTGACAATATTCCTCTTGACGATGGGGACAAGTCAAGATTAACTTCCACGGCCGTAGGGGGCCGAGGATCAGGATGAATCGACACATTCGAGGAAGGGCCCGATGAGCGACCCCCTCCTGTCCCGCACCGCCGCCCTGGCCGAGCAGTTCCTGGCCTCCCTGCGCGAGCGCCCGGTGGGCGCCACCGCCACCCGCGAGGGCCTGGCCGCCCGCCTGGGGGGCGCCCTGCCCGCCCAGGGCCTGGCTCCCCTCGAAGTCGTGGAGGGACTGGCCGCGGCCGCCAACGACGGGGGGCTCATCGCCAGCGCGGGGCCGCGCTACTTCGGCTTCGTGATCGGGGGCAGCGTCCCCGCCGCCCTGGCCGCGGACTGGCTCGTCTCCGCCTGGGACCAGGACGCCGGCCTCTATGCCTGCGGCCCCGCCGCGGCCGTGGTGGAAGACGTGGCCGCGGGCTGGCTGCTCGATCTCTTCGGCCTCCCCGCTTCCGCCAGCGTCGGCTTCGTCACGGGCGGACAGATGGCGAACTTCACCGGCATCGCCGCCGGACGCCACGCCGTGCTCGCGCGCGCGGGATACGACGTCGAGGAGGACGGCCTCCGGGGCGCGCCGCCCGTCCACGTCGTGGTCGGGGCGGAGGCGCACGTCACGATCCTGACCTCGCTGCGCCTCCTCGGCCTGGGCAGCGGGCGCGCCGTGCGCGTGGCCGCGGACGGGCAGGGCCGGATGCAGGTGGACGCCCTGCGCCGGACCCTCGCCTCCTTCGACGGTCCCACCATCGTCTGCGCGCAGGCCGGCAACGTGAACACGGGCGCGTTCGATCCGGTCGGTGAGATCTCCGATATCGCTCACGAGCACGGCGCCTGGGTGCACGTGGACGGGGCCTTCGGGCTGTGGGCGGCCATCGCCCCCGCGCGCGCGCATCTCTTCCGCGGGGTGGAGCGCGCGGATTCATGGGCTACGGACGGGCACAAGTGGCTGAACGTTCCCTACGACTCCGGGATCGCCATCGTCCGCGACCGCGTCGCGCACAAGGCGGCCATGACCGGGCGCGCGGCCTATCTCGTCCAGTCCGACGGCGCCGAGCGCGATCCGCAGGATTGGACGCCCGAGTTCTCGCGACGCGCGCGTGGATTCCCCGTGTATGCGGCGCTGCGCAGCCTGGGCCGCGAAGGCCTGACCGCGCTCGTCGAGCGCTGCTGCCGCCTGGCCACGCACACGGCCGACCGCCTCCGTGCCGGGGCGGCCGGGGCCGGCGTCGAGGTGCGCATCCTCAACGAGGTGGTCTTGAACCAGGTGCTGGTGCGCTTCGAGCCCAAGGGCGGCGACGCAGGCGCGTTCACGCGGGCGGTGGTGGGACGCGTGCAGCGCGAGGGGACGTGCTGGATGGCGGGCACGCGCTGGCACGAGCTCGATGCCATGCGCATCTCGATCTCGAACTGGTCCACCACGGAAGAGGACATCGACCGCTCGGCCAAGGCCATCCTGGCCTGTGCGCGCGCGGAAGCGGAAGCGGGAGGCACGCGATGACGGAAGCAGCGACGGGGACCTTGCGGCTCAAGACCGGCCTGGCCGAGATGCTCGCGGGTGGCGTGATCATGGACGTCACGGACGCGGCGCAGGCCCGCATCGCGGAGGAGGCGGGCGCGGTCGCGGTCATGGCCCTCGAGCGCGTGCCCGCGGACATCCGCAAGGAAGGCGGGGTGGCGCGGATGGCCGACCCCTCGATCGTCGAGGCCATCATGGGTGCCGTGACCATCCCCGTCATGGCGAAGTGCCGCATCGGCCACTTCGCGGAGGCGCGGGTACTCCAAGCGCTCGGGGTGGACTTCATCGACGAGAGCGAGGTCCTGACTCCCGCGGACGAGGCCTACCACGTCGACAAGCACGCGTTTACCGTCCCCTTCGTGTGCGGTTGCCGCGACCTGGGCGAGGCCCTGCGCCGCATCGGCGAAGGCGCGGCCCTGGTGCGCACGAAGGGCGAGGCGGGCACGGGGAACATCGTGGAGGCGGTGCGCCACATGCGCGCGGTCGTCTCCGCCATTCGCCGCCTGACCACACTCGGGCCCGAGGAGCTGATGCGCGAGGCCAAGGACCTCGGCGCGCCCTACGAGCTGGTCCGGCGCGTCGCCCGCGAAGGCCGGCTGCCCGTCCCCAACTTCGCCGCCGGCGGCATCGCCACTCCCGCGGACGCGGCCCTGATGATGGCGCTGGGGGCGGAGGCGGTCTTCGTCGGCTCCGGGATCTTCAAGTCGTCCGATCCCGCCGCCCGCGCCCGGGCGATCGTGAAGGCCACCACCCATCACGCCGACCCGCGCGCGGTGGCGGAGGCCTCGCGCGGCCTGGGCGAACCCATGCGCGGCCTCGATGTGGCCGCCATCCCCACCGGCGAGCGCCTTCAGGAACGCGGCTGGTGAGCGGCGCCCCCGTCGGCGTCCTCGCCCTGCAGGGCGACTTCGCCGCGCACGCGCGCATCCTTCGGGATCTCGGGGCGGAGGTGCGCGAGGTGCGCCGCCTCGCCGAACTCGAGGGTTTGCGTGCCCTCGTCCTGCCCGGCGGCGAGAGCACCGCCCTCTTGCGTCTGATGGACGGCGCGCCCTGGCTCGAGGCGCTGCGGGCCTTTCACGCAGAGGGAGGCGCCCTGCTGGGCA
>WNGB01011640.1_pt1 | contig 24239 bp, 19 predicted proteins | sample 5400681 | NCBI WGS metagenome assembly WNGB01 (sample SAMN13153367, study PRJNA577476) | soil metagenome | isolation source: 115 cm soil or saprolite under grassland replicate 2 | place: USA:California | collected 2016-06-15
CTCTCCAGCTTGGGGACGCTGTTCTTCCGGGGCGGTCTCGTCGAGAAGGTCGTCACGGGGTACTCGGGCGACACGTTCCCGAACTTCACGCCCAACCCGAACTTCGCGGGTGCGTACGAGCGGGGCGAGGTGGCGGTCGAGCACTGGTCCTTCCTTGCGTTCGCGCAGCGGCTGGAGGCGGCGGCGTGCAACCTGCCCGCCGTCGTCACGCGTTCGATCGGCGGCTCCTCGATGGAGGCGAATGACGCGTACACACGCGCCTCGACCCCGTTCGGCGAGGTCGGGCTGCTCGCGCCGTTGCACCCGGATGTCGCGCTGTTGCACGCTCCGGTTGCGGACCGGCAGGGAAACGTCGCGCTCCACCCGCCGCTCCTCGAGGGCGCGTGGGGCGCGCTGGCCGCGCGGCGGGGCGCGCTCGTCACCGTCGAGCGGGTGGTCGACGACCTCCGGCCCTGGTCGCACCTCGTTCGCATCCCGGCGCACCGAGTCCTCGCGGTCTGCGAGGCGACCATGGGCTCACATCCCGGCGGCCTGTTCACCGGTGAGCTGCCCGTCGACGGCTACGGCGAGGACTACGAGTTCTGGGTCGATGCGCGGGCGGCGAGCCGCGGAGACGACTTCGACGCGTGGATCCGCCGGTGGGTGCTCGAGGTCGACGGGCAAGACGAATACCTCGCCCGGCTCGGCGACGACCGGATCGCCGCCCTGCACGCCAAGGCGGATCCCGACTCGTGGCGCACCGACGAGGCCGCGTTCCCGCCCGACCTCGACGCGCCGCCCAACCGGTGGGAGCGCGCCGCGGTCTACGGCGCCCGGCATCTGGCCGAACGAGTGCGAGCGCTGGACGCCGACGCGGTGCTGGCCGGCGCCGGTGTCGCCAACCTCTCGGCGTGGCTCGGCGTCTCGCAGGCCCGGTCCGCCGGCTGCGATGTGCAGTTGACGGCCGAGATCGGCCTGTGGGGCTACGAGCCGACGCCGGCCGACCCGTTCGTTCTAAACCACCGCAACTTCCCGCGCTCGACGATGCTCGGCGACGCCGGACTCGTGCTCGGGACGCTCGTCGGCGGCACCGGCACGACGACCGTCGCCTGCCTCGGCGGCGCCCAGATCGACCGCTTCGGCAACATCAACTCGACGCTTGTGCCGGACGGTCCGTTCCTCGTCGGGTCCGGCGGCGGCAACGACGTCGCCAGCGTCGCCGCGGAGACCGTCGTCGTCGGGACGCTGACGCGCGGGCGCACGCCGCCGGAGTGCGGCTACGTCACCTCGCCGGGTGGGACCGTACGCGCGCTCGTCACAGATCTCGGCACACTCGAGAAGGCCGACGGCGACGAGCTGGTGCTGACCGCCGTCGCCGGTGACGGCACCGTGAGCGAGCGGATCGACGCCTGCCGAGCCGAGTGCGGGTGGGATCTCGCCGTCGCGCCCACCGTGCGGGAGGTCGCGGCCCCGACTGTCGACGAGATCACCGCGCTGCGCACGTGGGATCCCCGTGGCTGGTTCCTCCGCGACCGCTGAACTCCAACATGCCTATCTTGGCTTCGCTGAGCGAAGCTGAGATACGCACGAGGGGAGCGCGTCAACCGAGGGCGTCGGCCGGGAGCGGGTGGCCGAACAAGTATCCCTGGCCGAACTCGATGCCGAGGCGGCGCAGCGCGTCGGCCTCGGCCTCGGTCTCGATCCCCTCGGCGATGACGCGGCAGGTCGTCAGCTCCGCGAAGTGGTGGATTCCGGCGACGAGCGCTTGGCGGGCCGTGTCTTCCTCGATCTCGCGCACCCACGTGATGTCGAGCTTGATGTACGAAGGGTGCAGGGCGAGGATGTGGCGCAAGCTCGCGTAGCCGGCGCCGGCGTCGTCGACGGCGAGCGTCACGTTCGCGAAACCTTCGAGGGCGCGGGTCAACGCGGCGTAGTCGTCGACGGGCTCACGTTCGGTCAGCTCCAGCACCAGTGGTTGCGACGGAGACCGCGCCGCGATTGCGATGGTCTCGCGGTCGAGGATCAGCGCCGGCGAGACGTTGACGCTCAGGAACAGGTTGTCGGGTAGCTTCTCCGCCGCTCGGAGCGAAGCCTCGACCGTGACGTGCTCGAGCGGCACGCCGAGGCCCATCGCGGCGGCTTCCTTGAACCGCACGTCCGGTGGGGTGCCATCGTGGAAGCGCGTCAGCGCCTCGTAACCCACCACGTCTCGCGTGGCGAGGTCGACGACGGGCTGGAACACCGGCTCGAACGCGCCGGTCGCGATCACCTGCTCGATGACCGGCCGCGTCCCGTTCGGACCCATGACCGACGGCCCGAGCGCGGCGGCGACAGCGGGCGCGAGGTCGATCGCGGTTGCGAGCGCCGGCGCGGTCAGCGTGTGCGCCGAGGCGCCCGGCTCGAACCCGAGCGCGAGCACGCCGATCAGGCTCATCCGCCACGACAGCGGCGCGAACGCGGACAGGACCGGCCGGCCGGCCACTGCCGCGTCCGAGTGCAATGCGGCCAGGTCGGCCCACGGTCCGGCGCGGGCGCGCCGTTGTACCTGAAGGCCGAGAATGCGCGGCAGCACCGTGCCCGGAGCGACTGCCGCCCCACCGCGTTGTGCGAGCACGGACACGTCGTCGCCGTCGAATCGCAGCACGGCGGCGGCGTCCGTCCCGGGGAGGTCCATCAGGATCTGGCAGGCGGCATCTCCGACCAGCGCGGGCGAGGTCTCGTTGTCGAGGATGCCGAGCTCCTCCACGACCTTCGCCCGGTCGCGCCACGCCCGTTCGGTCGCTTCGCGCCACGCCGCCTGACCGCGCAGCTGGGCGCGCACCCGCGCAACGAGCTCATCCGGGTGAACCGGTTTCGTGACGTAGTCGTCGGCGCCGGCGCCGAGCCCCACGACGCGCTCCTCGATCTCACCTTGTGCGGTCACGAGGATCACGGGGAGCGTGCGCGTTTGCGGGTTGCCCCGCAGCTCGTTGAGCACATCGAGTCCGCTCATGCCCGGCATGCGGTTGTCGAGCACGACCACCGACGGAAGGTCCTCAGCGATCCGCGCCATGCCCTCGGGCCCGTCACACGCCTCCACGACGTCGAAACCTGCGCGGGTCAACGCGCGGACGAAGAAGCGACGGACCGTATCGTCGTCGTCGACGACGAGTACCCGGCCGTCGCCGTTCACCGGATCAGGCATCGAGGATCTCTCGCACCCGGGTGCCGAGGTCGGCCGGAAGGAAGGGCTTGGCCAGGAAGTTGACGCCCGGATCGAGTTGCCCGTCGTGCACGATGGCGGTCTCGGTGTACCCGGAGATGTAGAGGACGCGAAGAGCGGGCTGGCGCGCGCAGAGGCGGTCGGCGACCTCGACGCCGCGCAGGTGCGGGAGGACGACGTCGCTGACGAGCAGGTCGATCCGCCCCCGGTGCTGGTCGGCGACCTTCAGCGCCTCCCGCCCGTCCGAGGCGACGAGCACCCGGTAACCCAGCCGTCCGAGCACGTCGCGGGCGAGGCTGCGCACGGCGGCCTCGTCCTCGACGACGAGGACGGTCTCGCGTCCCGTGGGCGGCACGACACCGTTCGCCTCCGGCGCAGACGCGGCGCCTTCCCGCGCGACGGCGGGCAGGAACACGTGGAACGTCGTCCCGGCGCCGGGCCGGCTCTCGACCGCGATGTGGCCACCGGCCTGGGTGACGATCCCGTACGCGGTCGACAGGCCGAGGCCCGTGCCCTGCCCGACTTCCTTCGTGGTGAAGAACGGCTCGAACACCTGGGCCTGCGTGTCGAGGTCCATGCCGATGCCGGTGTCGTGCACCGACAACATCACGTGCGGTCCGGCGTTGGCGTCGACGCGCGCAGCGACGTCGCGGGCGTCGAGCATGACGTTTGCGGTCTCGATGTCGACACGACCGCCGGACGGCATTGCGTCGCGGGCGTTCACGGCGAGGTTCACCAGCACCTGCTCGATCTGGGTCCGGTCGGCGCGCACGGCGTCGAGCGAGGGCGCGAGGTGGGTGACGAGCTCGACGTCGGCCCCGATCACGGGACTCAGCAGCTCGCGGGTCGATTCGACGACCTCGTTGAGATCGAGGGTCGTGGGCATCAGCATCTTGCGCCGGCCGAACGAGAGCAGCTGGTCGACGAGCGCCGCGCCGCGAGTTGCCGCTTTCTCGATCTCGATCAGATCGGCGCGGTGCTCGTCGTTGCCGGCGTGCTCCTCGAGGAGCAACGCCGTGTAGCCCGCGATCACGGTGAGCAGGTTGTTGAAGTCGTGCGCGATGCCACCGGCCAGCCGCCCGACCGCCTCCATCTTCTGCGACTGGAGCAGCTCGTTCTCGAGCTGCTGACGCTCGGTGATGTCGCGGCTGTTGATCACGAGGCCACGAACCGCGGGATCGTCGAGCAGGTTCGTGGCGATGGACTCGAGCAGCCGGTACTGGCCGTTCTTGTGCCGCATGCGGGACTGGATCGGCGGCATGGGGCCAGTTCGTGCGACCACGTCGACGAACAGGCGGCGAACGCGTTCGCGGTCGTCCGGGTGGAGCAGGCCGAACGTGCTCCGGCCGACGTACTCGCCTTCGTACCATCCGAGGATCGACTCTGCCGACGGGCTCGCGTAGACCACGAGCCCGTCCGCGTCGAGCACCGTGATCATGTCGCTGCCGTGCTGGACGAGGGCGCGGAAACGCTCCTCGCTCCGGCGCAGCGCCTCTGCCGCGTCCTGACGCTCGGTGATGTCACGCGTCGTGAGCACAACAGCTCCCACGGCGGGATCGTCGAGGAGGTTGTTCCCGATCGACTCGACGTGGCGCCAGGTCCCGTCGACGTGGCGCATGCGGTAGCGGATGGTGACGCCCCGCCCGGGAGCCTTGATGGCTTCTGCGAACGCCTCCTCGACACGTTCGCGGTCGTCGGGGTGCATGTAGTCGAACGCGCTGGTTCCGACGACCCAGTGGGGTTTGGCGCCGAAGACGGATTCGACGGCCGGGCTCGCGTACAGGAGCACGCCGTCAGCGTCCATCAGGTTGATGACATCCGACGTGTGTTGGACGAGCGCGCGGAACCTCTCCTCGCTCTCGCGGAGCGTCGCCTCAGCCTCCTTGCGTTCCGAGATGTCGCGGACGTTGATCACAATGCCCTGCACCGCAGGATCGTCGAGATGGTCGGTCCCGAGTGCCTCGACGAAGCGCCATTCGCCGTCGCCATCGAGCAGTCGGAACTCGACGGGCTCGCGACGTACCTCGGGAGACAGCGTTGCAAGGAACCGTTCGAGCACCTCGTCCACCTCATCCGGATGGACGAGCTCGAACGCCGATCGGCCGAGCACCTGCTCGTCCGTGTAACCGAACTGGCGCACCGATGGGCTCACGTACTGGACAAGGCCCTCTGCGTCGGCAACCAGGATGAGATCGGAGGTCCCCTGCACGAGCGATCGGAACCGCGCTTCGGAGCTCGCGCGCGCCAGCTCGGCGTGCTTGCGGTCGAGCGCGACGACCATGACGTCGGCGAGGACCCGCAGCGTCGACAGGGCTGCGGTGCAGTCTTCCGCCTCGCGGGTCACCCAGTTGAAGGCCAACCCGCCGGTGAGCTCGTCCTCGTTCGTGATCGGCAGGCAGGCCACCGACCGGCTGATGCCCTCCATCGTCGCCCGCTCGACGTGCGCGGCCGACGGCAAGTCGTCGAGCGACCGCGCGAAGACGAGCTCGCCCGCACGACACTGTTCGACGAGCCAGGGCATCGTCTCGACCCGTACCGCGGTCTCGGCTTTCTCGAATTCGTCGTCGGTGGCCCACTGGTGGGTGCGGACCGCCCATTCGCCGTCGTCGCTCAGCAGCACGAGGGTGGCCCGCTCGGCGTCCACAAAGCGTGCCGCCCGCTCCAGGCTCCGAACAGCGCCCGTTCGGTCGTGACGTGCGCTGTGACGTCGCGGGCCGTCGCCTCGGCCTCGACCACTTCGCCGGTGTCGGGGTCGCGTACGGCGGTGATACGGGCCTCGAGCCACACGTCGTGGCCGTCGGCATGACGCTTGCGCAACATGACGGTCTGACGGTCGGTGCCGGAGGCGAACCGGTCACCCGTCGTCTTGGCCCTCGTGAGGTCGTCTGGGTGCACCCTCTCGAGCGGTCGCTGCGCCAGCAGCTCCTCCGGCTCGTAGCCGAGAATCGACCGAACGTTCGGAGAGACGTAGGTGTAACGGCCGCCGTCGGGTGTTGTCCGGATGACGAGGTCGCTCGAATCGACGGCCGGGGCGCGCCTAGCCGTTCCGGCTCGCCGCCGTCGTGTCGAGCGTCGCATGCCTACCCTTTTCCCCCCGGCCCCGAGGCCGTGTGTTCTCCACAGGCTAATCCGGGTCCCACAGCTGCCAACGCGCGCACTGCTCGCGGGCGCGCCGGGGCGGGGGTGTTCAGCCGCCGTTGGCCGTTGTTCGGTTGGGACCGACGCCGACCGCAGCGGCGCGGGCCTATCCTCACCGAGTTCCGGCGGGCAAGTGGTGGTGAGGAGAGCGTGGGCCGGGTCGCTGTCAAGGGAGTCACGAAGCGGTTCGCCGATGTGACCGCGGTCGACGACTTCACACTCGAGGTCGCGGACGAGGAGTTCCTCGTCCTGCTCGGCCCGTCGGGCTGCGGGAAGTCCACGGCGCTCCGGATGATCGCCGGGCTCGAGGACCCGACCGAAGGCACGATCGAGATCGGCGATCGCACCGTGAACGACATCGAGGCGAAGGACCGCGACGTCGCCATGGTGTTCCAGAGCTACGCGCTCTATCCGCACATGACGGTGCGCAAGAACGTCGAGTTCCCGCTGAAGACGCGCAAGGTACCGAAGACCGAGCGCGATCGCCTCGTCCAGGAGGCGACGTCGATGCTCGGCCTGGATGCGCTGCTGGAGCGCAAGCCGGCGCAGCTCTCGGGCGGGCAGCGCCAGCGCGTGGCGCTCGCCCGGGCGATCGTCCGACGCCCGCAGGCCTTCCTCATGGACGAACCGCTCTCGAACCTCGACGCCAAGCTCCGGGTCCAGACGCGCGCCGAGCTCATCGAGCTCCGGCGACGGCTCGGCGCCACGATCGTGTACGTCACCCACGACCAGGTCGAGGCGATGACCATGGGCGACCGCATCGCCATCCTCGACGAGGGCGTGCTGCAACAGGTCGCGCCACCGCAGGAGGTCTACGCGCGCCCCGCCAACCTGTTCGTGGCGCAGTTCATCGGCAATCCGCCGATGAACACGATCACCGGAGACGTGACCCGTGCCGGCGGTGGTGTCGGGGTGCAGATTCCGGGCGGCGTCCTCCCACTGTCACCCGCGCTCGGCGCCGCCGTCGAGCGCGGCGGCTTGGAGCACGTCGTGGTGGGCGTGCGGGCCGAGCACCTCACGTTCGGTGAGGGCCCGATCCGGGCGACGGTGTCGGTGGTCGAGTCGCTCGGCCACGAGCTGCACGTGATCTGCCGGATCCAGGACGGCCAGCTCGTGATCGTCCGCCTGGCATCGAGCGTCCCGCCGCCGGCGGAGGAGAGCGAGGTCGGCCTCGCGGCCGACGCCGCGAACCTCCACGTGTTCGACGCTGCGACCGAGGAACGCGTGGACGCGTGAGCACGCCAGTCGACGCGGCCGCGGACCTCGGCTCCCGCGAGCCGGTCCCGACCGCGACGGCGCCACGCAAGCGCCGGTTCAGCCGGAGGGTTCGAGAAGCCGGCCTCGGTTACCTGCTGCTCGTTCCGGCCTTCCTGATCTTCGCCGTGTTCGTCTTCTATCCGTTCCTCCGCAACTTCTATCTCGGCTTCTTCTCGACGCCCCCGTTCCCGGGGCAGCCGAAGAACTACGTCGGGCTCGACCAGTACCGGGACGTGCTGTCGTCGACGGACTTCCTCGACAGCCTGAAGACCACGGTCACGTTCGCGATCATCACCGTGCCGGTCGGGATCGCGCTCGGCATCCTGCTCGCCGTCCTCGCGCACCAGAAGCTCAGGGGCATCGGCATCTACCGGACGTTCTTCTCCTCGACCGTCGCCACGTCGATCGCGGTGGCGGCCGTGATCTTCGGGACGCTGCTCAGCCCGCAGGTCGGACTGCTGCAGGGCATTCAGACCGAGCCGTCCATCCTCCAGAACCCGTCGCCGCTCATCGACATCAACCTGCCCGTGATCCGGAGCTTCATCCCGTCGGTCTCGTTGACCGCGGTCGCGGTCACGACGATCTGGCAGAACCTCGGCCTGAGCTTCATCCTCATGTCGGCGGGCCTCCAAGCCGTTCCCGACGAGCTCCAGGAGGCGGCCGAGATCGACGGTGCGGGGCCGTGGTCGCGCTTCTGGCGTGTCACGCTTCCGCTGCTCTCGCCGACGATCTTCTTCGCGTTCGTCGTCGGGTCGATCTTCGCGTTCCAGGCGTTCGGGCAGATCGACCTGCTGACGCCGCGGGGCGGACCGTTGAAGACGACCAACGTGCTCGTTTACTACATCTACGATCAGCTGCAGTTCGCGAAGAACGACGGGAAAGCGGCCGTGCTGGCGCTCGCCTTGTTCGGAGTGACGTTCCTCCTCACGATGGTGCAGTTCCAGTTCCTGGAGAGACGGGTGTCGTATGAGCGTTGAGCCGATCACGCTCCGCGGCGCCGAGCTGTCGGGCAAGGCCGGCACCGAGGTCGAGGCGGCGCGTCCCGGCAAGCGTGGGCGCCGCGTTCGGATCGTCGGGCGATACGTGTTGCTCTCGGTCCTCGCGTTCGTGGTGCTGTTCCCGATCTACATCACGATCGTCAACTCGCTCCTTCTGCCGAGCCAGATCGCCTCGAAGTCGCCGACGTTCTTCCCGACGTCCCCGCAGTGGCACACGTATTCCGATGCGTGGAGCGCCGGCCACTTGGCGCGGTATCTCGCCAACAGCGCTGTCGTGACGGTGCTCGTCACTGCCGGACAGCTCGCGATCGCGACGTGCGCCGGGTACGCATTCGCGTTCTTGCAGTTTCCGTTCCGGCGCACGCTGTTCATCCTGTTCCTCACGACGTTGATGATCCCGTTCGAGATCACGATCATCACCAACCTCTCGACGGTGAACACCCTGGGTTGGTACGACAGCTATCAGGGCCTGATCGTCCCGCTCCTCGCGACGGGCGCTCTTGGGTTCGGCGCGTTCCTCATGCGCCAAGCGTTCCTGCAGGTGCCCAAGGACCTGCAGGACGCGGCGAAGCTCGACGGGTACGGCCATCTCCGCTTTCTGACGCGCGTCGCGGTCCCGTTGGTTCGGCCGACGATGGCCGCCCTGGCGGTCTTCTCGTTCCTCGCCGCGTGGAATCAGTACCTATGGCCGCTGCTGGTGACGAAGGACGATCGCCTGCGAACGGTCCAGATCGGGCTCAAGCAGCTCCGGGCCACCAACCTCGACCAGGTCAACGTCACCTTCGCCGGCACCGTCATCGCGTTCATCCCGCTCGTCATCTTGTTGCTGATCTTCCAGAAGCAACTGGTGCGCGGACTTACGGCCGGCGCCGTGAAAGGCTGAGTGTGCTACCCAGGACAGGAGTACCGATGTCCCGATTTCTGAAGCGTTCCACCGCTGCGCTCGCGGCGGTCGTGTTGGCCGTGGTCGGCCTCACGGTCGTCAGCGGCGGTGCCGGGGCCGTCCCGGCGCAGTCGTCGGGGAAGTGCCCGCTCGGTGCGCTGAAGAACGCCAAGAACAAGCCCGTCGAAATCACGTACTGGCACGCGATGACGCGCGCCAACGAGGAGACACTCCAGCGGCTGACGGACAAGTTCAACTCGTCACAGAGCGATGTGCACGTCAGCCTCGTCAACCAGACGACGTATGTCGACACACTGAACAAGTTCCGGGCCGGTCTCTCGAGTGGTGACCTGCCGGACCTCGTGATGATCGAGGACACCGGACTCCAGCAGATGATCGACACGCAGGCCGTTCTCCCGGCGCAGGCGTGCGTCGACGCGGACAAGTACGACCTGTCCGACCACCTGAAGCGGGTCGTCGATTACTACTCGGTGAAGGGCAAGCTCTGGCCGATGCCGTTCAACGTGTCGAACCCGGTTCTCTACTTCAACAAGAAGGCGTTCGAGGCCGCCGGTCTCGATCCGAACACCCCGCCGAAGACCCTCGACGAGGTGAAGGCGGCGGCGCAGAAGCTCAAGGATGCGGGGGCGGCCGCCCAGGCCGGGTTCGGCATGAAGCTCGACCCGTGGTACCTCGAGCAGTGGTCGGCGCTCGGCGGCAAGACGTACGTGAACAACAGCAATGGCCGCAAGAGCCGTGCGACCAGCACCACGTTCGACAACGGGACGGGGAAGGAGATCTTCACGTTCCTCAACGACATGGTGCAGAAGGGTCTCGCTCGCACCAACCCGACCGAAGGCGCGCAGCAATACGACAACCTCCTCGGGGTTGGCAACGGGAACTTCGGCATGACGATCGACACGTCGGCCGCGCTCGGCACGATCCAGCAGGTGCTCGCCAGCGGGCAGTACCCGAATGTCGAGCTCGGCGTCGCACCGATGCCGGGCCCGAAGGGCAAGGGCGGCGTGCTCGTCGGCGGCGCCGCCAACTACATCGTCAAGAAGTCGTCGCCGGAGAAGCAGGCCGCGGCTTGGCGGTTCGCCAAGTTCCTCAACGACCCGGATTCGCAAGCAGAGTGGGCCGTCGGCACTGGGTACATCCCGATCCGGCAGTCGGCCGCGAACATGCCCCAGGTTCAGCAGCGATGGGCCGAGATCCCCGGGTTCAAGGTCGCGTACGACCAGCTCGTCGGCGGTGTCGCCAACACGGCGACCGCGGGGCCGGTGATCGGCGACTACCAGGGAGTGCGCGACGTCGTCCTGGACTCCGAGCAGCAGATGTTCGGCGGCATGTCACCGAGCGCGGCGCTCAAGCTGGCGAAGCAGAACGCCAACGCCAAGATCGAGGAGTACAACTCGCGCGTCGGGAGTTAACCGGTCGCCCTCGCCAGGCTCGGGCTCCTGCTCCGGCGGTCGGCGAAGCCGCCGCCTCCGCGGGTTAGCCGGTCGCCCTCGCCAGGCTCGGGCTCCTGCTCCGGCGGTCGGCGAAGCCGCCGCCTCCGCGGGCTAGCGCCGCACGATGACGACGGAGGCGTTGGCGCCGCGGCCGACCGTATGGGCGAGCGCGGCGCGCGCCTCCGGCACCTGCCGTGACCCGGCCCCGCCCCGCAGCTGGGTGACGAGCTCGACGACCTGACCGAGCGCGGACGCGCCCAGCGGCTCGCCCTTCGACAGGAGCCCGCCGCTCGGGTTCACCGGGAGCCGGCCGCCGAGGCTCGTGACGCCCTCTTCGAGCCACTTGCCGGAGTCGCCCTTCGGGCACAGCCCCAGCTCCTCGTACGACAGCAGCTCGCGGGCGGCGTCGGTGTCCTGGCACTCGACCACGTCGATGTCGTCCGGCCCGATCCCGGCTTCGTCGTAGGCAGCCTGGGCCGCGAGCGTGGTAGGCGGATCGAGGTCGTCGCCGGCGACGCCGCTGAGGGGGGTCGACTCGGAGAGCACGGAGCCAGGGAGGTGCGATCGCAGCGCCGCCGCCTCGAGCGTCACTCGCGCGCCGGGAGCGTTCGGCGGACTCGCCCGGAGCACGACTGCCGCCGCGCCCTCGTTGGGGGAGCACAGCATCCAGAGGTGCAGGGGCTCGCACACGACACGCGACGCCAACACCTGTTCCACGGTCACCTCGCCGCGGAACATGGCGTTGGGGTTGTCGACGCCCTGCGCCCGGTTCTTCACGACGACGCGCGCCAGCTGGTCCTTGGTGATCCCGGACTCGCGCATCAACCGCTGCGCTCGCAGCGCGAAGTAGGCGGGGGTCGCAGCGAGGCCGGCTTCCTCGCGCCAGGGCTCGAAGAACGACGACCGGATGATGCCGCGAGGCATCTTCTCGATACCGAAGACGAGCGCGCAGTCGTACTGGCCGGCCCGGATGGCGCTGCCCGCAAGCATGAGCGCGGCGCCGCCGCTCGCGCACCCGGCCTCGACGTCGACGATCGGGATGCCGGTGAGCCCGAGGGCGCCGAGCACCTTGTGGCCCGCGGCGACGCCGGCGTAGGCGGTGCCGCAGAAGGCGGCCTGGAACGGCGGGTCGCCAGCGTCGCGCAGCGCGGCGCGGACTGCGGCCACGCCGAGGTCGGTCACGGCCTGGTCCTCGAACCGGCCGAAGGGGTGGATCCCGATCCCGGCGACCTCGACGGCTCGGGTCACGTGGTTCCTGCCGGTGCGAAGGAGTACGTCACGACCTGGTTGCCGTCATCGTCGGTGTGCAGCGGTGCGAGCGCGAACCGCATCGGCATGCCGAACGACAGGCCGGACGGATCGGCTTCCTCGAGCCGGGTGATGACGCGCAGCCCCTCGGGGAGCTCGACGACGCCGAACCCGAACGGCACCTCGCCCCGGTAGCCGGGCGGCGGCGCGGTGACTGCCGTCCAGCCCCAGAGCGTCCCGGTGTCCGAGAGCTCGACGCGTGCGACGTCGGTCGAGCCGCAGTACGGACAGGTGGTTGCGAGAGGGAAGTGATGGCGTTTGCAGTTGCCGCAGCGCCCGCCGATGAGATGCGTGCGGGTGAACAGGCCGTCGTGCACGGGCCGCGCGGGCATCAGATCACCCCGTCGCTCTCGAGCGCGTCGAGCTCGGCGTCCGAGAGCCCGAGCACGTCTCCGAACACCTCGCGAGTGTGCTCACCGAGACGAGGCGCGCCCGACGGTGCCAAAGGTCGGTCGCCCGCGAACCGCGGGAAAGGCGCCTGCTGGCGGGTGGGGCCGGCCACCGCGTCGTCGACCTCGACAAGATCGCCGCGTGCGGCGAAGTGTGGATCGGCGAACATGTCGGCGGCGGTATAGGCGGTCGCGACCGGGACGTCGCAGACGACGCAGGCCTCCTCGATGTCGGCCGCGGTGCGGGCGCCCGTCCACTCCGAGACGATGCCGTTGATCTCGTCGCCGTGCTTCGCCCGGTCGACCAGCTTCGTGAACCGCGGATCGTCGAGGAGGTCGAGGCGGTCCATGGCCTTGCACAGGCGGCCGAAGTTGGCGTCGCTCCCGGCGACGATGCACACGTACTTGCCGTCGGCCGTCGGGTAGTTGTCGAGCGGGGCCGAGTTCGCCAGCCGGTTGCCCTCGCGCTCGCGCACCACACCCATGCGGTCGTACGCCGCGATCGTCCACTCGAGGATGCGCAGCGGTGCGCCGTACAGCGCGGCGTCGATCACGGCGCCCTTGCCGGAACGGCGTGCGTCGCGGGCGTACAACGCCGACACCGCCGCGTGCGCGGAGAACACGCCGGTGAGGTAGTCGGAGATCGTCACGCCGACGCGCACCGGCGGCCGATCGGGGTAACCCGTGAGTTGCAGGAGACCGCCGTAGCCGATGCCCATCCGGTCCAGGCCGGGGCGCGCCGCGTACGGGCCGTCCTGGCCGAACGCGCTGATCCGGACGACGACGAGCGTCGGATCGAGATCGGTCGGGCCGATGTGCCACTGCTCGAGCGTGCCGGGCCGGAAGTTCTCCACCACGACGTCCGCCGTCGCCGCCAGCCGGCGGAACAGGTCCTGGCCCTCTTCGCGTCGCAGGTCGAGCGTGACGCTCCTGCGCCCGCGTCCCTCGATCGCCCAGAAGAGCGAGTAGCCCTCGCCGTCGTCGGTCGGGAGGAAGGGCCCGATCTCGCGCATGAAGTCGCCCCGGCCGGGCTGCTCGATCTTGACGACGTCGGCGCCCATCTCCCCGAGCAGGCCGGCGCAGAACGGCGCCGCGATGCGGGTGCCCAGGTCGAGCACGCGCACGCCCTCGAGCGGCCCGCTCATGACAAGGTGCGTATCTGAGCGACGTCAGGCGTCGCTGAGATACGCATCAGGTCTCGTCGCCGCGCTGCTCGGCGCGGACGGCGTCCATGCCGCCCTTCTGGCGCGACTGGGCGGCGTCGAGGGCGGTCGCCGTGTTGCTCACGAACTGGTGGACCATGAAGTGGTACCGCCACGACTCGCGCTGGCCCTGGATGTCGAGCATGCGGTTGATCGAGTCCTTGACCGCCTCCGCAGTCACGGGCGGCACCTTGGCGACCTTGTCCGCCATGTCGCGCGCGGCCGCGCGGAGTTCGGCTGCCGGCACGACCTTGTTCACGAGGCCGAATCGCTCGGCGTCCGCGGCCTCGATCGTCTCGGCGCAGAGCAGGAACTCCTTGGCCTTGCGTGGCCCGAGCTCCCACGGCTCGACGAGGAGCTCGACGCCCGCGCCCGTCATGCGCAGGACGGGGTTCGAGAACTTGGCGTCGTCGGCGGCGACGATGAGGTCGCACATGCACGCGAGCATGAGACCTGCAGCCGAGCACGCGCCTTGAACGGCGGCGATCGTCGGTTTGCGGAAGTCGCGGATCTTCACGCAGCGGTCGAAGTACATGACCTGCTCGTGCCGGAGCTTGCCTTCCGGCGTGTCGCGCATCTTCGCCCACGGGTCGCTCTTCGTGAGGAGCTGCTTGAGGTCGTGACCGGCCGAGAAGTGCTTGCCCTCGCCGGCGAGGATGACGACCCGGACGTCGTCGTCCTCGTCGGCGCGGTCGAAGGCGGCGTCGAGCTCGTCCAGGAGCTGCGAGTCCTGGGCGTTCGCGACCTCGGGCCGGTCCAGGGTGATCGTGCACACCGGCCCGTCGACGTCGTAGCGGATGCTCTCGAAACCTGACGGCATCGTCACGAATGTAGTGCCCGGCGCGTTCCGGGCCGTGCCCGGTCAGGCCTTCGGCTCGCGGGGGAGCGCCAGCACGCGCTCGCCGATGATGTTGCGCTGGATCTCGTTGGTGCCGGCGAAGATCGACGACGCCTGGTAATAGAGCCACGATCGCTGCCAGCTCCCGTCCCCCGGGTTGTCGAGCGCGCCGCGCCACAGCGGCGCCGCCGGGCCGAGCACGGCCATCACCGTGTCGTGGAGGCGCTTGCTCATCTCGCTCCAGTAGAGCTTGAGCGCGCTGCCCTCCGGCCCCGGCTCCTGGCCCTTGGCGAGGCGCGACAGCGAGCGCCAGTTGTGGAGCTGGAACAGGCGCACCTCGACGGCGGCCTGCGCGAGCCGACCGCGCAGGCGCGCGTCCTCGAAGCCACCGGAGTCGAGGGCTAGGCGCAGCAGCTCCTCGAGCAGCTGCACGTGGATGACGAGCTGTCGCGGGTTGATGCCGCGCTCGTGCGAGAGCGTGGAGCTCGCAATCCGCCAGCCTTCGTTCTCGGGCCCGATGAGCTGCTCGCGGGGAACGAACACTTCCGAGAAGAAGACCTCGTTGAACTCGGACTCGTCGGTGATCTGCCGCAGCGGCCGCACCTCGACGCCCGGCGCGCGCATGTCGACGACGAGGTACGAGATGCCCCGCTGCTTCGGCACCGCGGGGTCGGTGCGGGCGAGGCAGACACCCCAGTCGGCGAACTGCGCGTAGCTCGTCCATACTTTCTGCCCGTTCAAGAGCCATCCGCCCTCGGTGGCGTCGGCGCGGGTGGTGACCGACGCGAGGTCGCTGCCGGCGCCGGGCTCGCTGAACAGCTGGCACCACAGCTCGCGTGCCGAGAGGATGTTCGGGAGCCAGCGGGCCTTCTGCTCGGGAGTGCCGTGCGCGAGGAGGGTTGGACCGACGAGGTTGACGCCGATGCGCCCGACGAGCTCGGGCGCGCGTGCCCGCGCCAGCTCCTCGCTCACGATGAAGTGCTCGACGGCGCCGGCGCCGCGGCCGCCGTACTCCTCCGGCCACGCCACACCGACCCACCGGCCCTCGGCCAGCTTCGCCTGCCACTCCCGCCCGAACGTCACCTCGTCGGCGAGGTCGTCGAAGCGCGGCGGGAGTCCCTTGCCGTACTCCCACGGCAGGTGCTCACGAAGCCAGGCGCGCACGTCGGCGCGCAGATTCGCCTCGGCGTCGGTCGGCTCCAAGTCCACTGGAGCCGGAGGGTACCGGGCCGCGCAGTAGCGTCCGTGTCCAGGAGGGCAGATGGCAGGAGCCACATCGCCGACGGTCGGGATCTTCCCGACGACCGGGCCGCTCGATCGGACGGACGAGGTGCGCTCGTATCTCGCCGCCGTGCACGACGCCGGCATCGACCACGTGTGCTGCGGCGACCACGTGAGCTTCTTCGTGGGCGCGGGCGTGGACGGGCTCCTGCAGGCGACGAGGCTGGCGCTGCTGCATCCGAGCCTGCCGGTCATGACCGGGGTGTACCTCTTGCCGCTGCGACATCCGGTGCTCGTCGCCCGGCAGCTCTCCGACCTGGGCCAGCTCGCGCCGGGTCGGCTCATCTTCGGCGTCGGCATCGGCGGTGAGGACCGCCACGAGGTCGAGATCTGCGGCGTCGATCCCGCCACGCGCGGCCGCCGTATGGACGAGTGCCTGCGCATCCTGCGGCGGCTGCTCACCGGCGCGCCGACCACCTTCCACGGCGAGTTCTTCGATCTCGACGACGCGCTCGTGCTGCCCGCGCCGGCACAGCCCGTCCCGATCATCGTCGGCGGCCGCTCGGACGCCGCCGCCCGGCGTACGGGGCGGTTCGGTGAAGGGTGGCTCGGCATCTGGAACTCGGCGCGCCGCTTCGCGGAGGTCGTCGAGAACGTCGCCGAGGAGGCAGCACGCGCCGGTCGCGACGACGCTCCCGTGCGTCACGCGATGCAGGTGTGGTGCGGTGTCGGTGACAGCAAGGAGCGCGCACGCGCGCGTCTCGCGCCGGCGATGGAGGCCTTCTACCAGATCCCGTTCGAGCGCTTCGAGAAGTACTCGCCGTACGGGACGGCCGACGACGTCGCCGAGTTCCTCGCTCCGTATGTCGAGGCCGGTTGCACCGCGTTCAACCTCTTGCTGCAGGCGGAGGACCGCGACGCCGCGCTGGCGGGGGCGACCGCGGTCAAGAAGCTGCTCGCCGGCGCGTGACCGCCCCGATCGTCATCGACCGCCGCTTCTGCGGTCCCCCGGACAGCGGAAACGGCGGGTACGTGTCCGGTCTCGTCGCCGGGCTGGTCGACGGCCCGGCCGAGGTCACGCTGCGACGCCCACCGCCGCTCGACACACCGCTGACCGTGGCACGCGGCGACGACGGATCCGTTCACGTCCTCGACGGCAGCGAGCTCGTCGCCAGCGGCGGCCGGCGCCGCGACGACCTGCGCATCGACGTGCCCGACCGGGTCACCGTGGCCCAAGCCGAGCATGCGGCCACGGCGTCGCGGCTGCACGAGCACCCCGAAGACCATCCCTTCCCGACGTGCTTCGTCTGCGGTCCGCAGCGCGCGCCCGGCGACGGGTTGGGCATCCTCGTCGGTCCGGTTGACGGACGAAAAGTGGCAGCCGCCGCGTGGACGCCGGCGGCGGATCTCGCCGGCGCCAGCGGGGTGGTCCGGCCGGAGTTCGTGTGGGCCGCGCTCGACTGCTCGGGCGGCGTCGGGTCGTGGCTCGTCGATCCGATCGGCGGCAACCCGTTCGTGCTCGGGCGCATGGCCGTCACGATCCGCGGCCCGGTGCGGACCGGCGCGCCGCACGCCGTCGTCGGCTGGCGTGCAGGCCACGACGGGCGGAAGGTCGCCGCGGGCTCGGCGGTCTTCACCGCCGACGGCGATCTCGTTGCCCTCGCCCGCGCCACCTGGATCCAGCTGGCCTAGCTCCGCTGCTCGATCGGCACGTACTTGTGCTCGGTCGGGCCGATGTAGACCTGGCGGGGACGGCCGATCTTCGTCTTCGGGTCCTGCATCATCTCGTGCCAGTGCGCGATCCAGCCCGGGAGGCGGCCGATCGCGAACAGGACCGGGAACATGTCTCGAGCAGGTCGTCGCTGCTGTCCAGCTCCCTCAGCACCCGCTCGGCGGTGGGGCCGAGGACGCGCGCCCGCGGGTCGTAGTTCTTGTAGACCCGGTGACCGAAGCCCGACAGGCGGAAGGGGTCCTCGGGGTCCTTGGCCTGGCGTACGTACTTGGCGACGTCGCCGCCGTCGGCGCGGATGCGCTCGAGCATCTCGATGACAGCCTGGTTGGCGCCGCCGTGGAGCGGACCCCACAGCGCGTTGATGCCGGCCGCGACCGACGCCCACAAGTTCGCCTCGCTCGACCCGACCAGGCGCACCGTCGACGTCGAGCAGTTCTGCTCGTGGTCGGCGTGCAGGATCAGGAGCTGCTTCAGCGCGTGCACCACGCCCGGGCTCACCTCGTACCGCTCCGAGGGAACAGCGAACATCATCGTGAGGAAGTTCTCGATCAGATCGAGCTCGTTGTTGGGATACAGGAACGGCTGCCCGATCGACTTCTTGTACGCGTACGAGGCGATGGTCGGGAGCTTCGCGATGAGCCGCACGATCGACAGGTGCACCTGCTCCTCGTCGTGGATGTCGGCGCTGTCCTGGTAGAAGGTCGACAGCGCGCTCACAACCGACGAGAGGATCGCCATCGGGTGCGCGTCCTTCGGGAACCCGTCGTAGAAGCGCTTGACGTCCTCCTTGATCAGCGTGTGGCGACGGACCTCGTAGCGGAACTCGTCGAGCTGGGTCTGGGTCGGGAGCTCGCCCCAGATCAGGAGGTAGCTGGTCTCCAGGAACGACGGGTGCTCGCGCTCGACGAGCTGCTCGATCGGGATCCCGCGGTAGCGGAGGATGCCGGCGTCGCCGTCGATGTAGGTGATCGCCGACTCGCACGCGGCCGTGTTCACGAAGCCGTTGTCGAGCGTGACGAAGCCCGTCTGGGCCCGGAGCTTCGAGATGTCGAACGCGGGCTCGTCCTCGGTGCCGCGCACGATCGGCAGCTCGACGTCCTTCTCGTCGTACCGGAGTACGCCAGCGTCTTCGCTCATGTCCGACTCCTTCACCTCAAAGCACGCAGATCAGCTGCGCGGCACCTCGCTCCAGGGGAGCTCCTTGTCGACGCGAGGCTCGCCGGGGAGGCCCAGCACGCGCTCACCGAGGACGTTGCGCAGGATCTCCGACGTTCCGCCTTCGATCGAGAACGCACGCGAGCGCAGAAACATTCTGCGGGGATCGCCGCCTCCGGTGAGGCTCGCCTCCTGGGGACGCACCATCTCGTAACTCGGATACAGGAAGCCGTCGGCGCCCAGCACGTCCATGCACAGCTCGTAGATGCGCCGGTTGGTCTCCGCGAACGCCAGCTTGGCGACGGACCCTTCGGGACCGGGCGCGCCTGCCTTGCGGTTGGCGGTGGCCCGCGCGTTCGTGAGCCGCAGGACCTCGGCATCGATCCAGAGCTTGGCCAACCGGTCGCGCCGCACCGGATCGTGACGCTCGGGATGCTCGCGCCACACTTCGAGCGCGTCACCAATCGGTCCGGAGCTCCTACCCGCGACGGCGCCACCGATGCTCACGCGTTCGTTCATCAGCGTGGTGAGCGAGACGCGCCACCCGTCGCCGAGCCCGCCGATGCGGTCGGCGTCGGGGACGCGCACGTCGGTCAGGTACACCTCGTTGAACTCGGCCTCGCCGGTGATCTGCCGCAGCGGGCGGACGTCGACACCGGGCGCGTGCATGTCGAGCGCGAAGTAGGTGAGGCCACGGTGCTTGGGCGCGTCCGGGTCCGTGCGTGTCACGAGCATCCCGCGGTCGGCGCGGTGCGCGAGCGTGTTCCACACCTTCTGCCCGCTGACGACCCACTCGTCACCGTCGCGGACGGCGCGCGTGGCGAGGCTGGCGAGGTCGGAGCCCGCGCCCGGCTCGCTGAACAGCTGGCACCACAGCTGCTCGCCCGTGAACAGGGGTCGGAGGAGGCGCGCCTTGAGCTCGTCGTCGGCGTGGGCGGCGATGGTCGGCGCGGCGAGGAAGATCCCGAATCCGTTGCGCTCCATCGCGTCCGCACGGACACCGGCGGCGCGGATGCGCTCGTCGACGCGGCGTTGGAGATCGGGCGTCAGGCCGAGGCCGCCGAACCCCGGCGGGAACCAGACCCACGCCAAGCCCAGGTCGTACTGCGCGCCGCGGAACGCGACCTCGTCGTCGGTGTCGTGCTCGGCGAGGAGCCGGTCGACGAGCTCATCGATCCGCCCGGTGTCGGTGTCCGCGGCCGCGGCGGTCGTCGTCATCGCTTCGAGCGTACCGACCTGCGGGAGCGTCCGGGACAGCAGGTAGCCTCCAATTCACATGGATTTTGAGCTGTCGGAGGACCAGCTCGCGCTGCGTGATGGCGCGCGCGAGCTGCTCGACGGGCTGGCGCCCACGACCCGAGTGCGCACGGTCGTCGACGCCGGCGGCGGCATCGACGACGGGCTCTGGAAGGCCATGGTCGAGCAGGGCTGGACCGCGGTGGAGGTACCCGAGGACCGCGGCGGCCTCGGCCTCGGCGCGGTCGAGGTGGCGGTGCTGCTCGAAGAGGTCGGGCGTCACGTCGCGCCGGCCCCGTTCCTGTCGACGCTGCTCGCGGCGGGCGCGCTGGCGCGCGCCGGCCACGCCGACTGGGCCGACCGGCTCGCGGCAGGCGAGGCGATCGGCTGCGTCGCGTGGAGCCGGCCGGGACGCGGCGGTGTGCGCGCCGCGAGCGACAGCCTCACCGGACGCAGCGACCCGGTGCCGTTCGCTCCGTCGGCCGACGTCGCGGTCGTAGCGGCAGAGTCGGACGACGGCCCGGCGTTGTTCGCCGTCGAGCTGGGGGAGCGCCGACCGCGGCGCGAGCCCGCGATGGACATGACGCGCGAGCTCGGCTGGCTGCAGTTCGACGACACGCCGGCCGAGCGTGTCGGGGGAGCGGACGACGTCGATGCGGTGCTGGATCGCGGCGCGGCGTTCACGTCCGTCGAGATGCTGGGCGGCGCGTCCCGGGCGATGGACATGGCCGTCGAGTACGCCAAGGACCGCGTGCAATTCGGCCGGCCGATCGGCAGCTTCCAGGCCGTGAAGCACCGCTGCGCCGACATGCTCGTCGACGTCGAGGGCATGCGCTCCACCGCGTACTGGGCGGCATGGTGCATCGGCGCGCAGCAGGACGATGTCTCGGTGGCGGCGTCGACGGCGAAGATCTGGTGCGCCGACGCCTCGAAGCGCGTCATGGCGTCCTCCCTGCAGGTGCACGGCGGGATCGGCTTCACGTGGGAGCACGACCTGCACCTCTTCCTCAAGCGAGCGCAGCTCGACCAGGTGAGCTTCGGCGACGCCGGTTTCCATCGGCAGCGGCTCGCGGACCTGCTCCGCCCGCGCATCCAGGCAGGTCGGAGCGTCATCTGACAGGATCACCGTCCGTGCTCGGGGGGAAGCGAACCGCGCTGGCGGCGATCTCGGCGGTTGCCATCGTTGCCGCCGTCACGGGCGGGGCCGGGATGGCCGGCGCGAACCGCCTCGACGAGACGCTGCGGACCAACCAGGTGCAGGTCCTGGCGACGCACAACAGCTATCACATCCAGCAAGATGCCCCGATCCAGTCGTCGCCGACGACGCAGTACACGCACGCGCCGCTCGACCAGCAACTCGACTTGGGCATCCGCGGCTTCGAGATCGACGTCGTGGACGCACCCGACGGGACGTTCCCGGTGGTGCACACGCCGGTCGTGGACGCCACGAGCAACTGCACGCCGATCGCGCAATGCCTGCAGGTGACGCGAAGGTGGTCCGAGGCGCATCCGGGTCACGTCCCGATCTTCATCCTGATCGAGCCGAAGAACGACGACATCGATTTCACCATCGACCCGACGCTGCGCCGGTTCGACCCCGCGGGCGTCGACCGGCTCGACGCCGCCGTCCGCTCCGCGCTCGGGCGGCAGCTCATCACTCCCGACAGCGTGCGGGGGACCGCGAAGACCCTGCGCGGCGCCGTCCTGGGTCGACGCGGCTGGCCCCCGCTGTCCAAGACGCGCGGCAAGGTGTTGGTCGCGCTCAACACCGGGGGCGCGATTCGCGACGCGTTCCTCCAGGGTCATCCGTCGCTCGAGAAGCGGGCGATGTTCGTGACCGCCGACGAGCAGTCGCCGGCGGCCGCCGTCATCAAGGTCGACGACCCCGATGAGACCAGGATCCTGCAGTTGGTCAAGGAGGGCTTCATCGTCCGCACCCGCGCCGACGCCGATCTCGTCGAGGCGCGAAGTGGGGACACGTCGAGGCGTGAGGTCGCGCTGCGCAGCGGCGCGCAGATCGTGAGCACCGACTTCGAGGTCGCCGTCCCCGCGATCGGCGGCGACTACGTCGTGAAGATCCCCGGCGGCACACCGGCGCGCTGTGACCCCGTCAACGCGCCCAAGAACTGCCGTCCCTCCGACGTCGAGAACCCGAAACAGCTCCGCCGCTGACGCTCGATGCGTATCTCGACCAACCATACGTTGGTGGAGATACGCATCAGCGGGCTGCCCGGCGCTTGAGCGCGGCGCGGTCGGGCTTGCCGGCGGCGAGGAGCGGGAGCTCGTCGAGCTGCACGACCCGCTCGGGTGTCTTGAACACGGCTACGCCCCGCTGCGCGAACCACGCCTTGCACTCGGCGAGGCCGAACGGCGCCGACGCCACGACGAACGCGCAGACGCGCTCGCCGAGTCGCTCGTCGGGCTCGCCCACGACCGCGGCCTGCCGCACGGCGGCGTGGGCCTCGAGGATGCCCTCCACCTCGCCGGCGGCGATGTTCTCGCCCCCGCGGATGATGACGTCCTTCATCCGCCCGACGATCGTGAGCCAGCCGTCGTCGTCGAGGGTGGCGAGGTCGCCGGTGCGGAACCACCCTCGCCGGGTCGCGGTGGTCGTTTCCTCGCGGTCCGAGTAGCCCACGAACAGCTCCGGCCCCCGGAGCCACAGCTCGCCCGTCTCACCAGCAGGCTGGACGCGTCCGGTCGCGGGATCGCTCACCCGCAGCTCGACTGCGCCGGTGGCGCGGCCGTCGGTCTGCCGGGCCCGTTCGACGGAGTCGCGCGGCGTGCTGGTCGTCACGGTCGGCGCCTCGGTCGACCCATAGGTTCGTTTGACGCGCGCCCCGAACTCCTCGCTCGCGTGCTCGACGAACGCGGCGGTGACGCCGGCGCCGCCGCTCGAGATCAACCGGATGCTGTCGACGCGCTGCGGCGCGAAGCCGGGCGCGGACGTCAGCCCCACGAAGAACGTCGGCGGGCCGATCATGAACGTGATGCGCTCCGCTTCGATCGCGTCGAGCGCCGCTTCGGGGCTCCACTTCGCCATGAGCGCGGCGCGCATCGGCAGCACTCCGGGAATGAGCACCGCGTTCAGGAGCCCCGAAACGTGGGCGAGCGGCGCCGGCATGAGGACGGAGTCGTCCTGGGTGAGCTGGTGCGCGTCGATCATGACGCGCGCCTTGTACGCGAGCCCACGCTGGGTGTGGAGCGCGGCCTTGGGCGCGCCGGTGGATCCCGACGTGAACAACGCGACGGCGACGTCGCTCGGCCGCGCGGCTGACCGCGTGACGGGCGCGCCCGCCTCGAGCAGCTTCGGGAGGCGAGCGCTCGGGCCTCGGATCTCTTCGGACGGCAGCCACACACGCGCGTCGAGCCCGGCGAGCATGCCGTCGACCTCGGCGGGACCAGCCTGGTGGTGGATCGGCGCCGCGATCGCGCCCAGCCGCCAGCACGCCCGGTACAGCAGGATCGCCTCGTGCCAGTTCGGGGCCTGCCACGCGACGACGTCTCGCCGGCGCACGCCGCCAGCCCGCAGACCACCGGCCAGCGCGGCGACCCTCGACTCGAGCGCGCGCCCGTCGAGTCGCACGCCGGCGGAGTCGTCGACCACGAGATCGCCGCTCGCCCGCTGCGCGGCCTTGGTGACGAGCGCGTCGAGGGACGGGATGTCCCACGGCCCACCCGGCGCCAGGTATTCGTGGGCCCGGGGGTGGCGGTACGTCGGCCGTAGCGTCACGCGCCGGCGAGCGGATTGCGCCAGCCGGGACTCACGCTCGTGGCGCCCTTCACGACCTGCGAGCCGATGAAGTTGCGCTGGATCTCGACCGTGCCGGCGCCGATGCACAGCCCGCGGATGTCGCGGTACGCGCGCTCGACGGGGTACTCACGGCTGTAGCCGTAGCCGCCGAGGAGCTGGATCGCCTCGTCGCACACGAACTTCGCCGCCAGGTTGGCGGCGGCCTTCGCCATGGCCGTCTCGAGCGCGGGCGGCGTTCCGCCCGGGCCGGCGAGGTGCAGCGCCCGCAGCAGGAGCAGGCGGGCGCCTTCGAGCTGCGTCGCCATGTCGGCGGCCTTCCACTGAAGCCCTTGGTGCTCGGCCAGTGGCTGCCCGCCGACGACGCGCTCGTTGATGTAGCGCACCGAGTACTCGAGCGCGCCCTGCGCGGCGCCGATGCACATGGCGGCGTTCCCGCACCGCTCGTGGTTGAGGTGCGAGATCAGCGTCTTGAACGCGTCGCTGTTCGACAGGT
>WNGB01003591.1_pt1 | contig 24237 bp, 24 predicted proteins | sample 5400681 | NCBI WGS metagenome assembly WNGB01 (sample SAMN13153367, study PRJNA577476) | soil metagenome | isolation source: 115 cm soil or saprolite under grassland replicate 2 | place: USA:California | collected 2016-06-15
TCGTCTCGAAGCAGGTCGGCATCGAGCAGATCCAGGGAGAGATCATGCGCGAGCTCGAGCGGCGGTTCTCGCCCGAGTTCCGCAACCGCATCGACGAAGTGGTGATCTTCTCGCCGCTGACCAAGGACGACGTGCGGCAGATCGCGCTCCAGCAGATCGACAAGATCGAGCAGACGTTGAAACGCAGCGGCCGCACGCTGAGCGTCACGCCGGCCGCGCTCGAGCAGATCGTCACCGACGGCTACAGCCTGGCCTACGGCGCGCGCTTCCTGAAGCGCGTCATCGAGTCGAGGATCAAGCTGCCGATCAGCCAGCGGTGGACCGAGGGCAAGTCGTTCGTCGCGGACGTCGTCGAGGGACAGCTCTCGATCCAGGTCGTCGACGCCCGCGGCCAGTACCCCGCGCTCGCGGCCACAGCCTAGCCAGCTTCCGGCTCCCGGTTGCCAGCTTCCGGCTTCCGGCTGCCGGCTTCCGGCTTCCAGCCGACGATCAGGAGTCGCGGAGGACGGTGGCTGGATCGACGCGCGCCGCGCGACTGGCAGGCAGCGCGGCAGCGGCCACGCCGACCGCCATCAACAGCGTGGTGGGGCCCAATAACGTGAATGGATCGCGGGGCGGAACGCCGTAGAGCAGCGCGGCGACGAAACGCACCAACCATAGGCTCGCCACCAAACCGGCCGCGGCGCCGGGCGTCGCTGCTCGCGAGCCTGCACTGGCTGCTGGTGGTGCTGGCGCTCCTCGCCGCGATGCTGTCGCTGCTGCTCGAGCGGCGCGTAACCTCGCGGCTGTACGAGTTCTTCTATCGGGAAACGCCGGAGGAGCGGGAGCGCGAGTACCTCGGCGACCTCCTCGTCCAGCCGCGTTCGACCAAGGAGATCCGCGCGTACCTGTTGTCGGACTATCTCCTCGGACGCCACACGCAGATATCCGAGGAGCTTTTCCGTCAGCGCCAGCAGATGTATCGCTCGGCGACGCGTGTCGCCGTGCTGACCGGTCTCGTGGGCGGCACCACGCTGGCGCTCGCCGACGTCTTCGTCGCGTTTCGTGGTGTTGCGGGAACGATCGATCCCGGCGGTGTCGTGCTCGTCATCGGCGCGTTCACCGCGGTCGCCGGCACGCTCGGAAACGTGTCGAGCACGTTCGTTGCGGTGGATCAGCACACGACTTTCTCGACGACTATTTTTCGTTCCTCGCGATTGAACCGCTCGTGCCCGCGCCCGTGAGCGTTGCCCGCACGGAATGGCACGCCGATTCGATCGAGTTCGACAATGTCGCATTTACGTATCCCGGCGGGAGCGAGCCGGCCGTCGAGGGCCTCAGTCTCATGATTCACGCCGGCGAGCTGGTGGCGCTGGTCGGCGAGAACGGCGCGGGCAAGAGCACGCTGGTCAAGCTGCTGCTGCGCTTTAACGATCCCGACGTGGGGACCGTGCGCATCGGCGGCGTCGATCTGCGCGACATCGATCCGGAGGTGCTCCGCAACCGCATCGGCGTGTTGTTCCAGGACTACGCCAGCTACGAGCTTTCGGTGCGCGAGAACGTCGTCATGGGGCGCCCCGGCAGCCCGCCGGATGACAGCCGCGTGATGGAGGCGCTCCGCGATGCGCGGAGCGACTGGCTGCTGCGCAAGATGCCGAAGGGACTCGATTCGAAGGTCGGACGCTTGTTCGAGGGAGGGCACGACCTCTCGGGTGGCGAGTGGCAGCGCCTTGCGCTCGCGAGGATCATGTACCGCGACACGGAGATCTGGATCCTCGACGAGCCGACGTCGTCACTGGATCCGGAAGCGGAGGCCGCGATCTTCGCGGAGCTGAAAGAGAACCTCCGCGGCCGGATCGGAATCGTGATCTCGCACCGCTTCTCGACGGTTCGGATCGCGGATCGCATCGCCGTGATCGCCGACGGTCATGTCAGAGAGCTCGGCACTCACGGGGACTTGATCCGCGCGGGAGGCCGTTACGCGAAACTGTTCGAGTTGCAGGCCGCCGACTATCGATGACGCGCTACGTGGCGCGCTTCTTTACGCCATCTCGGAGCGATTTCGCCGCCTGCAGGTGCGCATAGGCGGTGGGGTAGAGGTCAGCAGCCCACTGGTTCACGGCCTGCGTGTTCGGATCATCGCTCTTCTCCGGCATCACGGCCGTGGCTTTGATGTTCGTGTCGGGAGCGTTCTTGTTCTCCTGCTTCGCGCGCGTCAGCGTGTCCTTGTCGATACGCGACTCCAGCTTGTTGACGAACTTCTCGTGCTCATCCACCATCGCGTCCGCGTAATCGCGGTCGAAGTCCATGCCCTGCTTGCCCGCGAGCTTCTCGCGGAGATTGCGATGCTTGTCGTCGAGCTGTGCCGGAGCGTCGATGGCGTGCTGGGATGCGAAGGCCTGCAGCTTGTCACCCGCGCCGCTATGGTCGGTGACCATCATCTGGGCAAACTGTTTCACGTCGGATCCGGTGGCGCGCTCCGAGGCCAGCCTGCCGAGCTCCAGGTCCGCGGTGTTCATCACCGCGATGTCGCGAATGAAATCGACGTCCGAATTGCTTACGCCGTTTGCATTTCGTCCCGCCGTGCCGACCGCGGAGCCCGGCGTGTTGCTGGACGCAGTGTTACGGGCTTTGTTGCAGCCGGCCGTCACCGCCAGCGACACCATCAGCGCTGTGGCGAGTATTCCCGCTCTTTTCATTGTGATACCTCCAGCGTCGGCTGACTGCAAACGGGATGACCTCTGCGTATAATGCGCGCGTGATGAAGTTCTTCGCGTCCGTCGCCGCGGTCGCCCTCGGCAGTTCACTCTTCGTCCCGCAGGTTCCTCTGAAGGTGCGGGTCGGGTACTGCACGGGACTCAAGAATCTGGAAGCGGCGAAGACAGCCGGTTTCGATTATGTCGAGCTGCCGTCGACGGAAATCGCCGGGCTCTCCGACGCGGATTTTGACGCGGCGGCGGCGCGCATCAAGGCGCTCGGCCTGCCGACACCCGCCGCCAACCTCTTCCTGCCCGGGACGCTCAAAGTGACAGGCCCGCAGACCGACCCCGAGCAGCAGATGGCGCATGTGCGCAAGGTGCTCAGCCGGCTGTCGAAGCTGGGGAACGAAATAATTGTCTTTGGCAGCGGCGGCGCGCGCCGTGTGCCGGAGGGGTTCTCAAAGCAAGAGGCGTTCAAGCAACTCGTCGATTTCGGGCGCAGGGCGGCGGATGAAGCGCGTCCCTACGTCATCACCATCCTGGTCGAGCCGCTGCGCAAGCAGGAAACGAACATCATCAATTCAGCGGCGGAAGGCCTGGAGCTGGTGAACGCGATCAGCCATCCGAACTTCCAGTTGATGATCGACTTCTACCACCTCGCGAGCGAGCAGGAGGATCCCGCCATCGTCCTCAAGGCGAGGGACCACATCCGGCACCTTCACACGGCGAATCCGCAGGGACGCGTGTTTCCGCTGAAATGGGAAGAATTCGACTACGCTCCGTTCTTCGCGAACCTGAAGGCGATCGGCTACGACAAACGCATCAGCGTCGAGGCTTCGACGACCGACCTCGCCACGCAGGGCCCGCAATCAATCGCTCTGCTGCGCCGCGCCTTCCAGTGACCCGGGTGACCCGGGGGTCAGGTCTGTAAATCGCCCTTCACCGGGGTCAGGTCTGTAAAACGTCACTCCGCGGTGCCAGGTCACTACCGATTTTTAGACCTGACCCCGCTTGAAGGGCGATTTACAGACCTGACCCCCGGAGGGCCCGCTCAATCTCGGCAAGATCCTTTTTTGCTTCGGCGAGCGCGTCGCGCATCGTTCCGGTCGGCGCGGTCAGCGTCCCCGTGCGCGCGCCGGAGCCAACGAACGCGTTGATCAGCGCCGACAGACGCTGACGCACCGGCTGCACCGGTGCTGGACCACGAGCCGTCCCGCCACCGCGTCCGCCAGCGCCGGTCAGCCGCTGCTCCAGCGCCTGGAATCGCGACGCCTCGTCCCCAATCGCGGCCGCGCGCCGCGCGCGAAGATCGTTCGCGAGCTTCTCCACTTGCTCCTGCAGCGCCATCACCTCGACCACGAACGCCTCGCGGGCCTTGTGCTGCAGCGACGTGACGCCTGACGCCGGATCTGCGCGGACCTCGAAGGTGCGCGATTCGGTTGCGACGCCGTCGACTTCGAGCGTCACCTTGAACGTTCCCGGCGCGATGTGCGGCCCGCGCGGGCCGATCTCGTGCGTCGGCACCGGCAGCTGGATTACTCCCGGCCTCTGAACGCCCGGGCCGCCGCCACTTCCGCCCTCTTCGCTGCCGCCTCCGCCGCCACGCGCCGCACCGGCCGGCAGCGCATAGCGCAGGTCCCAGTTGACGCGGTGAATCACGCCCGCGTCACCCGGGCCGGTGATGTCTCGAACGACCTTGCCCGTGGCGCCGCTCACAATCAGCCGCACCTTGCTCGCGGGTTCGGACAGGTGGTACGTGAACGCCGCTCCCTCTGCGGGATTCTCCGCCATGAAGAAGTAATGATCCATGTTCGAGACGTCTTCCCAGTAGAGCATCAGCGTCGCGCGCGGGACGGCGAAAAGGTACGCGCGCTTCTGCGCAATCGCCGGCGTCCATTCGGCGATCGGCGATGCATCGTCGAGGATCCAGATGCCGCGCCCGTGCGTGGCAAGAACCAGATCCTTCGTGCGCGGATGGATGACGATGTCGTCGTATCGCGTCGTCGGCAGGTTCGCGCGCAGCCTCGTCCAGTGGCCGCCGCTGTCGTGGGTCACGAAAAGCGCGCGTTCTGTACCGGCGAACAGCACGTTCGGATGTCCGGGGAACTCCGCGAGCCCGCGGATGGATGCGTCATCCTTTGGAAGTCCCTCGACGACGGGTGTCCAGGTCTTGCCGAAATCGGACGTCCGGAAGATGTATGGCGCGAAGTCGCCGTCGCGATGCGCATCGAATGATACGAACGCCGTCCCGCGTGACGCGCTCGACGCAACAATGTCGCCGACGAACGTGCCGTTCCTGACCGCGGCGATCGCGCCGCTCAGTTCGGTCCACGTGGCGCCGCCGTCTGTCGTGAGCTGGACGTTGCCGTCGTCGGTTCCGATCCACAGGATCTTTGGATCGAGCGGAGACTCGGCGAAGTTCGAGATCTCGCTGATGTCGTCCCCATCGTTGCGCGAGATGCGGATATCACGGTTCATGACACCCATCATCTCGAGCGTGTCGCGGTTGATCGCGCGCGTCAGATCCTTGCTGCGCGTCCACGTGAAACCGTAATCGCGGGACGTGAAGAGCCGGTTACCACCGAGATAGACAGTCCCCGGCGTGTGACGCGACGCTATGACCGGCGCGTCCCAGTCGTAGCGATAGGGCGGCTCGCCGGCGGGCGGGCGCGGGTTGATGGCGACCGTATCGCCGGTCTGCGGATCGACGAGCGAGAGGCTGCCGCCGCTCGAAGACGAATACACTTTCCGCCAGTCTGCCTTGTCCACCGCTTTGCCGGTGCCGTCGCTGAATCCGATCTCGAGCCAGTCCTGGTTGAGGATACCGAGCCAGTGACGCGTCGCGCTCGGCCCCATCCACGAGTGGTTGTCCTGCAGTCCCGCGTAGATCCAATACGGATCGCGGTTGTCGACCGCGATGCGGTAGATCTGCGCGACCGGGATGTTGTTGACGCGCATGTACGTCTTGCCCATGTCGAAGCTCTCGTGCAGCCCGCCGTCGCCGACGACGTAAATGTGGCTCGAGTTCGCGGGATCGACGCGGATGACGTGGTGATCGGTTTTCAGGCCGACGTCGTAGGTCGGCGAGGTCGGCTCTTCCTCGAACGTGGCGCCGCCGTCTTCGCTCTTGACGATGTAGGTGCCGGGCAGCCAGACGCGCTTGTCGTTATTGGGATCGATCGTCGGCTTGCTGTAATACATCGGCCGCGGGTTCGTGGCGCTCATGCGCTTCCACGTCGCGCCCGCATCTTCAGTCCGATACGTGCCGCCCGTGCCGGGCTGTTCGATCGTCGCAATCAAAACATCCGGCTTCGACTTCGCGATCGCAAGTCCGATGCGCCCTTTGTCACCCGGTGGAATTCCGTTCTCGAGTTTCTTCCACGTCGCGCCCGCGTCGGTCGTCTTGTAGATCGCGCTGCCGGGACCGCCGCCGTTGAAGCCGAACGCCTTGCGAAGCCGCTGATACGTCGCGGCATACAGCACCATCGCGTCGCGCGGATCCATCACCAGGTCTGTCGCGCCCGTGTAGGTATCGACGTAGAGCGCCTTCGTCCACGTGCGTCCCGCGTCCGTCGTCTTGAACACGCCACGCTCGGGATTGCCGGTCCACAGGTTCCCGACGGCGGCGACGTACGCGACGTCGGGGTTCGATGGATCGAGGACGACACGCCCGATTGACCGCGTTTCATGCAACCCGAGATACGTCCACGTTTCGCCGGCGTCCGTCGAGCGATAGACGCCGCCGCCCCACGACGAGCTCTGGCGGTTGTTCTGCTCTCCCGATCCCGCCCAGATGATCTTCGGGTTCTTCTCGAAGATGGCCAGGGCGCCGAACGTGTTGTCGTTCTGGCCCGCGAAGATGTCTTTCCAGGTGACGCCCTTGTTGGTCGACTTCCAGATCCCGCCGGTCGCCGCGGCGACGTAGAGCACTGCGGGATTTGATGGATCGATCTGAATGTCGTGGAGGCGTCCGCCTGTTGCGGCCGGCCCGATGTCGCGGAAGTGCAGCGCGTCGAACGGTGAACGCCCGGCCTGCGTGGCGGTTCGCGCGGGCGCCAGCGCGACCATGAGCAGGAGAACGAAAGCATGAAAGCAGGGAACGCGTCGCATGGCTGACCTCGTGCGGGGCTAAGATACCGCATGCGTGCAGCAGTCGCCTTCGCCGTCACGTCCTGGTTCACACCCGTTTTCGCGGTCGGCGTACACGCATTCGGGGCGTCCTTCGCCTTGTCGCTGCTGATCGGACTCGCGCTGGCAGCGAGCGTGGCCGCGTTGACGGCGTCGCCGCTCGCCGACCTCCTGCGCGCGTTGCGCGCGGCGCCTGCGCTCCTCGCGCTCACCGCGATCCTGGCGGTCGCGGCCGTCGCGCAGATTGCAAAAATCAGCGTGTACATGGCGGACCCGTCTCGAACCGACTGTTCTTTTTCGACGGAGCCGTGGCGGGTGCAGCATTCGTGCATGACGGCGTACGCCGAGGCGATACGTTTCGCCAGGGCCGGCGACACGAATATCTACGACGTGTCGCTGTACGAGCCGCGCTTCGTCGGTCCGCTGAAGGTCGATTCATATCACTACCCGCCCGTGTTCCTGCTGCTGCCGGCCGCGGTTCACGCGCTGCGCGCGGATCTGTTCGGGATGCGCGCGATCTGGTTCGTCCTTCAGTGTGTCGCGCTCGCGGCCGCGATTTTCGGTCTCGCGCGCTGGGTCGGCGGACGCCCTGGAGCGTGCGCGGCCGCGGGCGGCGTGTTCGCCCTGGCGACGCCGCAGATCGTCTATTCGCTGCAGCAGGGCAACGTGCAATCAACCGCGATCCCGCTGGCGGCCATTGCCTTTGTGCTGATCCTCCGCGGACGTTTCGCGGCGGGCGCCCCGCTTCTCGCGTACACGGCGGCCGCCAAGATTTTTCCTGCGGCGCTGGTCCTGTATCTTCTGGGCGCGCGGCGCTGGCGCGCACTGGCGTGGGTCGCGGGCTCCGGCGTGCTCCTCGTGGCGCTGACGGTGGCGGTCGTCGGCACAAGGCCCTTGCGGGATTTCGTGCAGTACGAGATCCCGCGAATCTCCAACGGCGACGCGTTCCCGCAGGCAGAGCGTGCCGACACTACGAAAGTGAACCTGTCCGTGTATGGGCTCACGACGCGCACGCGCCAGCTTGGCGCCACATTTCTGGATCGGCGGCGCGGACTCGCCATCGCATCCGGCTACGGAATGTTGATCATCGCGCTCGCGGTGCTCGCCGGATGGAAACAGCGCCTCGATCTCGCCGACCCGCTTCAGCGTTTGCGACTGGTGCAGCTTTCGATCGGATTGCTCGCGCTCGCATCGTTCCGTAGCCCCTTCGTCGGCTTCTACGGCTTTGTCGCCCCGGTATGGCTGATGTCGCTGCTTGCGGCGGAATCGCAGCAGTCCAGTGCGATTATCGTTTCCTGGATAGGCATCGCAGTGTTTGGGATCGGTCACCTGCTGGTGCCTGCGCCAGGAACCCCATCTACACCGCTGGCACTCGCGGGGTCCGGATTGCTCTTCGCGATCGCGCTCGCCGTAAGTGTCGCCGCGGTTCTCCGCGCCATGCGAACGTCGCCGCGGACGGTCGTCCCGGCCGCACCGGTGATGGTGTCGCCCGCGTAGAATAGCCCTCGTGCCGTTGTACGACTTTCGATGCCGCGCGTGCGGTGAGGAGTTCGAGGCGCTGGTGCGCGCCGGGACGACGCCGTCGTGCCCTGGCTGTTCGGCGACGGATCTCGAACGGCTGCTGTCCGGCTTCTCGTTCTCGGTCCGTTCCGGCGGCTTGAGTCCGGCGGCGCGGCGCGCTGTGCAGAAACAGCAGAACGCGCAGCGCCGCGATCAAGCGGCTTTCCAGGAAGAGATCGAGAAGAAGCACCTGGACGACGACTAGTGGAGTCTTCGCTCGAGTCCCGCATGGCCGGGATCGCGGCCACTCTGCCCGGCGGCGTGCTCGGCGCCGCGGTGTTCGATTACCTGTCGGGATTCTTCTGGAGCCGCGAAGGGGATCGCTGGTTCCACGCCGCCAGCACGATCAAGATAGCGGTCCTCGCTGCGGTATTCGACGCCATCGACGCCGATCGTTTAGCTCTCGACAGCCGTGTGCACGTGCGGAATCGTTTCCTCAGTGTCGCGGACGGCCAGCCGTTCCGTGTGCCAGCAACCCGTGACGCCGACGCGGAAGTGCACGATTTTCTCGGCAAGACCATGCGGGTCGACGAGCTGGCGCGCCACATGATCGTCACGAGCAGCAATCTCGCGACGAACGTGCTGCTCGACGTGCTCGGGATCGACGCCGCGCGCCGCGCGCTCGCGTCACGCGGCCTCGACGCGAGCACCGGCATCGACCTTCAGCGCGCCGTCGAGGACGATCGCGCTTTCGAGGCGGGCTGCAACAATCGCGTGACGCCGGCGGGACTTATTGCCTTGCTCCGCGTTATCCGCGATTCGAGCTCGTTTACTGAACGATCGTCACAGGCGATGACGAACATCCTGTTCGAGCAGCGGTTCTCGGGCGCGATCGTCCCGGGCCTTCCGGATCCGGTCCGCGCGGTCGCGCGCGTTGCGCACAAGACCGGTGACATCTCGACGGCGTCGCACGACGCGGGGCTCGTATACCTGCCCGGCCGGCCGCCGTATGCGATCGCGTTGCTCGCAGAAGGGGGAGCGGATGCTGCCGATCGGACGGCCGCGCTGACCGCCGCGTCGCGCGCGATTTACGATGCGGTGGCCGCCGCCGGGGGCAGCCGGTGACTGCTCCACCGCCGCCGCTTCCTGTCGTCGATGGTCTCGAGCTGCCGGAGCCGCAGCGCGCGCTGCTCAATCCTGGCGGCCTGCTCGCCGGACGCGACGGGGAGACGCACCGGCTTCCGCGCTACTTCTACCGGATCGACTCGTGGGAGCAGGCGCTCGCGACGCCGGTGAGCCCCAACTTCGGGCTCTGGGAATTCGTCGACGTCGACGTCCGCGAGCCCGCGGCGCTTCGCATGTTCCCGCGCTACGTGCCGACGGCGGTCAGCCTGCTCGCCGCCGCTCTCGAAACATTCCGCGGCGAGGTCGGCATGCCCGTGCGCATTGCGGCGAATGGGGGATATCGATCCCCCTCGCATGCACTATCCACGGGAGGATCGCCGCACTGCTGGGCGACGGCGGCGGACATCTATCGCCTCGGATCCGAGTACCTCGACACGCCGGCGCGCATCGAGCGGTACGGCACGATCGCGCGGCGCGTGCTCCCGTTCGCCCGCGTCCGTCCGACCGGGGACGCGATCGGCCTCGCCGACGATCACCTCCACGTGGACATCGGGTATGTCACGGCGGTCCCGCGCGGCGCGTCGGAGCGCGACGATGAAAGTCCAGGGTAAGTACGACCTCGCGGTTCCCGAGACCCTCGCGCTCGCGGCAGCGGGCCTCGAAGCGGAGTTCACGTTGATCGTCGACGGCGAGTCCGCTCGTCCCGAGGACGTGTTCGGCGACCCGCGCGGATTCATCCGCGCACCCCTGATGCACCGCGTCGGCACGTCGTATCACCTGCCGAACGGCACCGCGGTGTATTTCGACACCGGCGTCATCGAGATCGCGACGCCGGCGATGGAGCTGTCGCGCGGCTGCATGGCGCGCGCCGGACGCTCGCTGTGGGAATCGATCGCGCTCGTGCGCGGAGAGCTGGATGAGTGGGAGCGACGTACCGGCCGCGAGGCGCGGCTGGCGGGATTCAGCGCGCACTACAACACGTCGCTCGCGCGCCGCGAGCGGCACACGCTGCCGCACTCACGACTGAATCGGCTCGCCCGCGCGCTGACGTTCGTTCTTGCGGCACCTGTGATGCTGCTGGCGACGAACCGCCGATCGACCGGCGTCGGCGTGCGACCGCGGCGCCACCGACTCGAGATCACCGCGGACTTCACGCCGGATCCGGCGCTGATGATCGCCACGGGGTCGTTGACTCTCGGCATCGTCAGGGATGTGATGACATGGCGCTCGTGGGATCGCGACGCGCTCGAACGCGAAGTGCCGGTCATCAATGGCTTCACGCCGATGCGGCACACCTCGCGGCGCGGATGGCTCGCGCGCTGGGATTGCTATCCGAATAACCCGTTTACGTCCGATATCGACGCCTCGATCTGGGACACAAGCGCGGGGATGATGAGCCTGCGTGAGATCGCGAACCGCATCTTCGAGCGATTCGGGCGTGCGATTGCGCGCGTGTCGGATCCGTTCTCGTTCCGGCTGATCGCGTCGATTCTCGGCCGCGGCGGCCCCTCGCTCCTGATGCTTCCCGACCGTCCCGCGGCGTACGAGGACGTTGGACACGGATCGGTGTGGACCGCAGCCTCGGAGATTGATGCCGTAAAACGCTCCCGATACGAGCGGGCGCTCATGAATGCCGTCGCCGGCCGTCCGCTGATGCTCTTCGGCCGTCTCTGCACGCCGATCCGCGTCCGCGGCTGGTCTGTCGTCGTTTTCCGCCGCGACGCGGATGGCGCGCAACTCGCGATTCCCATCGATCTGCTCGTCTCCCGGCTCGACGAGTGGGAACGCGGATAGTTGCAGCGCCGAGACGCGGCAATCCCGGAAACGCGACTGCCCGGGTCACTGACTCTCGCGATTGCCCGAAAGAACGCGTTCACGCGTGGCATATCCTTTGACTTACCCGCGTCCATGGAAAAGCTCGTCCAGGATCTTCGCTTCGCCATCCGCAGCGGGGCCCCTGGTCCGCGGGGGTCAGGTCTGTAGATCGCCGCTCACCCGGGGTCAGGTCTGTAAATCGCCCTTGGACCGGTGCGAGGTGCCAGGTCGCCCGCGGGTCAGGTCTGTAGATCGCCGCTTACGGGGGGTCAGGTCTAGAAATCGGTCGAGACCTGGCACCCCTAAGTGCCCTTTTTTAGACCTGACCCCAAGGGGCGGCGGCGGCAAGCAATTCACGTCACGCCGTGGCGCGGGGCAGCGGCGCGGCCTTGAGCGTCACGGTCGTGCCGCCCGACCACTTCGAGTGGCAGCCGCCGCACATCAGCGCGGTCAGCGGCTCGCCGTCGCCAGCCTTCACCGTCAGCACCCGCGAGCCGGAATCCTCGATCGGCGCGAAAGAGGCGCCGCAGACTCCGCAGGTCTGCTCCTGTTCGGATTTGGTGCGCCTGAGCGAAATTGTCACGTTGGGCATCCCTGCATCGTAGCAGGGACGCGCGCGAGACGATCGAGCAGTCCATCGGCAATTCGGACTTTTGTTTCACAAGTCTCGACGCAATACTGGAGCCGGGATGAACAGCCGGATCGACACCGACGTGCGCGCCGCGCTCGCGCAGGGACCGCGCACCGTCGAAGGCCTCGTGGCCGCTGCGCCGAAACCGGCGCTGACGTGGCGGGAAGCGGAGGGAAGCTGGAACATCGTCGAAGTTCTCTGCCACCTCGCGGATGGAGAAATCACCGACTGGATGCCGCGCGTGGAGCGCATTCTGTCCGGCGGGGGTCGCTTCGTGCCGTTCGATCGCGAAGCAGGATTCACGCGCTATCGCGGCTGGACCGCGGAGGCGCTCGTCGGTGAATTCAACCAGTTGCGACGGGCGAATCTGGAGAAGCTGGCGACGTTGCAGCTGTCCGCGCCGCACATGCGGCTGCAGGGGGAACATCCCGAGTTCGGTCCCGTCACGCTCGGACAGCTGCTCGCCTGCTGGGCCACCCATGACATGGCGCATGTCGCCCAGATTTCCCGGATCCAGACGCGCTTCTTCGGCCAGCACGTCGGTCCGTGGAAAAAGTATTTCAGCCTGCTGCGCCAGGCAACCGACTGAGACCTTTCCCGCCGAGCGTTCAACGAGCGGAGGGGAGACGCAGGGAAGCTCGCAGACCGCCGAGGGGAGACGCGTCGAGGACGATCGCACCGCCGTGCAGCTCGGCGAGCTCGCGCACGATCGCCAAGCCAATGCCCGAACCTGGCGCCGCTTCGTCCGCGCGCACGCCGCGCTGAAGGACTGTTTCGCGCATCGCGGCAGCGAGCCCCGGCCCATCGTCTTCCACCGTGATTTCCACGAAGGGACTGGCGGTCGCGTTAAGGGAAATCACGTGCGATCTGACGACGACCCTGGTCCCCGCCCACTTGCACGCGTTGTCGATCACGTTGCCGAGCATCTCGTCGAGATCCTGCCGCTGACAGCGCGCGGCGTGATCAGCCGGTACCTGCACATCGATCGCAATGCCGCGGTCTGCGTGCAGCCTGAGGAGCGTTCGCGACAACGCCTCGGCGGACTCGCGGACGTCGCAATGCACGCCCGGCATCGCGCCCGATGCTGCGGCGCGCGCGTGCGCCAGGTGGTATTCGATCTGCCGCCGCATGCGTTCCACCTGTTCGGCGATCGCGCCCGCGAGCTCTTGCTGACCGGCTGCTGCGGCGCGATCCGCTTCCTGTCCGAGAATCGCGAGCGGCGTTTTCAGGCCGTGCGCAAGGTCTCCGGCTTTCGCAACCGCGCGCCCGACTGCCTGCTCCTGGTGTTCCAGCAGCGCATTCAAGTCGCGGACGAGCGGCTGGACTTCGGTGGGATATTCCCCCTCGACCTGGCGCGCGGCGCCATTCTGGACGGCGGCGAGCCGCCGGCGCATTTCGTCGAGCGGACGCAATCCCTTGCGCACGATCCAGAAGCCCGCGACCATCGACACGATCGCCACCATTGCGAGCGTGTGCGGATATGAATGAATCACGATGATGCCGCGTATGTGGGCGCCGTACAGCGTGATCCACACCGCCCACACGGCGAGCAGGCCGATGGTCCACAGCGATGCGCCCACGATCACGTTGCGGCGGACGGAGCTCATCGCTCCGTACCGCATTGCATCCGATAGCCGAGTCCGCGGGCAGTTTCGATCGACGCCGCTCCCAGCTTTCGACGGAGTCTCGCGATGAACACCTCGACGGTGTTGGAATCGCGATCAAGGTTCTCCGCGTAGATGTGCTCGATCAGTTCGGACTGCGATACCACGCGGTCGCGGTGGTGCATCAGATACGACAGCACGCGGAACTCGTGGCTCGTAAGCTTGACGGGATTGCCGCCGACGGACACCTTGGCGGCACGCGGGTCGAGCGTGATGGCGCCGCAGCGCAGTTCGACGGCGACCTGGCCGCTCGATCGCCGAATCAGCGCCCGCAATCGCGCGAGCACTTCCTCCATCCGGAACGGCTTGGCGACGTAATCGTCGGCGCCGCCGTCGATGCCGTGCACTTTCTCGTGCCAGCTGCCCCGCGCCGTCAGCACCAGCACCGGCATTGTCAGGCCCGCGTCCCGCCAGCGGCGGAGCAGCGTCAGGCCGTCGATGCGCGGCAGCCCGAGGTCGAGCACCACGGCGTCGTACCGTTCGGTCTGGCCGAGATACTCGCCGCGCTCGCCGTCCGCGGCGCAGTCGACGGCGTAGCCGGCCTGCCCGAGCGCGGCCGCCAGCTGCTTCGCGATCCGAGCTTCGTCTTCAACCACCAGTACTCGCACTGCATCTCCTTATAACCCACACGAAGCTGAATGACAGCTGAACGACGCGTTCACGGTGCGTTCAGGCGGCACTTGCTACCGTGCGGTTCATGAAGTCGACAACCGTGATGTGGATTGTGTTGCTGGCGGTGCTGTTCGTCGCGGCCGCGTTTGCGACGCGCGGCCAAGGCCACCGGATCCTGGCCAGGTGGATGCCCGCAATGCATGGCGGCCAATAAGGAGAATCAATGAAGAGCCCAATGAAGACCCCAATGAAGACAATGACGAGAGCGATCGCAACCCTCGCCGTACTCGCGGTCTGCGCGACCGCGCAGGCGGCCGGCAACCTGACCGGCGCCTGGACGATGAACGTGACCGGAGGCCCGCACGGTGACGCGACGATGGGGCTCACGCTGCAGCAGGAAGGGACGAAGGTCACCGGCTCGTTCGCGAGCGGTCACGCCCCCGAGATGGCCGTGAGCGGTGAGTTCGTGGATGGCGCGTTGAAGCTCGCCACGGCCGCCGACAACGACGGCGACAAGATCATCTTCACCGCCAAGTTGAAAGAAGACGGCACCCTCGCCGGATACATCTCGAGCGGGATGGGGGACATGAAGTGGACGGCGTCGCCCGCGCCGGAGAAAAAGGACAAGAAGTGACACAGATCATCCGCGACCTGCGCCACGCCGCCCGGACGATCAGGCGCATGCCTGGGCTCGCGGCCGTGGTGATCGCCTCGCTGGCGGTCGGGATCGCCGCCAATACGGTGGTGTTTTCGTGGGTCGAGGCCGTGGTGTTCAACCCGGTACCGGGTGTGCGTCTCGCGTCCGGCTATCACCTCATCGAGCCGCGCACCGAAACCGCCGGCTATCCGGGTGCGTCGTGGCAGGAGTACCGCGATCTCCGCGAGCAGCTGCGATCGTTCGACGATCTCATGGCCTTCAAGATGATCCCGCTGTACATCGGCGAGTCGGGCCGAGTGGAACGCGCGAGCGCGCTCCTCGTGTCCGACAACTACTTTTCGTCGCTGCGCCTGCGTCCCGCGCTCGGACGCTTTCCGCGACGCGAGGAGATGACGACGCCCGGCGGCCCGGCGGTGGCGGTCATCTCGTACGACTACTGGCAGAAGACGTACGGCGGTTCGCCGGCGGCGATCGGCCAGACGATCCGCGTCAACGCGACCGATCTCACGATCGTCGGCGTCGCGCCCGAGGGGTTCAAGGGCACGGTGATGCGGCTGGTGTTCGACTTCTGGCTGCCCGCGACGCTCGCGCCAACCGTCATCAAGGGGGCTCGCGATCTCGACGATCGCTCGGTACGCGGCTACACCGTGGCCGGCAACCTCGCGGGCGTGACGCGTCCGCAGGCGCAGGCCGCCGTCGACGTCGTCATGCAGCAGCTCGCGCAGGCATATCCGCAGACCAATCGCACGCTGAAGGCGGAGGTGCTGCCGTACTGGCAGTCCCCGCGCGGACCGCAACGAATGATGGCGACGTCTCTCGGCGTGCTGCAGGCGATCATGCTGCTCCTCCTGCTCGCGGTGTGCGGCAACACCGCGAACCTGGTGCTCGCCAGAGCGAGCGCGAGGCAGCGCGAAATGAGCGTGCGGCTGGCGCTCGGCGCTGGCCCGTGGCGCGTTGCCAGCCTGCTGCTCGCGGAGAACATCCTGCTGGCGCTCGCCGGCGGTGTCGTCGGCATCGCGCTGGCGGTCTGGGGAACCAACCTGATGAACGCGATGCCGCCGCTGCGCGTTCGCGGCATTCCAATCTCCTTCGCGACGCAGGTCAGCGCCCGAGGACTGCTCTTCGCGCTCGCGCTCGGCGCCGGATGCGGGATCGTGTTCGGGCTCGCTCCGGCGCTCCAGTTATCGCGCGCCGACGCGCAGCAAACACTTCGCGCGGGCGCGTCGGCAACGCGGCGGAGCCGGCTGCGCAATACCCTGATGGGCATCGAAGTGGCGCTGGCGGTCGTCGTGCTGCTCGCCGCCGGCCTCTTCCTCCGCAGCTTCATGGCCACGAGGAACGAGGATACCGGCTTCAAGCGTGAAGGCGTGCTGCTCGCGAGTTACGACATGTCGGGGCGCAACCTGAAAGAGGATACGTTCGCCCGGTTCGCATCGACGGCACTCGAGCGCCTCGCTGCGCTCCCGGGTATCGAAGCGGCCGCCATCGCGTCGGCGGTGCCGCTCGACATTCACGGCATGCCGTCGCGAGTGTTCACGCTCGAAGGACGGGCGCGAAACGACGACAGCCTGGATGACGCGCTCATGAACACGGTCACGCCGGGCTACTTCGCGGTCATGAAGCTGCCGATCCTGGCGGGACACGATTTCGCCGATCTGCGCGACACGTCCGTAGCGCCGCAAGTGATCGTCAATGAGGCATTCGTGCGCCGCTACCTTGGTGGCGCGGATCCGCTCGGACGCTACGTCGAGGCGCGCGGCCGAAAGTACACCATCGCCGGAGTCGTCAAGACGTCGCTCTACAACGCCTTCGGCGAGCCGCCGACGCCGATCCTGTATTTTTCGTATCGCGAGCGTCCGACCGCGGCAGGGGAGATTCATCTTCGCGTCCACGCCGGATCGGAGCGTGCGGTGGCGGCGGATCTCCGGCGCGTCATCCGCGAGATCGATCCGGAGCTGCCGGTGTTCGACGTCCGCACCCTCGGCGATCACATCGAGGCCAACCTGATCTTCCGGAGGATCCCGGCGCGGATGTTCTCGGTACTCGCGCCGCTGCTGCTGCTCCTCGCGGCAATTGGGATATATGCCGTCGTCGCTTACGCGGTGTCGCAGCGGACGACGGAGATTGGGCTGCGGCTCGCGCTCGGTGCGACCGCGCGGCGCGTCATCGCACAGTTCGTCGGGGAGCACATGCTCGTCGTCGGCGTCGGCGCGCTCGTGGGCTGGGCGGTGGCGTTCGGCGTCATCTCGGTCATGATGTCGAACCCGATCGACATCGCCGTGTTCGCCGGCGTGCCCACACTTCTGCTCGCCGTTTCGGCGGCGGCGGCATGGTGGCCGGCGCGCCGCGTGACGAGAGTCGACCCGATGATCGCGCTCAGGGCCGAATAGCGGCGGCTACTTGTTCCAGCGTTCCGCGTCGGCGAACGTCAGCTTCACGACCGGATCCCCCGCCTTCACCGGCGCGGGCGCTCCCTTCGGGGCTTTCGTGTAGAACGCGCAGGGGAGCCCGTGCTCCGGCGCAGCGCTGAGGCCGTCGTATCCACCCTTCTCGTCGTACACGGCAAAAACGTAGACCGGTGTCGCGGGGGCGTTCTTGAAGGTGACCGTGTCGCCGTTCTTGTCGGTGGACTGGGTGGCGATGGGACGACTGTTGCTCGTGATGTTCGGGTCGTTGAAAATCCAGGCGACGAGCTTGTGGTTTGCGTCGACGGTGCCCTTCCCCTTGTAGCTGAGTGTGACTGCCAGGTCCGTCGCTGCGGGTTTCGCTGCGGCAGCTTTCGCTGGCGGCTGCGGCGCGCCCTTGCTTGCCGGTTTCGCTGTGCCTGCCGCGGACTGCAGCAGCAGCGCGGCTGCCGCAACCAGGTGAATCATCGTCATGGATCGACCTCCTGGGCAGCTATTACGCGCCCGCGCACCCCGCGTTCACATGCGACCGCATGAAAGGTGGGACGAACGGAGTGGTGGACATCAGAACAACTTCCTGATCGTCTCGCGAAGGGCCGCGCGCGCGAAGTCCGCTCCCTCCGACGGGCGCTCGTCGGAGGACAATTCGATCCACAACGACGAGAGCAGGTGCCGCACGTTCTGTTGCGCTCGTAGCGTGGCGACCGCCGGAGGGTTCGGGAACGTCGCGGCCGACTGCGCCGCGCTCAGCCACGTCTTGAAGCCGTCGCGATCGAAGTCCGTCCTGCGCAGGATCGAAATTGCGGCGCGCGCCATCCGCTCGTCTTCACCCTGCGAGTACGCCGCGGCCGCGTCGCGGTTTTTCGCGAGGAGGGCGGACAGAATTCGCGCCTGGTCGGCAATCGCGAGCCTGGGATTCCGTGCGAGGAACTTGAGCAAGTCGGATGTGTGGGCCGCGGTGTGGATCCAGCCCTTCTGCGTGTCGAAGCCGCGCGTGTCCCGTTCGTCGCGGAAGTAGGTGAGGGCGCTGTCGAGCAGGTGCCCGTACTCCTCTGCGGTGAAGAACGGGGTGACGTTGTCGCGCGCCGCGATGGTCGACAGTGTCAGCGCAGAGAACGAGCGCAGCAGCACATCGTCCGTTCCCGGTGCCTCGATGCCCTGCCTGAGGTGTCCTTCGAGCGTCCGCGCGAGCGGACGTAAATCGTCAGGCCCGAGAAATTTTTTGTCATAGATCCACGACGATAGGATCGTGAACGACAGGTCGTCACGCAGTTCGGGATCGGCGGATCCCAGATTGGTCGCAAGTTCGGCGGCGAGACCTCGCGCCGTTTCTCCGGCGGGCACCTCGAATTTCGCCGCGGAAATCCCTTTCCAATACGCCTTGTCGTGCGGCTGCTGCTGTGTCGGAACCAGCAGGAGGAGGAGGATCGCCGCAAGACTGCTCACCGTCTGGGGAGCCTAGGTTAAGTGATGGTCGTGTCCAGCCGATAGGGACGGATAGATGGCATACGGTTCGCTTATATTCCCGGCAACCCCCCTGGCGGCAGAGAAACTGCCTGCCACGGCTACAGCGGAGCTTCGATGAGCGTTCGAAATCGTACAGTTCGTGGTCGTGTCTCTTCCGAGCACATCGTCCAGTTTTTCGACACCGATGAGTCGCGTGCACAGAATGTCGCAGCATTTCTCGCGCAGGGATACGCCGCGGCGGAGCCGCTGGTAATCGCCGCCCGGCCGACCAACTGGCCGGCCATGATGGAAAATCTCGAGCTGTTTGGCGTGCCGGTGCAGAACGCGATCGCCGAGGGCATGCTCATCGTCAAGGACGCGCACGACCTGGTGCGACGGCTGACGCGAGCGGGCGCCCCGAACGCGGCGGCTTTCGAAGAATTCATCGCGGGTCCAGTCACCGAGATCTCGAAACGCGGCCCGCGCGTCCGCGCGTATGGCGAGATGGTGGACATCCTCGCCCAACGCAGCGACCTGCCGGACGCCATCGCGCTCGAGGCGCTCTGGAATGAGCTCGGGGATCGCGTGCCGATTTTCCTGCTGTGCGGCTACGCGGCGGCGCACTTCGTGTCCAATGGCACGCACCGCGCGCTGCGCGAAATCTGCAAGGCGCACTCGGACGTGCATCGGCACGCGCAGGATCCCCTGGCGGCGTGGCTGCTGACGGCGGCGCATAACAGCGGATCCGCCGGCACGATCCTGCGCCACTGACCGCGTCTTTCCTCAACCGAATCCGGATTGCCGCGTCGAACTCACCATGGCCTCCTTTCTCCAGGCATGGCGGGCGCTCGTCCGCCGTCGCACCTTTGCGCTCCTTGCCACGCTGACGCTCGCCGTCGGCATCAGCGTCTCTACAGCCAGCTTTTCCATCGTCAACGGCGTGCTGATGCGGCCGCTGCCGTTTCCCGACAGCGATCGTCTCGTCTCGCTGTACGAAGCCAGTCCGGCGCGCGGGCAGCGTGCGAGTCTGATCGCGCCGGCGCGGCTCGAAGACTGGCAGCGCCTGAACCGGACGTTCACGGCGATCTCCGGCAACTACGCTGAAAACGTGACCGACACGAGCGGCGCGGAACCAGAGCGCCTTGCCGGCCGTCGCGTGATGCTGCGATTTTTCGACGTGTTCGGCATGACGCCGCTGGCGGGTCGCACGTTCGTGGCTGACGAAGAATTGTGGGCGTGATCGGCGACGTCCGCGAGGATGGTCCGGCTGCTGCCGCCGCGCCATACGTTTACATCTGCCCCGCTACCGGGTCGTGGCCGGACCCCGAGTATGTCGTTCGTGCGCAGGGTGATCCGCGCGCACTTACCGGCGCAATCCGGACCGCCGCGAAGTCGCTTGACGCCACGCGGCCGCTCTTCGGCGTCAAGCTGGTCGAGGATGTGATGGACGCCGCACTCGATCAGCCCCGCCTCGATGCCACCGCTCTTGCTGCCTTCGCCGCTGCAGCGGTTGCGCTAGCGGCGCTCGGTCTTTATGGATTGTTGATGCTCGTCGTCGGAGAGCGACGGCGTGAGTTTGGCGTGCGCATCGCGCTCGGGGCAACACCCGCCGATCTCGCGCGAGTCGTTCTCGCTGGCGCGGGCCGCCTGATCGCCTGCGGGATCTGATGAACAAAAGGCGCTGATCACTAGTCATAGTGCTTGAATGCCGTCCAGCGCTCCGGCAGCGGCGGCGGCTTCATGCTTCGGCAAATGAAGATCGGAATGTGATTCTCGTACGGCATGCAATCGCCGCAGTCGGTCTCTCCGGCCTGCTGGACTGACGCGAAGCGCTGCTCCTGTCGCTCTCGCGAGCGGCTCAGGACGATGAGGACATCGCCCGTGCGCCCTGCCGGTCCCCACACCCAGTAGTTGTTGTGGCCGCTGATCGCGACGAGCCCGCGAGCGCGGCCAAGCTGCTCGATCGCACCCGCTTCGCCATAGTTGCCCGTCATCACAGCGGCCGATGCGCGCTCGGCAGGCGTCAGCGTGTCGAATGCCGCCGCCACCTGGTCGACGAAGCGGTCCCATCCCTGGCGATCCGCGAAGAACTGCGGAAGCCGACCGAGTTCCTTCTTCTCTTCGGTGCCAGGCGCCACGCCCAGCGCGCGGCTGTAGCGAACGTAGGTGTCCACCGGGAGCAGCGGCAATGCGAGCGGCGCGGTCACGATTCCGCCGGCCACCAGCGTCGCTACGGCCGCGGCGCGCCAGCCGCGGCGTTGCAGAACGGTTTCAATGGCGACACCCCCGGCCGCAAAGAGCATCGGATAAGCGGGCGACAGATACCCACTGCGGCTCGTGCGGTTCAGGATCAGGATCGTCGCGACGACGAGAAAGGCGATTCCGAGTGGACGATAGCGTTGCGCGCGGCGCGAGAGGAGGAGGAACAGCAAGCCGGCGACCCACACTGGCAGCGTGAGCGGATGCATGTTCATGACCTGGTCGACGAGGAATTGAACCGGCGCGTTTGCCTGCATCTTCTCGCGGCTCGCGTTCCGGATGAACTCGAGCGTCGGCCAGCCGTTCGCGATCTGCCAGACGACGTGCGGCGCGAAGATGACGGCGGCAACGAGTCCGGCAACCCACGGCCCCGGTGTGAGCAGATGCCGCCGTGCGGGCGTGAGCGCAAGCCCCGCCCCGATACCCGCGCCGAGCCACAAGACGCTGATCTTGTTCTCCAATCCCGCGCCGAGTACGACGCCGAGCGCGATCCACTTCCACAGTGCGGGCTCATCCAGCACCTCGATCAGGAGGTACGCCGCCAGCGTCCAGAGCAGCAGATCGAAGACGTTCATCGAATAGAAACTGGCGAGCGCAAGGAGTGCTGGAGCCACAGCGCAAGCCGTCATTGCCAGCGCCTGCGCGAAACCGGATCCGCCAAGCCGCGCCGCGATCCGGCCCGTCATCCACACCGTGACCGCGGATGCCAGCGCCGCGTTGAGTCTCAGCACGATGAGCGAATCGCCGGCGATGTGGCGTACGAGCCATAGGATGGCAATGGACAGTGGGGGCTGATCGACGTATCCCCACGCCAGGTGGCGCGAGCACGCGAGATAGTAGAACTCGTCGCGGAAGTAGTGATCGCCGAGCGCATTCGCGCCGAGCAGCAGGAACACCGCCAGCGGAACGAGTTTCCCCATGCGCAGCACGATACACCGGTAACCAGTAGCCAGTAGCGGTAACAATATACTTGACGGGGTAAATACGCTACACTCGGCTGGACAGGCCGGTGTAATCGGGCTAGGGCTACTGCTTACGCTTGTAGCCCTTTTCCTTGCATTCCTTTTTGGGTATTGGGCGATCGTAGTTCGTCCCGGTCGTGCTGTCGTCAAAAATGAGGGTGTTGATCGTATTTGTGCTGACGTATCGACGCCCATAGCCGCCCTGGTGAATATCACCAAACCTATCGCGGTAGTCGATGTGCCCAGTCAGCCACACGGTTCCTCCCAGTTGTTCTGGTGGAATCGGCACGGGCAAATCCAGCATCATCAAGCTGTCTTTCGGTCCGATGAACGCTGGCGGAAACTTCGCCACTTCATGCACTTCAACCCACAGATAACCGACCTGTTTCGTCGCGGACCATGCGAACTGCCCGCCCAAGATGTCTGCCGGGGTATTGCCGTTGTTTTGAATGGACAGGCTCACTACAAGCCCGCCCTTGCCATCTGGTCTCAGTCCGGGCGGAGTATGCGACAGCACGACGTAGCCACGCTCAATAAGAGCGTTGTGCTTGTTTGCGGTCTGAGTAGCCACCCACTGAAAGCCGCCGATGACGGCCACGACGATCGCAAATATCGCGACGATCCAATCGGGCAGCGTAGCGGACCACCACTCAGCGTCCTGCGGAGACGGTTGATTGCCGCCGCTGCTGGGATCGTTGGTTGGGTTTACTGCTGGTGGCTGGCTGACTCCCGTGCTCGTCGGGGCCACGACCGCAGTGGGTGGATTCTGGTCTTTGGGATTGGATTGCTGGCGTGCAGCGTTTCGCTGTTGCTGTTCACTCAGTACAGGTTTACTTGGACTTGGTGGTTGTGATGCGATGGCGACAACCAACAATAACGGCGTTATCATGGGGGTCATATGGCTCGTCCGTCAAAGGAATACGCGAAGTTCGCCAAACTGACAGACAAGCTGCTCTCCGTGCCGCGCGCGGAGTTACAAAAGCGTCTCGACGCACACAAAGAACAGGCCGCGCAGAATCCCAATCGACGCGGCCCGAAGCGGAAGGCCGTCACCCCTTCCGCTTCTTCCGACTCGCCCCACGGCGCGAACGAGGCCAGCTAGGGCACGTTCGGCGCGCTGGTCGATCCGATCAAATCCCTGTACATCAAGCGGCGTCCAAGGATGCCGTAGATTGCAGCGCTGAACCTGTCGGCGTCGTTCATGTCCTTGCGGTTGTTGAACCGGAAAGCCTGTTCGTCCAAGTACCGAAACAGGTGGAACGGCTCGACGCTGACGTACGTTCCGTTCAGCGTGCGCCGCAACAAGCTCCAATAATTCTCGCAGCCGTTCGTGTGAACCTGCCCATCCACGTACTTTTCCGCGTGGTCGATTACGTTGTGGACGTAATCCTTGGCGAGTCCCTGATACGAAAAGTGCGCGTCCGTGTTGACGGTTGCGCCCTGTTCGACGTGGTTCCGCACCTCGGATTGAAAGTGCGGCTTTTTGCGTCCTGCTGGGACGAGCGTGCGAATCTGGCTGCCGCCGTCCGGATGGCGCTCCAACAGGCCCATTACGGCGACCTTGCCGACCATCGAGTTTTTCAGACTAATACCGATGCGGCGGCGCTTGCTCTTGTGCATGTTGCGCGCCTTGCCGCCGATGTAGGTTTCGTCCACTTCCACATCGCCACCGAGCTTGCCGCCGCCATCCGTGTCCTGCATCGCCAGCCGGATGCGGTGGAGCATGAACCACGCGGTCTTTTGGGTGACGCCGACGGCGCGGTGAATCTCGTAGCTGCTCACGCCGTTCTTGCAGTTGGCGATCATCCACACGACTGGCAGCCATTTATCCAATCCGAGCGGCGAGTCCTCGAAGATCGTTCCGGTCTTAAGCGTAAAGCGGCGGTTGGCGTGTTTCTCGACGCAGCGCCAACCCATACGGGTGCGGTCGAAATGGACCTTCACGCTGCCGCAGACCGGGCACGCCACGCCATTCGGCCAGCGCCGAGCGACCAGATACGACAGGCAATTCTCAGGGATGGCGAAGTGTTTAACGGCCTGAATCAGGGTCTTAGGGAGCGCGGTGCGGCTGTCCATGTAGGGATCCTACCGCAACCGTTTTACCCCGTCAAGTATATTCTTACCGCCAGTAGCCAGTAGCCAGTAGCCAGTAACCAGTAACCAGTAACTGGAAACTGGAAACTGGAAACTGGAAACTGGAAACTGGCTACTGGCTACTGGTTACTGGCTACTGAATCAGAACGTAAATCGGAACCCGATCTGACCGACGCGCTGTTCGGGCTGCTGGAAATCCCCCGCGAAGCGTCGGCATTTTCGCCGCTGCGATTGTCGTCCTCGCATCCGCCGGCCTGCTC
>WNGB01005191.1_pt1 | contig 24236 bp, 23 predicted proteins | sample 5400681 | NCBI WGS metagenome assembly WNGB01 (sample SAMN13153367, study PRJNA577476) | soil metagenome | isolation source: 115 cm soil or saprolite under grassland replicate 2 | place: USA:California | collected 2016-06-15
GGCCTGGACGCCATCGCGTGATCGTCGCGCCGCCGGGCTGGATCCGCTAGGATTCGAACCTGGGAATGACAGAATCAAAATCCGCTCAGAGTCCCGTCGGATCGGTGGGCATGGCTGGTGGTCTGAACAGCCTCGCTTTGGCGGAGGGTGATGAGCTCAATCCAGAATATTCGGTCGGTAAGAGTGAGCCGCAGCGCACCTGGCCGAGCAATGACCGCCAACCCCCCGACATCGGGCACCTTCTATGTGACAAAGCCACTCTTTTCGAGGTCGACCATACGTACGATCATCGACCGCCTCGGATCAAAGGGAACGTCCTCAAAGCCCCATCGCCGGTAGAACTCGCGGACCTGCTCATCGATCGGATGGGTGAGCACGCCAAAGCTCCCGACCTCGTAGGAAGCCCGCAATGCCGCCGTCAATGCGAAAAGAAGAAGCGAGCGCGCATGGCCCTGGCCTTGATAGGCCTTGTCGACGGCCAGCTGCCCCAGCAGCGTCGCCGGCACCGGATCGGGCTTGTTGCGTCGGTGGGCCTTGGCAAGGAATTCGCGCTCGATCTGCGCGGCGCTCAACGTCACGTAGCCGACGATCAACCCCGTGCCGGCGTCACAGATTACGCTTGCGCGCGAGATGCCGGACACGTGATTTTCCCACGCATGGCGTCGGAACCACCCATTGAGGGAGTCGCGCCCACAATCGAAATGGCTGCGCTCGTCGTCTTCTGCAAGCGGGCGTGGCGGCGTTACTTGCGCCATGTCGCGGGTCTACGGGCAAGCTCCTTGAGCCCTGCGATCTCGCGCGCCGGCTTTGCCGCCCACGCCTCGAACCGCTCCCAATCCTTGGCGGGAATCGCAACGATCCGGCGCTCCAGCACATCGACCTCCGCGGCCTCGAGCGCCTTGCGCCGCACGAAGTCGCTCATGCGCGTTCCTCGTCGCTCAACCGCACGCTCAGCACCGACGACGGCATGACGGAATCTTCCGTATTGCGGTGTATGACGTTGACATACATGGACCGCAATGTCAACGGTTTCAATTCGCGTTATTGCTTTCATGAGGATTGAACCGGCCTCTCCCCGCCACTTTCGGAAATCATTGACAGCAAGCTTGGAGGCTGGGACGCTGTCAGCCCCGTCACCGGAAAATCATATGCCCGTGGCTCGAACCGGATAGCAAACCGTAGATGCAAGATTTGAGTGAGTCTGAGCCAGCTGCCTTGGTCAAATCAAGATTGCTGCAGTCCATCTGCAGACAGATTCGCTTCGAGACCGGCGATGTACTCCGCCAGAAGGGGCAGCACTACCGGGACATGTACGTGATCACGGACGGTTGCGTCGAGGTTGATCTGGAAAGTGGCCGCGGAGCAGCGAAGGTCGTGGTTTCGGATCTCGGATCCCCGATCGGCGAGATCGGCTTCCTGAGAGGCTGCTCGGCCATGGCGACCGTGATCGCACGAGCGCCAACAGCTGCTCTAGTCATCGACGATCCGACGCTTGCCCGCCTCGAACATGAACAGCCTGCCCTGACTGCGCATTTGCTGCGTCATCTTGCCAAAACTGCGGAGGAGAGGACGAGCTACAATCTGACATGGAGCTCGACGCCCACAGCTTATACCAGGCCCCAGACCATAGAAGTTCATCTGTGCCGCAACAAAGATATGCTCGAACGGGCGCAACGGTTGAGATACGAGGTCTACTGTCAGGAATTAGGACGACATTCACCATATGCTGATCATGACGAGAGGATCATCACCGATCATCTGGACGATGCCGGCCACACCTTCGTCGCCGTCGAGGCCGGCGAGACGATCGGAACCCTGCGCGCCAATTTATCCTCGGAAGGTTCGATTGGTATCCTCGAGGAATTGTATGGGATGAAAACGTCAGCGCATCATCCCAAAGCAACGGGTATTTGCACGAAATTCATCGTCAAAAAATCGAAGCGTGGCAGCGCGGCATCGATAAAGTTGATAGCTGCGATGGTTCGGTACGGTATCCGGAATCGCATCAGGGAGTGCTACATCGATTGCATCCCTGCACTGTTGCCGTATTACAAGGCAATCGGCTTCAGGATCGCCGGACAGAAATTCTTTCATCGCGAGAATGGTCCTTCCCATCCGATGATGCTTGATTTGGCGAAGCATGGCGAAAGACTGAGCAACGAAGGTGGCGTGCGCGAATACCTGAGCTTGATCATAAGAGCCCAAACCATAAAATTGATCGACAGAGTTCGCGGACAGGCGGCGACCGCGGCGCTGTGAGTGAAGCAGATCATGTTCACCACGCCTGAAATCTTCATTCTCTTGGTGATCGCCACGCTCGGCCACGTCATGGCGTTCTTTTGGTATCTTGCAGACAAGAACAAATGGAAAATATGCGAGCGAACGATATACGATTTGCCGATTGACGCGCAGCAAATCAAACGGGAGATGAGGAATTCCCTTCATGCGCCGATCCACGCAGTCATCTTGGCAGCTTTCCTCTACCTCGGCTTTTTCAAAGATACCAGTTTGGCATCGTTTTTCTATTCGGCGCTCGTGACGACGATCTGGGCCGAGGTTTGGCACTATGGCTCGCATCGCGCCTTCCATCTGCGCCCGCTGCACTGGATCCATCTGGAGCATCACAAGAGCCGTCTGAACAGCCACCTTACGGCGATCTCCTTCTCGTTCACGGAGAAGCTGGTGTTCGACATAGGGCTGCTCGGACCGCTGGCCATCGTCGATTATTTTTTCGGCCTGAATGCTTTCGGGATCGCAGCATGGTATATCGGCTACCTTGTGATCAATTCATTCAGCCACGCAAACTTCGAGCTGAAATCGAGAGATTACAATCGTTGGCTGGGGAAGGTGCTGACGAGCACCACGTACCATTCGCTTCACCACTCCAGGTACACTGGCAATTACGGGCTTGGCACTCGCATTCTGGATCGACTTTTCAAGACGGAATGGGACGACTACGAACAGCTCTATGATCGAATCTCCCATGAGAGAAGACCCCTCAGCAAGCTGAGGGAGAGAGCAGCGCCATCCGCTCAGGCGTAGCCGTGTAGCCGAACCAGCTGAAGCTTGGATCCAGCCAAATGCTCAGATCGGCGAATAATGCAGGGGCTTTCTACCCACCCCGCGTCAAGCCGTCTGCCAAGCCGCTCAGATTCCCATTCAATCTTGCCAAGCTCCTCGGCAACAATCTGGCGATCATTCCGGAGCAAGCCTATCACGAGCCGATCGTCATCGCCCCGGGACCGCCGCGCATGGTGTTCATCACCGGCTCCGAGCCGCTGAACACCTTGCTTCTCAACCGTCCAACCGAATTCCCGAAAGGCGGATTGCAAGTCGAGGTTCTCAAGCCGATCTTCGGCAACGCGATGATCTCGTCCGAGGGACGGGACTGGCGGTGGCAGCGAGGGGCGGCCGCGCCTTTGTTCCGTCACGACGAGCTTTTGCAATACGGGCCGATCATGAGCGCGGCGGCGGAGGCCACCGTCGCACAATGGCGGGCAGCCGCGCATGGCTCGGTTCGTGCTATCAACAAGGATATGATGCGCGCCGCATTTCATGTCATCTCGAACACGATGCTGGCCGGTGGCGCGGAAGAAATGTTCGACGCCATCGAGAAGGGACATGCCGACTACTACGGCGGCGCCAATTGGTGGGTGACGTATACGCTTTTGGGACTCCCCCACTGGCTGCCGCGGCCTGGTGGGAAATTGATGCGGGCGCACGAAACCCGATTGCGGCAAGCCGTTGCCGAACTGGTGCAGGCGCGGCGTGCCGGCGCAGCGGCCGGAGAGGACCTGCTGGCCCGGATGCTGCGGGCCAGCGACGCGGAAACCGGGCAGAGCATGTCGGACGAGCTTCTCGTCGATAATATCGTGTCGTTTCTGATGGCCGGTTACGACACCACGGCATTCTCCTTGACCTGGACGCTCTATTTGATCTCCAAGAGTCCGGAATGGGAAGCGCGAATGCTCCAGGAGATCGAGCGGGTGGTCGGGTCCGGCCCGGTCACGTCCGCGCATGTCGAGCATCTCGGAACGGTTCAACAGGTCTTGAACGAATCGCTGCGGCTGTTTCCGACCGCACCGATCATCGTTCGCGACATTGTCGATGACATCGAATTCGACGGTGTCTCGATTCCCGCCGGCACGATCGGAATCATCCCGATCTATGCCATTCATCGCCACCGCAGCTATTGGGACGACCCCGATCGCTTCGATCCGAGTCGCTTCGCTCGCGACAGCCGATCAAAACCCACGCGCTTTCAATTCATGCCCTTCGGGGCGGGGCCACGGATCTGCATAGGGGCCGCGTTCGCGATGATCGAGGCGACAATCATGCTCGCCACCTTCGTCCGGGCCGCCCACTTCGAGGTCAGCCCCAATTTCGACCCACAGCCGTCGGCGCGGATGTTTCTGCTGCCTGAGAACGGCATGCCTATGCGGGTAACATTGCGCGAGAGCGCGACGTAGCCACTGTGCCGGATTATTTCGGCGTCGCCAGCCCATACGAAGTTCGGGGTGGTAGGATGGTCCGGCCATGCGCCGTGACCTATCCTGCTGCGGCGTGAAGCAAGGTTGGGATTGGCATGTCGCGGTTGAATCCGGCCTGGTCGATGAAAGTCGTTCTGGCAGTCCGCAATCTGAAAAGATCGCGCGGGCGATTGTGGGTTTCGTTGTTCGGAATTGCTTTCGCCACCTTTCTGATGGGCGTGCAAGGCAGCCTACTTCACAGCTTCACACGCGCGGCATCTCGGATCGTCGATTCGGTGGATGCCGATCTTTGGATCGTCGGCAAAGGGACGCCGACTTTCGACTACGTTTCGCCGATCCCTGAGCGATACGCATTTTTGGCTCTCGGCGTCGGATGGCGTGCGCGACGCCGGGCGCGGGATTGCGGGCTGGGCGCCGATACAACGTCCTAATGGTGATAGAACGCTTGTCATGCTGATCGGCGTCGAGAGCGGATATCGCGGCCGTCTTCCCGTCGTTGCAGACTTGGCAGCCGCGAGCGGACTGAGCGATTCCGCGTTGGTGATCGATGCCACCGATGCACGGACCCTCGGCTTTGACGGCACATTGCGGACAGCACAGATCGCGACCCGTCGCGGTTATTTCGTGGGCGAGACCAGGGGGTTCGCATCGTTCCTCGGGTCGCCGCTGATTTTCTCCGACTATATCGACGCCCATCGCTTTCTTCGCATGGAGCGCACGCAAGCGAGTTTCATCCTGTTGCATGTCGCGCCCGGCAGCGACCCTGCCGCCGTGCGCGATGCCCTGCGTTCACGCCTGACCGACGTCGACATTTGGACGGCGGCTGAATTTTCTTGGCAATCACGGATCTTTTGGCTTGTCCAGACCGGAGCAGGCGGAGCACTCACGATCGCCGCCATCCTCGGATTCGGGATCGGCCTGGTGCTGGTCGCTCAGACGATCTACAGCATCACTGCCGAGAACATCGAAGAATACGCTACCATGAAGGCGATGGGTGCATCCAATGGCGACGTCCAAATCGTCGTTCTGGTTCAATCGCTGATTTGCGGGATCGTGGGAGGACTCTTCGGACTCCTCATCATCGAGCCCTTCGCCGCATTGTTGCGCTTCATGGTGACCTGGATGTCGGTTCCATATTGGATGTACTTCGTCGTGGCCGGCGCGCTCACGCTGCTTTGCGTTCTGGCTTCCATGATCGCGGCGCGACCTGCGGTGCGCGTGGACCCGGGGAGAGTGTTTCGTGCATGACGTCGAATTGCGCGCGGTGACCTTGGGCTTCGGATCCGGCGCGGCGCGGATGACGGCGCTCAATGGCATTGATCTCATACTCAAACCGGGGCTTTTCACCGTCATCTCCGGTCCCTCGGGGAGCGGCAAGACGAGCCTGATCTCCGTTCTCGGCGCCATGCTTGCACCCGATAGCGGTTCGGTGTTGATCGAGGATAGCGACATCACAAAGCTCGCACCCGATCGTCGATCCGCCTTCAGGCGCGAAAAAGTCGGCTACATTTTCCAGTCGTTCCGCCTCATGCCGGCGCTCAATGCCGAGGAAAATATCCGCCTTTCGCTCGAGATCAGGCGGCTCCGCCAGGGGCGGCAACGCGCCCTGGCTGCACTGGACATCGTAGGCCTGGCCGCGAAGGCGCATCTGAGGCCCGACCAGATGTCGCACGGCGAAAAGCAGCGGGTCGCAGTTGCGCGAGCTATCGCACATAGACCGGTCATCGTGCTTGCCGACGAGCCCACGGCCAGCCTCGATGCCGCAAACGGGGCGCAGGTCACGCAGCTGCTGGCCGATATCGCGCGCGATAACGAGCGCATCGTAGCGGTCGTGACCCACGACCCGCGGATATTGCCGGTCGCGCAGCGCATCGTTCGACTGGAAGACGGTCGCATAGCGGGAGACCAACTATGTCACGCCTAGCATTCCGGTCGGCCGCGCTGTTCGTGGTTGTGGCCGTTGCAACGACATCGGCGCCGGCTCAAGACGTCGGCCAAGATGCGGCCGCTCGTCGCAAAGTCGTGGCCGCCGCGCCCGGACGCATCGAGGGATCGGGAGACGCCGTGTCGATTGGCGCTTCGATTACCGGGATCGTCGAGAGCGTGACCGTGCGGCAGGGCGATCGGGTGTCAGCCGGAGATCTGCTTGTGCGCATCGCATGCCGCGATATCGAAGCGCAGCTCGCGGCCCGTGTTGCGGAGCATGACGCGACTGCAGCGTTTCACCGCAAGCTCGTCAACGGGGCGCGTCCGGAGGATATCGACATCGCTCAAGCCGAGCTCAAGCTGGCGGAGGCTCGCCTCGCTGAAGCGCAGGTACGAGTGACCCGCAGCTCGACGTTGTTCGAGAGGAGCGCGGTCAGTCAGGCTACCCGCGACGTCGATGAGCGCGATCTCCGCGTGGCTGCGGCGCAACTCGATGCGGCCCGCCTTCGGCTGCGGCTCTTGAAGGCCGGCACGCGCGAGGAGGAGTTGGCGGAGGCGAATGCAAGAATGCTCGCCGCCAGGCATTTGATCGAGGTTACGAAATCGGAGCTGTCAAAGTGTGAAGTAAAAAGCCCGGTAGCGGGAATCGTGCTGCGTAAGCACGTGTCCGAGGGTGAGCTCGTAAGTCTGTTCTATCCGAAGCCGCTCGTTACGATCTCCGAGATACGCAAGTACCGCGTTCGGGCCGAGGTGGATGAGCATGATGTGCCGCGCGTCAGGCAAGGCCAGAATGCTGAAATTGTCGTCAATGCGTCGGACCGGAACCGCCTTCGGGGACACGTTGCGAGCATCGCCCCGGTGATGGGCCGGCGACAAATACTGACATCCGATCCCGCCGACAAGAGCGATCGGGACGTGATGGAAGTGATTGTCGATTTGGAAAACAAGCCCGAGCATTTGCCGATCGGACTTCGGGTTTCGGTGATATTTCTCGAGTAGCGAGGACTTCGTTGGAGCTAACTGTCGGCGGGACCGTCAAAACCGGTAGAAGGCGGCAGGCGTGTCGACCATGATCTTCCGGCGCATGCCTTCGTCGGTGACCCAGTCGCCGAAGGCATCGACCAGATCACCGTCGTTTGGATTGACCAGATACTTGTTGGGATGCGGCCAGTCGGTTCCCCACATGATGCGCTCCGGCGCGGCTTCGATCAGGGCATGAGCCATCGGCTTCACATCATCGTACGGAGGTAGGTCGGTCTCGCTGACGCGGTTGGCGCCTGAAATCTTCATCCACGTATTCCCCTGACGCATCAGTTCAAGCAACGCCTGAAACCCGGGAGCCCTGACCCCGGCAGTTGCCGGCTGATAGGCGAAGTGACCGATCGACATGGGCACCTTCAGCGAGGTGAACACCGGCATCAGCTCGATGATGTCCTTGCCAGGAAAAAGGAATTCGATGTGCCAGCCGAAAGGAGTGATCCGGGAAACGAGATCGGGGATCCCATTCATCTCGATCGGCATACCGCCCTTATTGTCAGTGTTGAGTCGCACGCCGCGCACGCCGGATGCGTCAAGGATAGCCAGCTCGTCGTCGGCAATATCCATGCTGATAGCCACCACCGACCGCGCTCGGTTCGGCGTCTCCGCGTTGAGACCCGCCATGCCGTCCAGGATGGCCGAATTGTCGGTTCCGTAAATGGAGGGCTGAGTGAACACCACCCGATCGATGCCAAGAGTAGCATGCAGGTGCTTGAGATCGGCGAGCGTCGAGTCGGGAGGATTGTATCCACGCCTCGGGGAGAGCTTGTAACCCGGCTCGAATATGTGGACGTGAGTGTCGATCGACCCCCTGGGCAAAACGACGTCTGGCTTGCGGGGGGTTCGAACAGGAGGCAAGCAATCTCTAATGTCACCGGTCATCGCACTGCCTTTTCTCAACCGTCGCGCGGCGCGCGGCTGCCAACTCGTCCAATGACGGACCGCGAGATCGTGTGCAATAGTCGTTTTCATTCGTCAGGAGGCCGAAAGCGTCGCCGGAAATCCCCATTCGAGAAGACACCGGGAAGCGAGTTTGGTTAGCCGACGAGTTCCCTTGCAGCTGCGATAAGCTTGTCGACCCGCGGAATGAGATACTCCTCGAGCGGTGGACTCAGAGGCACAGGAACGGCGGGAAAGTTGATCCGCTTGGCGGGCTTCTTGAGCAGACCGAAGCCTTCATCGGCGAACAGGCTCGCAACCTCGGACGCCACGCTTGCGGCTGGATAGCATTCGTCGGCCACCACCAGCCGTCCGGTTTTTCCCACCGACTCCAGAATCGTGTCCTTGTCGAAAGGTGCGAGCGTTCGCAGATCAATGACTTCAGCATCGATGCCGTCGTTCGTAAGTTTTGCCGCTGCCTTGAGGCAGCGTACGAGATCGATGGAGTAGCCGACAAGCGTCACATCCTTGCCGCTGCGCACGACCGCGGCCTTGCCGAGCGGCAGCGGCTTTGCAGCTCGCTCGGACGACTTCTCCTCGAACAGAAGCGGATGGTCGATCCAAAAGGTCGGCCGCTCGCTGTCCTTTGCGGCCTGCAGCAATGCCTTCACGTCGGAAGCGAGCGACGGTGCGATGATCTGCAGCCCGGCGGCCTGCATCAGCATGGCCTGCGGGCGCGCCGAATGCTGGGCTGCGCCCATCAGGCGGATGCCGACAAGCGCGTGGAACATGACGGGGACCTTCACCTGGCCACCGCTCATGTAGAAGATGTTGGGCGCTTCGTTGACGATCTGCGGCCAGGCTTCGAACGCGAAGCTGCCCGTTCCGATGGTCACGATCGGGTAGAGCCCGGCCATCGCCGCGCCGACCCCCATGCCGCAGTAGCCCAGTTCCGCGATCGGCGTGCGCAGAATTCTCGCATCGAACTCGTCAAAGAGCGGCTGCACAAACCTGGAATGCAGGAGACCGCCGAGAAGCGCTCCGCCGATGATGACAACGCGGTCGTCGTCGCGCATGAGATCGCCGACCGCCTTGATCTTCGCCTCGCCGAAGGTGATGTCCGCCACGACGTTGCTCCGGAGGTCCCTACTGCGGCCAAACGTGGGTCAGCGCCGCCTCGGCGGGCGGGAACGGACTCTCGTTGGCAAACTTGACGGCCTGATCGATCTCGTAGCGGACCGCCGCATCGAGCTCGCCGAGTTCCTGCCGCTCGACGATGCCGAGCACCAACAATTCGCGTGCGACGTTGAGCACCGGGTCGTTGCGCCGGAACCACGCTTCCAGGTGCGCGTATTGCTGGGGGACTTCGCCGTTCCATGCGTGCCGAATGTCGGTGACGCCCGTCACCAGCGTAGGCCATTGGCCGCCCGGCCAGGTGACGGTGCGCACTTCGATGAAGGTCGCGCCACCGCCACTCACAGCCCGCTCCCTCGCCTCCTTGGCGGCGCCAAAGACGGCGCCGAGGTCCACCCCGTCCACACGCGCGGCGGCGAGCGCCATGGTCTTGGCGAGGTCAGTCAATTCGACGATCGACATGTTCGGCGCATGGTAGCCCCCGCCGCCAGGTGCGCGCGACACTTCGGCGGTGTTATTCTCGCAGACGAATAGGACCGGAAGCTTCCAGAGCGAGGCGAGATTCAAGGCTTCGTAGGCGGCGCCCTCTTCCATCGCGCCTTCACCGAACATCACGACGCAGACATTGGGTTGCCGCCGGTGCTTGAGCGCATAGGCAGTGCCGACCGCAATCGGCAAGATGCCGCCGACAATCGCCGAACTCAGTGGGAAGTTCAGGTCGGGCGCGCAGCCATGGAGCGTGCCCGCTTTCCCGCCGGCGTAGCCCGTGGCCTTGCCGAGGATTTCCGCCAGGGCTTTGTTCGGGTCTGCTCCCCGCGCCAACAGATGGCCGTGATTGCGGTGCGTGCTGTAGACGAAGTCGCCGCCCTCGAGCATCGACATCACGCCGACGCCCGTTGCCTCCTGGCCGATATAGACATGGAAGTGGCCGGGCACCTGGTTCTTGTGCGCCGCCTGGATACAGGCCTCCTCGAAGCGGCGGATCAACATCATCTTCCGCAAGGCCTCCAGGCAGCCTACGCGGGTGAGCGCGGGAATCATCGCCGTGGCTCCTTTGGCAAGAACGATATGCGGCAACCAACCGCAAGCGAGCGTCGAGAAGATTGGTGCGTCAATCGTCTCACCATTTGGCGGGCGTCCACTTTCTCTATCCGCGTGGACGCGTCAAGACGCGCATTTGCCGGTGCAGATATGCGCTCGCCTGCTCGGCCAGTCAGGCGCGATACGGCTCGGCTAGTAAAGATGGCAAGCGGTCCAATGCCTCGGCGCCACCTGTTTCCATTCCGGCGCCACTTCCGAGCATACGGCCATGGCGGCCGGACAGCGCGGGTGGAGCCGGCACCCGCGCGGGATGTCCGTTGCCGCACCCACGTCGTTCTGCAGGATGACCTCCTTGCGCACGACATCTGGATGATCAGGAAGGGCCGCGGAAAACAGCGCCTGGGTGTAGGGATGCAGCGGATGACTGAAGAGCTCCTCCGATTCCGACAATTCCATCAGCCGGCCGAGATACATCACACCCACCATCTGGCTCATGTAGCGGACGGTGCCGAGGTGGTGCGCAATGAAGAGATAGCTGAAGCCCTGCTGCTCCTGGAGATCCTTCAGCAGGTTCATGATCTGGGCGCGTATAGAGACATCCAGCGACGAAACGGGCTCATCCAACACGATAAGCCGAGGCGACGACGCGAGCGCCCGTGCGATCGCGATGCGCTGACGCTGGCCGCCGCTGAACTCGTGCGGAAAATTGTCGATGTCGTCCGCTCGAAGCCCGACCTGTTGCAGTGCGGCATTCGCCCGCTCGCGCCGTTCGCGCCGGCGAAGGTCGCGGTTCAGCAGAAGAGGTTCGGTGATGAAATCGCCGATCCGCATGCGCGGGTTCATAGAGCTGTAGGGGTCCTGAAACACAGCCTGGACCGCTGAACGAAAGGCCTTCGTTTCTTGCTTGTCGATCTCCAGCAGGTCTTTCCCCTGCCAGAGAATCCGGCCGCTGGTCGGCATTTCCACCTTGAGGATAGCGCGCGTCATGGTGGTCTTGCCGCAGCCGGACTCGCCCACGATGCTGAAAGTTTCACCCTCGCTGATGTCGAACGACACGCCGTCGACGGCCTTCAGCAACACCGTCTCACGGCGCAGCAAGGGACCGCGCTTCACAGGAAAGAAGACGTGCAGGTCATCGACCTTGACCAGCGACGGGGACTGAAGAGGCGCGGCGCGAACGCTGGCATCCTGCGGGTCGGTCATGGCCTTCTCTCCGACCCCTCGGCAGCGCGCACGTCCGCTGAATCATTGCGTCCGTTGCTCGGCAGTCCTATGCGCGAAGCGTAAATCTCCTCCGCGCGCCAGCACGCGGAGGTATGTCCCTGCCCGACCGAGATCGAGGGTGGCCGTTCGGCATGGCATTGTGCGATGGCCAAAGCGCATCGCGGCGCGAAGGGACAACCTCTATGTTCGACGTGGCCGGTGGCAGGCGACCCGGGAATCGCGTACAGGCGCTCGACACGCCGGTCGACCTTGGGCACGGCTTCCAGCAAAGCCAAAGTGTAGGGATGCGCGGGCCGATTGAAGATCTCGCGCACCTCGGCGTGCTCCACGATACGCCCCGCATACATCACGGCCACGTGGTCGCACATCTTCGCAACAATCCCGAAGTCGTGCGTGATAAAAAGGAAAGCTAAGCTCAGCTCGCGCTGAAGCGACCGCAAAAGCGCGAGATATTGCGCCTGAATGGTCGCATCCAAGGCCGTTGTCGCCTCATCGGCAATCAGCAGCTTGGGCCGGCACGCGATGGCGATCGCTCCGACCACCCGTTGGCGCATGCCGCCGCTGAACTGGTGAGGGTAATCCCTCATGCGCGTCTCGGGCGCGGGAACTTGGACGCGCCGGAGACTTTCGATCACATGGTCGAGCTTCGCCTTCCCGGTGAGATGCTGGTGAAGATGGACCGCTTCACCGACCTGATATTGAACGCTGAACACCGGATTGAGGCTGGTCATGGGATCTTGCAGGATGATCGCGATGCTGCCCCCTCGGATCTCGCGCATCTCGGCGTCCGATTTCTTGAGCAACTCCTCGCCATCGAAGCGGATGGAACCGCCGACGATCTTGGCGTACGGCTTTGGGACAAGGCGCAGGATCGATAGGGCCGTCATGGATTTGCCGCTGCCGGACTCCCCGACGATGCCCAGGCTTCTCCCCGTTTCCAGACTGAAGCTCACACCGTCGACGGCTTTGTTGATGCCGCGCCGGCTGTGCAAATAGGTTCTCAGATCTGTAACTTCGAGCAGAGCCACTCTCTCGGTCTCCCTGGCCCTCGTCCCTTCGAACATGGTCGCTGCATTGGGCCCTACCATCTTGGCAGGTGCAGATCACCGTGTCAGCCCGAGCCGCGTGCGACGAGTTGCGCCGCACAACCGGGTTGTGTTGACAATGCGCGGCCGATTGTTACGGTTTGAATTCTCCGTGCGGTTCAGAGGCTCTCGTAAGAGAGGTGCAGCATCAAGTACATCTCAAACCGTCTGCTGCAAGCGTTGATCACGCTCGTATTCTTCGCGGTCATTCTGTTCGTCGCCACGCGCGCGGCAGGTGACCCAGCCACGCTCACACTGCCGGCCGACGCAACGCCAGCACAGATAGAGGCGGCGCGCGAGCGCATCGGCACCGACCGCCCTTACCTGGTACAGTTCGGGATTTTCCTGCGGGACATGGCGACCTTCAACTTTGGGCGCTCAATCGTCTACCGCGAGCCCGTTGTGGGTCTGATCGGTGAGAGGATCATCGCAAGCCTGAAACTGCAGCTTGCCTCACTGATCCTCATTCTCGTCACGGCATTCCCGCTCGGCGTATTGGCTGCAACGCGCCGCGGACGATTGGCTGACCATCTGGTGCGGCTCGTGGCGGCTTTCGGCCAGGCCGCACCCAGCTTCTGGGTCGGCCTTTTGTTGATGACGATCTTTGCGGTCCAGCTTGGGTGGCTGCCCGCTGGCGGAATGGGACCGGGCGGGTTGGCATCGTGGAAATACTACGTCCTGCCGACCATAACGACGTCGCTGCTGCTATTTGCCTCGATGACTCGCCTGCTGCGATCGTCGATGCTCGAAGTGCTGGACGCGGAATTCGTGAAGCTCGCGCGGGCCAAGGGCGTATCGGAGGCCAAGGTGGTGTGGGTGCATGTCTTCCGCAACGCCCTGCTGCCCATCATGACTTTCATGGCCATCTGGATCGGCACCGCCGTCTCCGGCGCCGTGGTTGTCGAAGTTGTCTTCGACTGGCCCGGCATTGGTGCCATGTTCGTGGATGCGATCACCAATCGCGATTTTCCCATCATCCAAGCCATCGTCGGCATGGTCGCGGTGGCCGTGCTGACGATGAATTTGATCGTCGATCTGCTCTACGGGGTGGTGGACCCGCGCATCCGCCTGCAGGCCAGCAATTAAGGGAGGGCCATGGCGATCGAACATGGAAAAACCGCTAGCCCCTTCGCCGTCATTTGCGATCGTCCGGCGGCGATCTCTGCCCCGATGGCTCACCTGGGACAATCTGCGGCGCCTGCCAGTGCTCCAGCTGTTCGTCATTGGTCTTTTCATTTTCTTATCGATCTTCGGTCAGTGGCTGACGCCTGTGCCGTTCGACGAGCAGAACCTGCGGCTGCGCTTCCTCCCGCCGGCTTGGCTCGAGGGTGGTGACCTTCGCTATCTCCTTGGCACCGACAACCTGGGCAGGGACATTCTGAGCCGCATCATCGTGGGAGCGCAGGCGTCCTTCATCGTCGCGATTGCGGCGCTTGCCTTCGGTTCCGTGATGGGCTCCCTGATCGGACTTGCGTCCGGCTATTTCGGCGGCCGCTTCGATGCCTTCGTGATGCGGACCGCCGACGGCATGATGGCGTTTCCGCTCATTCTCGCTGCATTGCTCCTGGTCGCGGTCATCGGACCCGGCGTGCATACGGTCGTCATCGCGACGTCGCTCATCCTGTGGGCGCGCTTTGCACGCCTCATCCGCAGCGAGGTCCTGAGCGTAAGAGAGCGCGATTTTGTCAAGCTCGCCCGCATCGCGGGAGCGTCGAACGTCCGGATCATGACGGTCCACATCCTGCCGAACGTGCTCAACAGCGTCGTGGTGCTGCTGACCCTGCAACTCGGCTTCATCATCATCGTCGAAGCCACGCTCAGCTTTCTCGGTGCGGGCGTGCCGCCACCGACGCCGACATGGGGCCAGATGGTCGCGGGCGGCCGCACCTATATCGAGACCGCATGGTGGATTTCGCTCTTTCCAGGGCTGGCGATCGCAGCCGTCGTCTTGTCCTTCAACCTGCTGGGCGACTGGTTGCGAGATCACCTCGACCCGAAACTTCGTCAACTATGAGGGCGGCCGACCGCCGCCTCGCGTGATGGTTTGGAGGAAGTCATGAGCGTGAGACCGTATGCGTCGTCCGTCATCGTCACGTTGGGCCTCATGGCCTTCGGCTTGGCATCGACGCCGACCGCGTTGGCGCAAACGCCGGTCGCGTCCAGCGATCCATCGCTCGCAAGCTGTCCGGCCCGAAAGCCGGTGCTGCGGATTGCCGGCGTGTTTTCCGAGGAATTCTCGCCGCATCCGGTCGAAACGCGCTTTGCGTCCACCCACTACACGTGGCCGCACCAGGTGCCGCTATTCGGGGTGGACCCCTGGGAGGAGAAGGTCGATCCAGCCTATGGCTTGGCGGAATCCTGGGAGTTTCTCCCCGGTGCGCGCGGCATGACGATCAAACTTCGGCAAGGGTTGACGTTCAACAACGGCGCGCCGATCACCGCCAAGGACGTGGTGTTCTCGATTAAGCTCTACATGACCAAGTTCGCGGAGGACCAGGTCGCCGGTGCACTGCGTGGAATAGGCCTCACGATGGAGATCGTGGACGACTACAACTTGCGCTTCAATTTTGCGAAAGGCGCCATCACTTTCCCGCAGGAATTTTCGACGCTCGTCTTTCCGCTTTATGTGACGTCCGAGGCCTACCACTCCAACGGCGAGATATCCCAGGAGGCGATCGAAAAGTTCCGCGCAAATCCCCTGGCCGCCGGGCCCTACAAGGTGGTCGCACGCCAAGCCCTGCAATTCATGACGTTGGAAGCAGCGCGCAAGGATCCGTTGCTCGGCTGTCCGCTCTATGACCGTATCGAGATCCGCAACGTGCAGGAAACCGGCACGCGTATGGCGCAATTTCGAACCGGCGCATTCGACATCGTTGCCGGCAACCGTGACCTGATCCAGCAGGTGAAGGGTCTGGGCGCCAAAATCTTACAGAAGCCGGCCAACAACATGATCGGCCTCTACATCTTTCAAACCAACGTCGAGACCAACCTGTTTCACGATGAACGGCTGCGCAAGGCCGCGGCCTATGCCATCGACCACAAGCTGCTTGCGGAGACGATCTGGAAGGGCATCGGCGTCGAGCCGTGGGGCTGCACCTGGCCGCCTTCCACCGAGATTTCCATGCAAAACGCGCGCTACGCCAAAGCCTGCGGCACGCCCTACCCTTACGATCCCGCGCGCGCGCGGCAACTGCTTGCCGACGCAGGCTTCGGCCCTTCCAAGCGTCCGGCCATCAAGCTCGTGTATTGGAACAACTTCCCCGAGGAACAGGCACTGGCGGAGGCGTTGCAGCCGATGCTCAACGCCGTCGGATTCAACTCGTCGGTCGACCGGATCGACCGCGCAGAGTGGAACAGGCGCCAGGCGCAAAAGGGCCTGACCAATACGATCATGTTCTTCGGCCCGGGCGGCCGGGTCACCGCGTTGTCCGGTGCGTATTTCGCCTACGCCGGGAACGTGGGTCCCGTCCATGACCAGGATGTTCAGAAGGCGCTGGCGCGAGCGAGCGGCGCAGCGACGCTCGACGAATACATGGAAGCCATGGCCGATATCGGCACTTACGGGCACGATCGCGCCTATAGTCCCGGCTTCTTTTCGGCGGGAGCGATCTGGTTCGTCCACTCGGGGATCCCGGACTGGGGCCTGAGCCGCAGCAAGGGCCGCGGGCAATTGAATCTACTGCCGCTTATTACCGATTTGCGACGGTGAGGCAGCCGCCCGCGATGCTATCGTCAAGGAGAGCGCTCGCCCACACAAAATGAATCGAACGTAGGGCTCGCCGGGTATCAGGAGGAGACAATGCAATTCCGAGACGCCGTGGTCATAAAAGTCGCCCTCTCGATTGGTTTCCTTGCTGCAATCGTCATTACGGTGACGGGTGGCTCGCCGCCCACAGCCATGGCACAGACGGCATCCCTCGACTCCTGTCCGCCACGTCAGCCGGTATTGCGTCTGGCAATCGTGTCGGGAGACGAAAGCTACTCGACGCATCCGGCGGAGGCGCGCTTCCAATCGACACACTACAGCCGCTTGCATCAGATGCCGTTGTTCGGCGTTGATCCATTGGAAGAGAAAGTCGACCCCGCTTACGGTGTCGCCGAGTCTTGGAACTACCTTCCCGGCGCCAAGGGCATGATCATCAAGCTCCGCGACGGGTTGACCTTCAACAATGGCGCGCCCATTACGGCGGAAGACGTGGTGTTCTCGCTCGAACTCACCGCCAGCAAGTTCGCCGACTCCCAGATCTCCGGTACGCTCAGAGGAATTGGCGTCTCTGCTAAAGTGATCGACAAGAAGGCGGTTCAGATTGATTTCGCCCAGGGCTCGCCGACCTTCGACCAGGAACTCTCGCCGCTGGTGTTCCCGCTCTATGTGACATCCAAGGCGTACCACTCGAACGGCGACATGTCGCAAGAGGCCTTCGACCGCTTCCGCTCGAACCCACTGGCGGCGGGCCCCTACCGCGTTGTCGGCCGCCAGGCGCAACAATTCATCACGCTGGAAGCAGCCCGAAAGGACCCCCTGCTCGGTTGTCCGGTCTATGACCGGATCGAAATCCGCAACGTGCCGGAGACCGGCACGCGGATGAGCCAGTTCCGCACCGGCCAGCAGGACATCATCTCGGGCAGCCGCGATCTCGTGGCCCAGGCGAAGAGCGCCGGTGCCAGCGTGGCGAACAGGCCGGATGCCAACATGATCGGTCTCTATATTTTCCAGACCGACCGGGAAGGCAATGTCTTCCGCAATGAGGACCTGCGCAAAGCCGCCGCCTACGCCATCGACTACAAGCTATTGGCCGAGACGATTTGGGGCGGCGTCGGCATAAGGCCGTGGGGCTGCACGTGGCCGCCCTCCACCGAGATATCGACGCGCAATCCCCGCTACCTGAAGGCCTGCCAGACGCCCTACCCGTACGATCCGGAAAGGGCGAAATCCCACCTGGCGGCCGCAGGCTATGCAGCGGGGCGCGGTCCAACCATCAAGCTGGAATACTCGATGTCCTATCCCGAAGAAGGCGCGATGGCCGAAGCGATGCAGCCAATGCTCAACGCGGTCGGATTCAAAGCCGTTGTCGAGCGTGTCGACATTGCGGAACGCAACCGGCGCCGCAATACCGGCAACCACATCAACACGCTGCTGTTCTTCGGACCGGGCGGTCGTGTCACGGCGCTCGCCGGCGCTTACTCAGTCTGGGGTCCCGACCAGAACTGGGGCCCGAAGCACGACAAGGAGGTGGTCGCGGCGCTCCGGCGTGCATCAAGCGCGGGATCGCTTGACGAATACACGCAAGCAATGGCTGATCTTGGCGAGCTGATCCACGGCCGTGCCTATGGTCCCGGCTTCTTCTCCGCCGGCTCGTTGTTTTTCATCCGCAAGGGCATCCCGGACTGGGGCTTGGAGCGCAGCCAAGGCCGCGGCCTGCTCAATCTGGCGGCCTTTGTGACCAGACGCTAACCGTCGGCGGCACGGTTACCCTGGCGAGCCTGCGGGAGAAAGACAGCGTAATGGCCGACAATTCGGATGCCCTGCACAGGGACATGCTGCAACGGATGTGGCTCATTCGCTGCTTCGAGGAGCGCGTGATCGACCTGTGCCATCGCAAGCAACTGGGCGGTCTCGTCCACGTTGGGATTGGCCAGGAAGGGGTCGCCGTGGGAATCGCCATGGCATTGCGCGAGGGCGATTACCTCTATGGCACGCACCGCTCGCACGGACATTTCCTCGCGCGCGGAGCCGACCCGAACCTGCTGTTGGCGGAATTGGCGGGAAAGGACACCGGCTATTGCCGCGGCCGCGGCGGCTCCATGCACATCGTGGAGGTGGGAAAACGGCTGATGTCCGCAACCGGCATTGTCGGGGGGACGATCCCGCTCGCGCTCGGTACAGGGCTCGTCGCGCGGGAGGAAGGCGCGGTTGTCGCGGTTTATTTCGGCGATGGCGCTTCCAACACGGGCACCTTCCATGAATGCCTCAACATGGCCTCGCTTTGGAAGCTGCCGGTCGTGCTCGTGTGCGAGAACAACGGGTACGCCGAATTCACGCCGATGTCGGCCCACACCGTGGTGAGCCATGTGTCGGTGCACGGCCAGCCGTACGGGATGGCGTCCCAGATCGTGGACGGCAATGACACGTTGGCCGTGCTGGAAGCCGGCCGCAGCGCGGTCGCGCGAGCGCGCGACGGCGGCGGGCCCACGATCGTCGAATGCCTCACCTACCGCCTGCGCGGTCACTACGTCGGCGACCCCGAAGCCTACCGCAAAGCCGACGAGGTCACCGAGTGGCGGGACAAGGACCCTATCCGTCGCTTCGCCGGCCTGCTCATGCAGCGCGGGACCGTCACGCAGAAGGAGGTCGAAGCGATGGCAGCGACGGCCAAGGCGCGCGTGGAGGATGCCGTTCGCTTCATGACGGAAAGTGCCTGGCCCGAGCCCGCGTCGGTCGCGGATTTTGTCTACGCATAACGAAAAAAGAGCATGCCGGAAATCCGATATATCGACGGGCTGCGCCAGGCCATCGAGCAGGAGATGGAGCGGGACGGCCGCGTCATCGTGCTCGGCGAGGACGTGGCCGTCGGCGGACCCTTTGGGGTGACAGCCGGGCTTGCCGAAAAGTTCGGCGAGCGGCGCGTCATCAACACGCCGATCAGCGAAGACAGCATCATGGGCATGGCGACGGGAGCGGCCATCGCCGGCAAGCGGCCGATCATCGAGATCATGTTCATCGATTTCGTGACGCTGGCGATGAGTCAGCTGGTCAACCACGCAGCCAAGCTGCGCTACATGTCGGGCGGGCAGCTCAGCGTTCCAATGGTGATCCGCCTGCAGCAGGGCGCAGTCGGCGGGTGGGGCGCGCAGCATTCCCAGAGCCTCGAGGCCTGGTTCCAGCACGTGCCGGGGCTGAAGATGGTGGCGCCGTCGAACGCGGGCGACGCGCTGGGCTTGCTGCGCGCCGCGATCCGCGACGATGATCCCGTGCTGTTCCTCGAGCACCGGGGACTGTATTTTCGCAAGGACGAGGTTGTGGACTTTGAGTCGGTCCCGGGCCTGCACACCGCCAAGGTCGTGTCTCGGGGTGACGACCTGACCATCATCACCTACTCCAAGATGGTGTGGGAGGCCGTAACCGCCGCCGCGGAGTTCGCGCAGCGCGGAGTTTCAGCCGAGGTCATCGATCTCCGCAGTCTCTCGCCATTGGACATGGACACGATCGTTCGCTCGGTGAAGCGCACCAACCGCGCGCTCGTCGTCCATGAGGCTGTCACACACGGTGGGCTGGGCGCCGAGATCGCCGCGCGCATACAGGAAACCGCCTTCGATTGGCTGGACGCTCCGGTCCATCGGCTGGGCGCGCCTTTTGCTCCCGTACCGGCGAGCCCCGTGCTGGAAGACGCATTCGTGCCCAATGCCAACCTGATTGTCGCAAGCGTGGAGCGGATGCTCGGCTTGAAACCCGCAAGAACCAGCGCCGGGGCTCATGGGTAGTCCGGCGATTCACAAACGCTGAGAAGAAGGAAACGACCATGGCCCAGCCCTTATCCAAAGAAAACCGGCGCGAGTTGTTGCGTCAGATGCTTGCCATTCGCAGAGCCGAGGAGACGGTGATCCACTTCGCGACGGACCACAAAAACCTTATGCGAGGGCACTACCACGTCTACATCGGTCAGGAGGCGAGCGGCGTGGGCACCTGCGCCGCGCTTGGACCGAAGGATTACATCTTCACCACGCACCGCAACCACGGGCACGTGATCGCCCGCGGTGGCGAATTGGGTCCCGTGCTGGCGGAAATCATCGGCCGCACCACCGGCTACAACAAGGGTCGCGGTGGCACGTTCCACGTCATCGCTCCGCACCTCGGCATTCTGCAGACGTCGGGGGTCGTTGGCGGTTGCATGCCGCTGGCCGCCGGCGCCGCCTTCTCCGCCAAGAAGCGCGGGACCGACCAAGTCAGCCTCGTTTTCTTCGGTGACGGCGTGCTGGAGGAAGGCGCATTCTACGAAACCATCAACATGGCAGCCCTGTGGAAGCTGCCGGTCATCTTCCTGTGCGAGAACAACGGCGTGCCGCTCGAGCTACGCAAGGGTGGAACGTACGAGTCGTCCTCGCTATCGGCCAAGCAGCTCACCGATATCTCGAACGCGTTTTCCATCCCATCTGTGATTGTCGATGGCTGCGACCTTGAGGCCGTCTATTCCACCCTGACGGACGCCGTGTCCAAGGTGCGGGGCGGCGCGGGCCCGATTTTCGTAGAGGCGAGGATCACGCGTTGGCCCGGAAACGCGGGGCTGTTCCCGACGCTGATCGAGGGGGACTACCGGGTCGAATGGGCGTTCTCGCCCGCTTCGGGGCCCAAGGAGCTTAAGGACTGGTTGCAGCAAAGCGACCCCGTTGCGCTGTTCGTCCGCTCGCTGATCCAAAACGGCGCGATGACACAGCGCGATGTCGAGGCCGTGGACAGCGAGGTTCGCAAGGCCGTCGAGGAAGCGGCGCGCTTTGCCTTGGAAAGCCCGGCGCCGAAAGCGGAAGCCGCGCTCGAACATATCTTCGCATAAGGAGGGAATGCCATGACCGAGATGACTTATGCGGAAGCGCTCTCGCTCGGACTGACGGAGTGTCTCGATAAGGACCCGCGCGTCGTTCTGATCAATGCGAGCTACGGGGGATTGACGCCTCACCGCAACTCCTACGCAGTACTGCGCCAGAAATACGCCGACCGCATCACCGACACACCCATTGCGGAGCTCGGTTACTGCGGCATCGCCATCGGCGCCGCAATGACCGGCCTGCGGCCGATCGTGGCGCTGAGCACTGCGGCATTTTCATTCGAAGCCTGGCCGCAAATCATCAACGAGGCAGCCGTCGCCTGCTATGGCTCGGCCGGTCAGGTCACCGCCCCGGTTGTATTCCACATGCTCACCGGCATCCGCGGGGCGGGCGCGGTCCAGCACTCCCACGCCCCCCAGGCGATGTTCTGCAATGCGCCCGGCCTGTACGTCGTCGCACCCGGAAGCCCCGCAGACGCGCGCGGTCTCATGCGGACCGCCGCGCTCGACAGCAACAATCCGACCGTGTTCATCGATCACGGGCGCCTGCAGGGCATCAAGGGTCCGGTGGAAAAAGCCGCGGCAGCCGTCCCCTTCGGCGTGGCCGAGGTGAAGCGGCAGGGCAGCGATGTGACCATCGTCGCGGTCTCGATCATGGTCCCGCGCGCGCTTGAGGCGGCCGATGCGTTGGCGCGGGAGGGTATATCTGCCGAAGTAGTGGACCCGCGCACGCTCGTTCCGCTCGACAAGGCGACGATCCTGAAATCCGTCGCCAAGACCGGGCGTGTGGTCGTCGCCGACGAAAGCCAATTGACATGCGGCGTCGCCGCGGAACTCGCCGCCGTGATCGTCGAGGAGGGCTTCGAATCGCTCAAGGCCCCCATCAGGCGCGTCGGCATCCCCAATGTTCCTGTCCCCTACCATGAGGCCGAAGAGGACTTCGTCACCCCAACTGCCGCGAAAATAATTTCGGCGGTGAAAAATGTTTGCGGGAAGTAATGGTCGCGGGGCCGGTGAATGCTCGTGGCGGATGAGGGCGAAACGACCGGTGGCCGGCAAGACCACTGCAAATTAGTCATCTTCAGCTTGGTTGGACGCTCCTGTCCCCTGTGTGTACCGAAAACTCAGATTCGAACGTATTGGTAATGCAGTCCACCGAGCAACCGGCCGTGAGCTTCAAGACCTCATCGGTGTAATTGGGCAGCGTGTTCGGCGCGACCACCTGCACCGGATGGAACGACGGTCCGTCCGACAGGTGCACGAACGAAATGCCCGCCTTCGAGTCGCGCCGGGTGCGCACCCAGCCTTTGACCGTGACGGCTAAGTCCTTCGGCGCCTGGCCGGCCAGGATCCCGCGCACGTTGAACTCTCTCTTGTCCATTGATCGAGAGTGACTCAGGCAGAGGCAGAGCGACCTTGTCCACTGATTCCAACGATTCGACGAACCCCGCCCGTCGATCTGAAGGCGCGCCCGCCTGCTCGCGCAATTTCGCTGCGATGCGCGCATCGTCCAGAGGTTTCACGGCTCGGTGAGCTCGGCGGATATCGAACCGGTCTCTATCAACTTCAAACCGAGTCTCTGGCATCACGACACGGATATTGAAAATTGGCGACCAGAGACTGGCGCACGAAGTTGGTCGGACGTCGCCCAAAATCCAGAAAACAGGGCCCTCAGAGACTTCGCAACATCTCGCTAACTCGCGGGAATGTCGCGCCTATTTTTGCAAGGCGGACATGCCACACAGAGACGGCACTGGCTGGCTGAGGATGCAGTCCAACGCGAACCGGTCTCCGCATTCATTTCCCTGATAACAGGGAAAAATACAGGGAATTTCACCAAATTTGGCTCGTCGCTTCGAAATTGACGGTCAGTCGGCCCGCGATTTCAATGGCTTGTGGCCAAATTCCCTACCTGATGGAACAGGGAATTTCCAGGCGTAGATCAGGGAATTTTTTGCAAGCAACAGGGATTTTGCCGTTTTGCCGAAATGCTGGATTTCGAATTTTGAGCAGCCAAACAACAGGGCCCTGCCCCCGCTCCATTAATTATCGAGGAAGCTTCTGAGACTTCTTGATCGGTTCGGGTGCTTCAGCTTCCGCAGCGCCTTGGCCTCGATCTGGCGGATGCGCTCGCGCGTCACCGAGAACTGGTGGCCGACTTCCTCCAGCGTGTGATCGGTGTTCATGCCGATGCCGAAGCGCATGCGCAGCACGCGTTCCTCGCGTGGCGTGAGTGACGCCAGGACGCGGGTGGTGGTTTCGCGCAGGTTCGACTGGATCGCCGCGTCGATCGGCAGGATCGCGTTCTTGTCCTCGATGAAATCGCCGAGGTGTGAGTCCTCCTCGTCGCCGGTCGGAGTCTCGAGCGACAGCGGCTCCTTGGCAATCTTGAGCACCTTGCGCACCTTCTCGAGCGGCATGCCGAGCTTCTCGGCAAGCTCCTCGGGGGTGGGCTCGCGGCGGATCTCATTGAGCATCTGGCGCGACGTGCGCACGATCTTGTTGATCGTCTCGATCATGTGCACGGGGACGCGGATGGTGCGCGACTGATCGGCGAGCGAGCGGCTTACTGCTTGCCGGACCCACCAAGTGGCGTAGGTCGAGAACTTGTAGCCGCGCCGGTACTCGAACTTGTCGACCGCCTTCATCAATCCGATGTTGCCTTCCTGGATCAGGTCCAGGAACTGCAGGCCGCGGTTGGTGTATTTCTTGGCGATCGAGATCACCAGGCGCAGGTTCGCCTCCACCATCTCCTTCTTGGCCTGGCGGGCTTCGCGCTCGCCCTTCTGCACCATCTGCACGATCTTGCGGAATTCGCCGATCTCGACGCCGGTCAGCGTCGCCAGCGCGTGCACTTCCGAGCGGATCGCCTTGATGCG
>WNGB01009522.1_pt1 | contig 24235 bp, 17 predicted proteins | sample 5400681 | NCBI WGS metagenome assembly WNGB01 (sample SAMN13153367, study PRJNA577476) | soil metagenome | isolation source: 115 cm soil or saprolite under grassland replicate 2 | place: USA:California | collected 2016-06-15
CCAGCGCAGCACCCACGGGATGATCGCGGGCGCGAGCAGGGCGACGATCACGACTCCGGTCGGGAGCCAGACGCGGGCGCGGGGCAGACCCGTGTCAGCGGGCAGGTGGTTTAGAGTGGCTCCATTGGAAACGGAGCGCTGGGGCGTGAGATCGAACCCGGAGATCGCGTTCGCCTGCCCGGCCTGCGGGCGCGAGGCCGTGGCCGGCCTCGATGGCGCGGGCTCGTGTCCTCATTGCGCGGCGGCGACGCGACTCGAGATCCCGGACGCCCTGAAGGCCACGCGGGTCGTCGAGTCCTGCCCGGCCTGCCAGAACCGCCTCCTCTACGTGCAGCGCGACTTCAACCAGAAGGTCGGCCTGGCGGTGGTGGTCGCCGGCGCCGTCCTCGCCCCCTTCACCCCGTTCTACTCGAGCCTCTTCGTGGCCGCGGCCGTCGATGCCGGCCTCTATGCGCTCCTGCCCGACGTCACCGTCTGCTACCGCTGCCATGCGCACCTGCGCGGGTTCGCGCGCAATCCGCAGCACCACGCCTTCGATCTCCATCTCGCCGAGCAATACCACACTCACGACGCGGACCCCACCGCGCGCGACACGACGCGCTGAGCGGCTGGGTCGGACGGACCAACTCCGTGGGCACGACGTTCCAGGGAACGCTATACCGTCCGGTACGTATAATGCACTGGGAATGTCTCGAACCGCTCAAGCTTCAAGCCCCAGCTCGGATCGTATCTTGCTGAGTGGATTGGAATTATTCTCCCGCAAAGGCTACGACGCGACCTCCGTGCGCGAGATCTGCGCCGCCGCGGGCATCACCAAGCCCACCCTGTACCACTTCTACGGAAGCAAGGAGGGCGTGTACCGCGCCCTCGTGGACGGGGCCCTCGACGACTTCCGCCGCGCGATCACGCGCGCGCTGCAGAGTCCGGGGTCGGCGGCCGAGCGCCTGCAGCGCGTCGCCCGCGGCTACTTCGAACGGGCGCGCGGGCGGCGCGACCTGCTGCGCTTCATCTTCGCGCTCATCCACAACCCGGCCGACTCGGCCCCCCGCACCGATTTTCCCCGCTTCTACGACGAGGTGGTCGCCCAGATCGCGGCCGAGGTCGAGGCGGGCGTGGAGCGCGGCGAGTTCGTGCCCGGCCGTACCGACCTCCGCATGCTGGTGCTGATGGGCGCGCTCGGGGAAGCGCTGTGCGGGTACCTGATCGTGGGCAAGCCGCAGCTCTCGGCCACGCTGGCCGACGCCCTCATCGATACGGTCATCTCCGGATGGCGCCCGCCCCTGAACGTGCGTCGATGAGGCGGCGGGCGCTCATGGCCGTCGTCGCGGCGGGGCTGCTGCCCGTGGCCGCGCCGGCGCAGACCCTGTCCCGCGCGGAAGCGGTGGCGCTGGCCGTCGCCAACAACCCCGAGGTGCGCAAGAGCCAGCAGGCCCTCCTCTCCCTGCGCGGCCAGGGCCGGGAGGCGCTGGCCGACGCCCTGCCCGAGGTGAACGTCTACGGGATCGGCACCCGCTACCGCGACCCCTCCCTCCTCAACAGCAGCAGCTTCGATGCCTTCCCGCCGGAGCTGCGGACGGCGCTGCGTCCGATCCCCCAGAACCTCTTCGATGGGACGGCGCAGCTCAAGCAGACGCTCTTCAGCTTCAAGCTCGGCCGCGCCGTGCGCGCCGCCCGCTACGGCATCTCGATGGGGGAGGAGCAGGCGAAGAGCGTGACGCGCGCGGTCGCCCTCGACACCATTCGCGCCTACAACGACTACCTGCTCGACCTCGAGAAGGTGAAGGTGGCGGACAAGTCGGTCCGCCAGCGCGAGACGCACGTCGAGATGGCCCGCAATCGGCGCGCGGCCGGAGTGGCCACCGAGCTCGAGGTGCTCCGGCTCCAGGTCGCGCTGGAGAACCAGCGCGCCGTCTTCGAGCGGACCCGCGGCGAAGCGGACCTTGCCCGCGGAGTGCTCAACGCGGCGATGGTGCGCCCGATCGACGCGCCCGTCGAACCCTCGGACCGCCTCCTCCGCCAGGACTTCGACGTGCCGCTGGAGGCGATCGTCCAGGAAGCGCTGGCCAACCGCACCGAGGTCAAGGCGGCGGAGGTGGCCGTCCGCGTCTACGACGAGTTCGTGGGGGTGGTGCGGGCGGAGAACCGGCCGCATCTGGATCTGCTGGCGAACTGGGGATACTCGGTGCGCCGGCCCGAGAACTTCTTCTCGTCCGACTACACCAAATGGAACGCGGGGATCACGCTGACCGTGCCCGTCTTCGACGGGTTCCGCAACGCGGGCAAGGTGGCGCAGGCCCGGGCCCGCCGCGAGCAGGCGGCACAGGACCGCATCGCCCTGGAGAACCAGATCCGCCTCGCGGCCAAGCAGGCGCGGGATGCCCTGGCCACGGCCGGGCGCGTCCTCGCCGCCGCCGACCTCAACGTGACCCAGGCCCAGAAGGCCCTCGACATGACGCAGGCGAACTACACGCTGGGGGCGGCCACTCCGCTGGACGTCCTCGACGCGCAGGCCGCTCTCACGCTGGCGGAGAGCCTGCGCCTGGAGGCGCTGTACGAGCACGCCAACGCCCGGGCGACGCTGCGCTGGGTGATGGGGCGGGATCCCCTGGATCCGCCGCCGCCCGTCGCCTCCACTCCCACGACGACAAAGGCAGGAAGCGAATGACGCGCAGACATCTGTTCCTGATCTCGCTGGCCGCCGCGATGGCGGCCGCCGCCTGCGACGGCACGGCGCAGACGGCGGCCGAGAGCAAGCCCCGCGGCGTGCCCGTCCGCACGGTGACGGTGCAGCAACGCGACCTGCAGGACGAGGTGGTCCTCACCGGCACCCTGCGTCCGCGCGCCCAGGTGCAGGTCGTGGCGGAAGTCCCGGCCCGGCTGCTCCAGGTGCGACGCGACGAAGGCGCCCGCGCCGCCCGGGGCGAGGTCCTGGCCGTGCTCGACCCGACCGACTACCGGCTCAGTGCCGACCGCGCGCGCGCGTCGCAGGCCGTCGCGGCCGCGAACCAGGCCCACGCGGGCGTCGAAAGGGAGCGCGCGGACAGCCTCCTGAAGACGGGCGGCATCACGGACAAGGACCGGCTGGCCGCGCAGGTGAACCTGCAGGTCGCCGAGGCCGCCCTGGCCCAGGCGCGGGCGGAGACGTCGATCGCCGAGCAGCAGCTCGCGCGCACGGAGATACGGGCGCCGTTCAACGGGCGCGTCGCGCGACGGATGGCCGACCCCGGGGCCATGCTGGCCGTGGGCACACCCCTCTTCACGTTCGTGGACGATTCCGTCCTCGAGTTCCGCGCCTCGGCGCCCTCCACGCAGTACGGCAAGGTCCGCGTGGGCTCGCCGGTGAAGGTCACCGTCGACAGCATGCCCGGCCTGGCCGTCACCGGCCGCGTGGTGCGCATCGCCCCGCTGGTGGATGACCGCAGCCGCTCGTTCGACACCGTGGTCGAGGTGCCGGGCAACCCCGCGCTCGTGGGCGGCCTCTTCGCGCGGGCGACCATCGAAGTCGGCCGGCTCCCGAGCGCCCTGGTCGTGCCCCCGGCCGCGCTCGTGCGCGACGGCACCAGCCAGGCGCAGGCGTTCGTGATCGTGCAGGGCAAGGCGGAGCGCCGGACGGTCGCGGTGGGCGTCGAAGGCGCGGACGCCGTGCAGGTCACGAGCGGCCTGCAAGCGGGCGACGTGCTCGTCCTGGACCCGCCGGTCGCGCTCTCGTCCGGCTCGCCCGTCGAGGTCCAGGCGGCGAGGAAGTAGCGATGTTCCTCAGCAACCTCTCCATCAAGCAGCCGGTCTTCGCCACCATGATGATGGTGGCGCTGGCCGTCCTGGGGATCACGTCGTACCGCCAGCTCAAGGTCGACATGTTCCCCAACGTCGAGTTCCCCATTGTGACCGTCACCACCGTGTACGCGGGCGCCTCGCCGGAGACGGTCGAGCGCGAGGTCACGAAGCGGATCGAAGAGTCGATCAACACCGTCCAGGGCATCAAGCACGTCGAGTCCACGTCGCAGGAAGGGCTGTCGAACATCGTCGTGCTCTTCAACCTGGAGGTGTCCACCCAGGTGGCCTCCCAGGACATCCGGGGCAAGGTGGCGGGGATCCGCGGCGACCTGCCCCGGGAGATCGAGGAGCCGATCGTCCAGCGCATCGACCCCGGCGCGCTCCCCATCGTGTCCGTGGCCGTCAACGCGCCCGGCCTCGCCCCCGCCGCCGCCACCGATCTCGCGGACAAGGTCGTGAAGCGTCGCCTCGAGAACGTCCCCGGCGTGGGCGCGGTGAACCTGGTCGGAGAGGCCACGCGCGAGATCCAGGTGGTGGTGGACCGCGCGCGGCTCGAGGCGTATCACGTCTCGCTTTCGGACGTCGTGACGGCGCTGCAACAGGAGAACGTGGACGCGCCGGCCGGCTCCGCCGACCGGGGGTCCACGGAAGCACTCCAAGAGCGGCGTGACCATCTACGTGCGCGATCTGGCCCAGGTGACGGACGGGGTGGAGGAGCCGCGCAACGCGGCCTTCCTCGACGAGCAGCCCGCCCTCGCCCTGGACGTGCAGAAGCAATCGGGGGCGAACACGGTGGCGGTGGCGGATGGCGTGCAGGCGGCGGTGGCGCGCATCGGCAAGGACCTGCCCACCGGCGTCTCCCTGCAGATCGTGCGCGACGACTCCGCCTTCATCCGCGATTCCATCCACGACGTCAACACCACCATGATCATCGGCGGCGTCCTGACCGTCCTCATCGTGTTCCTGTTCCTGAACTCGTGGCGGTCCACCGTCATCACCGGGCTCACCCTGCCCATCTCCGTCATCGCCGCCTTCATCGCGATGAAGGCCTTCGGGTTCACCTTGAACGTGCTCACCCTCATGGGCCTGAGCCTGGCCATCGGCATGCTCATCGACGACGCCATCGTCGTGCGCGAGAACATCGTCCGGCATCTCCAGCGCGGCAAGGACCACTTCGCGGCCGCGCGGGACGGCACGACCGAGATCGGCCTCGCCGTGATGGCCACCACCTTCACGATCGTGGCCGTGTTCATCCCCGTCGCGTTCATGGGCGGCATGGTCGGCCGCTTCTTCTACGAGTTCGGCATCACGGTGGCGGCGGCGGTGCTCGTCTCCCTGTTCGTGAGCTTCACCCTCGACCCCATGCTCTCGTCGCGCTGGGTCGATCCCGACGTCGAGCACGAAGGGCAGGCGGAAACTGCCCCCCCGCGCGGCCTGAAGGGCCTCCTGCACCGCTTCAACCAGCGCTTCGACGCCCTGCACGTGCGTTACGAGCGGCTGCTGGGCTGGTCCCTCAACCATCGCCTGGCCGTGATGGGCATGGCCCTGGTGGCCTTCGTGGCCAGCTTCCCCATCCTGGCCATCCTGGGCGGCGACTTCATGCCCGACTTCAACCGCGGCGAGTACCAGGTGGCGTTCAAGTCCACGCCCGGCGCCACCCTGCGCGAGACGGCGGAGCGGACGCGCGAGGTCGTGCGCCGCCTCAAGTCGCTGCCGGACGTCGAGTACACCTACACGACGATCGGCGAGGCCGGCTCGCAGTACCGGCCCGTCACCGAGGGCACGACCTACGTCAAGCTCAGGGAGTCCACGCGGCGCAAGCGCTTCAGCACCGTGCTCGGTGACGCGCGGCGCGTCATCGAGGAAGTGCCGGGCATGACCTTCGGCCTGTTCGAGGCCGGGCCCTTCGGTCAGAAGCCCATCCAGATCAGCGTGCGCGGCCCGGAGGTGGACGAGCTGGACCGCGTCTCGAAGGACCTCGTCGCCTCCATGAAGAAGATCCCGGGCGTCGCCGACATCGAGTCCAGCCTGGAGAAGAGCAAGCCCGAGCTGAAGGTGCGCGTGGATCGCGGGCGGGCCAGCGATCTCGGCCTGGGCGCGGGCGCGATCGCGACCACGCTGCGGGCGGCCGTGGCCGGCGAGGTGGCCACGCGCGTCGAGGACGCCGCCGGCGACAGCCACGACGTGCGCGTACGCCTGCGACCGGATCAGCGCCGATACGCGGACGATCTGCTCGCCCTCACCGTGCCCAGCGACAAGGACGATCCGAGCGGGAGGGACGGGGAGAAGACGCAGGTCTCCTTGCGCGAGGTGGCCGCGGCCGACGTCGGCACCGGCCCCTCGACCATCCGCCGCAAGGACCTGCAGCGCGAGGTGCGCATCTCCGCGAACCCCGACGGGCGCAGCCTGGGGGAGATCAGCGCGGACATCGAGACGGCGGCGGCCGCCCTCGACCTGAGAGCCGGGTACGACGTGGTGCACGGCGGCGACGCGGAAGAGCTGAAGGACATGTTCAACAACATGTTCCAGGCCCTCTTCCTGGCCGTCGTGTTCATCTACCTGATCCTGGCCTCGCAGTTCGGCTCGTTCGTCCATCCGCTCGCGATCATGCTGTCGCTGCCGCTCTCGCTCATCGGCGTTGCCCTCGCCCTCCTCGCCACCCACGACACCTTGAACATCATGAGCATGATCGGCCTCATCATGCTGATGGGCCTCGTGACCAAGAACGCGATCCTGCTCGTGGACTTCACGAACCAGTCCCGCGCCCAGGGCAAGAGCCGGAGCGACGCGCTCATCCATGCCGGCACCACCCGCCTGCGCCCGATCGTCATGACGACGCTGGCCATGATCTTCGGCATGCTGCCCCTGGCCTTCGCCATCGGCGCCGGTGCGGAGATGCGCGCACCGATGGCCCGCGCCGTCATCGGGGGACTCATCACCTCCACCCTGCTGACCTTGATCGTGGTGCCGGTCGTCTACACCTACCTGGACGACCTGCGCCCGGCGGCGGCGCGGGGGTGGTTCCGGCGCCCGTGGCGGCGGCGCGCGGATGCGGGCGAGCGCGAAGCCGGACCCACGGCACCCAGCCCGCAGCCCGCGGACTGACGCCTTTCGGGGGCCGCGGCGACGGCCCGCGGCGCCGTGGTACGCTGCCGCGGAGTCAACGACTGTGGAGGACGCCCTCGCTTCCGGAGCGCGCATCGGCTCCTACGAGATCATCGACCGCCTGGGAGCCGGCGGCATGGGCGAGGTCTACCGCGCGCGCGACACGAGGCTCGGCCGGACCGTAGCCATCAAGGTCCTGCGCGCGGGCGCCGATCCCCAGCTGCTGCAGCGGCTCGAACGGGAGGCGCGCGCCGCCTCCGCCCTCAACCACCCGAACATCGTCCACATCTACGACGTCGGCGAGGCCGCCGACCGGCCGGGCGCGCACTACGTCGTGATGGAGTGCGTCGAAGGCGAGACGCTGCGGCGGCGGCTCCGCCCGGGGCCCTTGTCCCTCGCGGAAGTGCTCGACCTCGGGGTCCAGCTCGCGGACGGACTGGCCAAGGCACACCGCGCGGGCATCGTGCATCGCGACCTCAAGCCCGAGAACCTGATGGTCACGCCGGAAGGGCTGCTGAAGATCCTCGACTTCGGGCTGGCCAAGCTCGTGGTCGCCCCCCTCGGCGAGCTCGTCGACACGCGCGAGACGCTGTCGCGGCAGGGGACGCAGGCCGGCCTGCTCGTGGGCACGCTCGAGTACATGTCGCCGGAGCAGGCGAGCGGACGGACGGTGGACCACCGGACGGACCAGTTCTCGCTCGGCCTCATCCTGTACGAGATGACCACCGGGCGTCCCGCCTTCCGCCGCGACACGCCCGCGCAGGTGCTGGCCGCGGTCATCGAGCGGGAGGCGGAGCCGCTGGGCCGGCTGCGCGGCAACGTCCCGCCGGCCCTGGAGGCGCTCGTCTCACGCTGCCTCCAGAAGGATCCCGAGCGGCGCTTCAAGAAAACGGACGAGCTGGCCGCGGAGCTGGCCGCGCTGGCCGGGCGGTCACGGTCGGGCGCGCTCGCGGAGAAGACGCGTGTCCTCCCGGAGACGTCGCCCGCGGTCTCGGTCGAGGTGCTGCCGGCCCGGACGCCCCCCCCGGCCGCCCCGCCCGTCTATCACGTGCAGCCCCGGCGGCGCGTCCGGGCCTACGACGAGGGGGAGCTGGCCCACCTCATCCGCCGCGGCAAGCTGACGGGCGTCGAGCTGGTGCGTCGTGACGACGAGGAGCAGTGGCAGCCGCTCTACGAGAGCCGCGTGTATCGCCGCGAGGTGCCCAGCCTCAGCGACCCGCGTGACGCGGCGCGCCTGCGCGTGCTGCGCGCGGTGGGCGGCCACTTCACGGCGTTCTTCATCACGTCCGTCGTGATGTACGCGACTCAGGGCCACTTCCCGTTCTGGCTGGCGATCTGGGGCGCCGTGCTGGCCGTGCAGGCGGCGGGCGCCCTCCCCGCCGGCTTGACCCTCCTGCAGAACCGTCGCGCGGCCACGGCTCCCGCGACCGTCGGTGCCGTCCCCCCGGCGGGCGAGGCGCCGCCGCCCGCGCTCGCGGCCCGGGTGCCGTCGGCGATGGAGCAGGAGGCCGCGCGCGTGCGCACATTGATCGCGCAGCAGGGCGGCACGGACGCCGCGCGCCTGATCGCCGAGGTGGACGGGATCCTCAAGCTCACGGCGGAGCTGGCCGCGCGCCAGGCCGACCTCGAGGAGCAGACTTCCGACCGCGAGCGCGCTGCCCTGGCCGCCGCGGTCGCGGACGCCCGCGCCCGGCTCGAGCGCGCGGACCTCGAGCAGGACCGCCGCCTCTTCGAGCGGCAGCTCGAAGTCGTCCAGGGGCGCGAGGAGGCGATCGCCAAGGCGGTCCGGGTGTTGGAGCGCTTGCGCGTGCGGCGCGAGGTGGCCGAGCACCAGCTCAAGCAGCTCCGCCTCGACCTCTCCCGCGGCGCCGCCACCGGCCTCGACGTGCCCGAGCTCTCCTCCCGCCTCCAGTTCATACGCTACGAAGTCGACGCGCGGGAAGAGGTCAAAGAGATCGGCGCCGGCCGCGCCTGAAGCGCGTCCGCGGCCCGGCTAGCGGCGGTCCTCGTTGGGCAGACGCCCGCCGATCACGACCTTCGCTTGCCGTCCCGCCGGCAGCGGCGCGCCCGGCGCGACGTGGTTGATGAGGGCGAGGACCTCCGTGGAGACCGTGGCCCCCTGCCGCCGCGCCAGCTCGTCGAGCGTGGTGGGCTGCGTGACGGGGACGACCTTCACCCGCTTCGGCTGGACGTCGAGGTAGCGCCGATCGGTGAGAGGCGCGAAGCTGGCCAGAGACTCCGCGAACACGCGGTCGTAGTTGCCCCAGCGCACGCTCGGGGTGTATCCGAGCAGCCGGTAGACCTTGTCGCCGTACTCGACGAACGCGACCCGGCCCGCGATCGGCGTCTGGTCGGCCACCGCCTCGAACAGGCCGGTCACGGCGGGAAGACCATGGACGTTGGTCCGCTGCGCGCCCGCCGGGCGCAGCCCCTGTTGGCGCAGGAATTCGTTGGCGGCCTGATCCGCGCTCCTTCCCGGCACCAGCGTCATCACGACGATCGCGTCCTCCTGTGGGCTGATGGCGCCGACCGCCTGCTTCTGGTTCTGGCCCTTCCAGCCCCGCGGGAACTGCATCTGGAAGCGGAGGTCGGGGTGGAAGAACGCACCCCCCTCGAAGAACCCCTCGCGCGGGTTCTCCCCGAAGACCATCCCATCGAGCCGTTGGAGGTAGCCGGGCTCCTCGACGCGGGTCCCGGCCAGGTGCTGGGCCTGGATCTCGGACTGGATGCGCTGGGCGCGGTTGGCGGGCGCGGGATGGGTGGAGAGCCACGCGGGCAGCCGGCCCTCGCCACTCGTCTGTCCCAGCCGGTCGAGCACAGAGAAGACCTCGACCATCTCCCGCGGATCGTAGTCCCGCCGCGTCATGTAGCGCAGGCCGAGATCGTCGGCCTGCTGCTCGTCGTTGCGGCCGAACTTGAGGAACATGAGCTGCATGCCGGCCTGGGCCAGGTCCCCGAATCGGGCCAGCTCCGGCCGGACGATCATGCCCGCGACGAGGCCGAGGGTGGCGAGCTGGGACTTCGTGATCTGGGAGACGGTGTGGCGGGCGGTGACGTGGCCGATCTCGTGCCCGACCACCGACGCGAGCTCCGCCTCGGAGTTGAGGTGGGTCAGGATTCCGCGCGTCACGTAGATGAAGCCGCCGGGCAGGGCAAACGCGTTCACGGCCGGGTCGTCCACGACGCGGAACGTCCAGGGGAGGCTCGGCCGCTCGCCGCTCGCGGCCAGCGTCTTGCCCAGCCCCGCCACGTACGCCTGCAGCGCCTCGTCCGGGTAGAGGCCGAGCGAGGAGGCGACTTCCTGGTCCGCCTCCTGTCCCATCGCGATCTCCTGCGCCTCGCCCACCAGCATGATCTGGCGCTTGCCGGTCGCGGGATTGGTGGCGCAGGCGGCGATCAGGGCGAGAGCGACAGCGGCGGCGAAGGTACGGTAGCGGGCGCGGTATCGCATGGGGAGCCTCCTCTTCCAGTACCGGGCACCGCCGGCCCCGCGTCAAGGGGCGCGGCCAGGGTTGTCGGAGACGGGCGTCTTGCGCGCGCGTCCAGTCTGGGCCGATCATCGCGGGAGATGCCGGAGCTGCCCGATCTCCTCTACATCCAGGCTCGCCTCAAGGAGGCCCTGGTCGGCCGGCGCGTGGTCGCGGAGCGATTGCGCGAGCCCATCGTGATGCGGTTCGCGGTACGGGGGAACCTCTCCCTGCTCCTGGGGCGGCGCCTCGACGACGTGACCCGCCACGCGCACTTCCTGGTCCTCCGCTTCGAGGACCTCGACCTGGCCGTGAACCCGATGCTCGCCGGCCGCTTCCGCCTGGCCGCACCGGACGAAAAGGAGGAGCGCGACCTCGTCTTCGCCCTGACCTTCGAGGGTCCTGAGAGTGCGACGACGGAAACGTCCTCGACGGCACGGACGGACCTCCGTTATCGCGACGACAAAAAAATGGGCAAGGCATACCTGCTCGCCAAGGGCGACTGGAAGGCGGCCGCGGGCATGGACCAGGCCGGCGGCGTCGACGTGCTCCCTGGCCAGGGGGGACTGGAAGGCGGCCGCGGGCATGGACCAGGCCGGCGGCATCGACGTGCTCTCTCCCGAGTTCACGCGGGAGCGGTTCGTCAGTCTCCTCAAGAAACGGCGCGACCAGGTCCGGGTCCTCCTCCTGGACAAACGCGCGCTGGACAGCATCGGGAACGCGTACGCCGACGAGATCCTGTTCGAGGCCAGACTGCATCCGAAGACCTTCTGCCGGTCACTGTCCCACGACGACGCGGTGCGGCTGCACGACGCGATCGTCAAGGTGATGCGCGAGGCGGTCGATCAGGTCGCGCGCCGGGGCGAGCCGATCGACGTGAAGGTCCGCGATTTCCTGAAGGTGCGACTCCGCGACGTGTGTCCGCGCTGCGGGGCGAAGGTGCGGAAGGCGGGCGTCCGCGGGATGGACGCCTACTTCTGTCCCCACTGCCAGCCGGCCACGCGCTCGGGTCTCGTCGACTGGACGAAGACGGGGAAATAGCCGTCCTAGTTCAGGCGGCGAAACGTGAACGTCCCGACCGGGGGCACCGAGGCGCCGACGAGCAGCGGCCCGGTGCCGATCAAATGGATCGGCTCCGGGGGCGTGGTCCGGAGATCCGCGGAGCTGAACGTCTCGCCGCTGTCCGTGCCCGCGTCCCAGGGCTGCAGCACGACGACCTTCTCCGCCACCCAGTCGCCGTTCTCGATGAGGCTGAGCCCGGACACGCCCACGAACCAATCGGGACTGGGCGCGAGCATCGAGACGAGTGTGACCAAGGAGTAGTCGCGGCTGATCTCGAATTCGAGGCTGACACGGTCCGGCGAGCGGTCGATGCCGTCCCCCACCAGCACGCGCTGGGCCTGGCCGGCGCCGATGGCCGCTTCGACCTCGGTGTCGAGCGGCGTGGTGCGCCCTTGCTCCGCCATCAACCGGATCCCCTCGCTGGCCCGGCCGCCGGCCTCCCAGAACCTCACCGTGGGCTTGTGCGTACCCCCGATCAAGCGCGAGAAGTGGGGATTGCGCGGGATGTCGGTCGGATGGGACAGCGCGCTCCAGGAGGCGTCGAAAGTGACGCGGTAGCGCGCGACCGCGGCCGGGTTCGGAGTGGGCGCCGGTGTCGCGGGCGGTGTGGGCGCCAGGGGCGACGAGCCTCCGCACGCCACCAGGGCCACCAACAGCAATGAGGGAAAGGCGCCCGACCGCAGAATCTTCAACTCCATGCCCTCTCCAACGACGGCGACCGGTTCGTTATTCCCGCGCACAGGCCATGGCGCGACGGCCCACGATGGGATAGGTATGCACGCGCGCATGGGCAAGCCGACCGCGAGAAGCAACCCACCGGGTCTCTGGACGGCGCTGCTGATCACCGCGATCGTGCGCGCCGTCACCGTCTCCCTGCTGCTCACCGTGTTCTGGCACACGCAAGCGGCCAGCCACCTCGTCCAGGACATCCGCACCTGGCGCGAGTTCTTCGCGGAGACGCAGGCGGGCGCGATCCCCTACGTCAACCTCACCAAGGAATACCCGGTACTGGGCGGGATCCTCTACTGGCTGATGAGCCCGTTCATTCGGCCCGACGACCTGCGTCAGACCATCGTCGTGCACGCCGTGTTCATGGGCGTGGCGGACCTGATCAACGCCGTGCTGCTGTACCGGCTGGCGCGTGAGACCGCGCCGAGGCGGGCCTTCGCGGCGACGCTGGTCCTGAGCCTCAATCTCACTGCGATCGTGACCGCGCCCGTCCGCTACGAGAGCTGGATCGTCACCTTCGTCCTGCTCGGCTACACGGCGCACCGCCGGCGCCGCTTCCTGTGGGCCACGTTCTTCTGGTCCATCGGATGCGGCTTGAAGTGGTACCCGGCGTTCTTCATCGCCGCCCAGGAATGGCGGCTGCTCGTGGTGGAGCGACGCCGCTGGCACGGGCTCGCCGCCGGCGCCGTGTTCCTGGGCGTGACCGCCGCCCTCAACCTGCCCTTCGCGCTGCTCTGCCTGCGCGAGACGGGTTCGCTGGCGAACTGGCTCGCGCCCTACGTGTTCCACGTCAAGCGCCCGCTGTACTGGGACACGTTGCTCGGCGTCGGCCAGATCTGGCTCGGTCCCCTGCCCTGGGAGCGGTACGCCGGCCTGTGGAGCCTCGTCCTCATGCTGGCCGCGGTGGTCGTCCGGCCGCGCCTGCCCTTCGAGTACAAGGGTGTGCTCGTGTGCCTGGCCGCCGTCTTCTTCAACCGGATCTATTCCACGCAGTTCAACCTCTGGTTCTATCCCTTAATGATCCTGGGGGTGCTTGCCGACGAGGACGAGCGGAGGCGGCGCCGCATCGTGATCGCGTTTGTCCTGCTCGACCTGCTCAACGTCGTCGTCTACCCTCTGAGCTTCGCGGGCGCCGTCGCCGAGATGGGAGGGTTCTTCCCCGGAGCCGCGCGCGAGAGCGGACCATGGACCGTCGTCTTCTCCGCGGCGATCGCCCTCCGCACGGTGGTGGTGGGCCTCCTGGCCATCCTCCTCGTCGCGCCGGCCCGGGGTGGACAGCGGGGCGCGGGGGCGTCAGAATCAAAGGTCGCCCCAGGAACGGAGAGTGGATGAGCAAGGAAGACTTGATCGAGCTGCAGGGAGTCGTGACGGAAGTGCTGGCCGGTGGCAACTACAAAGTCAAGTGCGGAGAGAACCACGAGGTGCTCGCCCGTCTCAACGGGAAGATGCGCCAGTATCGCATTCGCGTGATCGCCGGAGACCGGGTCACGGTCGGCGTCTCGCCCTACGACCTCAAGCGCGGCCTCATCACCTACCGCGCGAAGTAGCCCCTCCCCGTAGGGGCCGTTCCCTTCACCTATAATCCCGGCGCGAGAACCGGATGGACGCGCTGCTGACGATCCCCCGCGAAGCGACTCCGGCCGTGGTCTTCCTTCGCAGCGAGATCCCCGCCGAGCACCCGTCCTCCGCCATCCTTGGCCAGGAGCGGCTGGGAGCGGGCGTCGCCGTGGCCGGCGATCGCATCCTGACCGCCCACTACCTGGTGATGGGCGCGCGGCGGGTCGAGGTCACCGGCTTCGACGGCCGCGAGCGCACGGTCCGCCGCACCGCCGTCGATCACACCACCGGACTGGCCCTGGTCACGCTGGATGGTCCCTTGCTGCGACCGGCGCGCATCGAGGAGGACCACGAGCCGCGACCGGGGCTGCCGATCTTCCTGCTCACCTGCACGCGCGACGGCGAGCGCAAGTCCACCACCGGCCACGTGTCGGTGGTCGGCCCCTTCGAAGCCTTCTGGGAATACATGCTGGACCGGGCCATCATGACCACGGCCATCAATCCCGGCCTGGCCGGAGCGCCGCTCTTCGACGTGGAAGGGCGGTTGCTGGGCCTGGTCTCGCTGGGCCTGGCCGCCGTGGGCCGCTACAGCCTGGCCATCCCATTGAGCCTCTACCTCGATCGGCGCGAACAGATGGAGGCGGACGCGGGGCCGCGGTCGGGACGGGCCTGGGTCGGCTTCTTTCCCCAGGCCTTCGACGGCGGCGTCATCATCACGGGGGTGGTGGACAGAGGTCCGGCCGACCGGGCCGGCGTGACCCGCGGCGACCTCGTGCTCTCGCTCGACGGCCAGAGCGTCTCCAGCCTGCGGGAGCTCTACACCGCGCTCTGGCGCAAGGCGCCGGGAGAGATCGTGGGCCTGCAGATCCTCCGCGATTCAACCATCCGCGTCGTGGAGATCACCGCGGGCGACCGCGACGACTTCTACAGGTAGGGAGATGATCCTCAAGGTCGCGCGCATCGGCCATCCCGTCGTGCGGGCCGCGGCACGCCCGGTGCCGCCCGAGGTGCTGGCGTCGGCGGACTTCCAGCAGCTCGTCGACGACATGGTGGACACCATGCACGAGTACGAGGGGGTGGGCCTGGCCGGCCCGCAGGTGCATGTCGGGCTGCGCGTGGCCGTCCTCGAGGTCCCGGCCTCGGACGAGCGGGCGCGGGTGGCCGTCCCGCTGACCGTCCTCGTGAATCCGGTGGTGACGCCGCTGGGCGAGGCCAAGGAGCACGCCTGGGAAGGCTGCCTCTCCATACCCGACCTGCGCGGCGTGGTGCCCCGCTGGAGCCTCTTGCGCCTGGAGGCCCTCGACCGCCACGGCCAGCCCTACACGGTGGAGGCCGGGGGGTTCTTCGCGCGCGTCATCCAGCACGAGTGCGACCACCTCGACGGCGGCGTGTACCTGGACCGGATGGAAGGCCTGCGCACGCTGTCGTTCCTCCCCGAGTTCGAGCGGTTCGTGGCCTCGCGCGAGGGGGAATAGCTACGCCTTCCATCAGCGTCGTCTTCCCCATGTACAACGAGGAGGCGTACGCCCGCCGCGCCGTATCCGCCGCGCGCGCGGTGCTGATGGCGGAGCTGCCGGACTGGGAGATCGTCATCGTCGATGACGCCTCCACGGACGGCACGCCCGCGCTCGTGGACGCGCTGGCGCGCGAGGACGCGCGCGTGCGCGTCGTCCGCAACCCCGTCAACCGCCGGCTCGGGGGCGCGCTGCGCGCGGGTTATGCCGCGGCCACCAAGGACCTCGTCTTCTATACGGACGCCGATCTCCCCGTCGACCTCCACCAGCTACCGCGAGCGGTGCGCCTGCTCGAGTACCAGGAGGCGGACGTGGTCGCCGGCTATCGGTTCGACCGCACGTCCGAGGGCCTCGTGCGGGCCCTCTACACGTTCTGCTACAACCACCTCATCCGCACGCTGTTCGGCCTGCGCGTCCGCGACGTGAACTTCGCCTTCAAGCTCTTCCGCCGGTCCGTGCTGGAGAAGTTTCCCCTGACCAGCGAGGGCAGCTTCATCGACGCCGAGTTCCTGCTCCGGGCGCGCAAGGCCGGCTGCGTCATCATCCAGATCGGGCTCGACTACTTCCCCCGCACGCGGGGCACGTCTACCCTGGCCTCCATACCCGTGATCTTCGCGATCCTGCGCGACATGGCGGCGCGGTGGAAAGAGCTGAGATAGATAGAAGAAGCGACCGACGGCGCTAGCCAGAACGCGCCACCGGCGGCGCTCCTTGCGCGACCGCCGGCGCGTCCGCCACCGGAATCGGCAGCCGCACCACGAACTCCGTCCCGCCGCCGGGCCGGTGTCCGACGGCCAGGCTGCCGCCCTGACGCTCGACGCTCTCGCGCACCACGCGGCGCTGCAGGTCCGAGTCCGCGGGCGGCTCCCGTGAATCCAGGAGCGCGTCCATCAAGCGGTCGAGGACCGCGGCCGGCGCGCTGAGGCCGGTATCGCCCACGGTCACCAGGACGGCTCCGCCGCGGACAGTGGTCGTGACCTCGACCTGACCCGTGGTGCCGCTCCCACGGATCGCCACCGCCGCCCGATCGAAGAGCGCCACCAGCACGTGGCGCAGCGCGGCCGCGTCCAGGGCGATCTCCGGGACGTCCGCCCCCAGCGTACAGGTCACCGCGATGCCATCGCGCTCCAGCGCGGGGCGGCGCGTTTCCAGCGCGTCCTCGACCACGCGGTTGACGGCATGGCGCTCGCGGGCGCCCACCGGCGAGGGAAGTGCGGCCAGGATGTTGCGCACCACTCGGGTCGCCGCGTCGGCGCGCTCATGCAGGCGGAGGCTGTCCGCGCGGATGCGGGGGCTGGCGTCGGACTGCGACATGAGCAGGCGGGCAAGAGCGGTGATGCTGGACAGGTGGGAGCCCAGCTCGTGGACGGCGGAGCCCACCAGGCGTGTCCACCGCGAGGGGCCGGCGTCACGCGGAAACCGGGCCCGCGGGGTCCGCCGTCCCTCACGCGCCATCGCCAGCTCGCGCGCGGCGAGGATGACGGCCATCACCACGACCATGCTGTGGGTGAGACGGGCGCGCGCGATGTCGAGCGCGGGATAGGCGGAGGACGCCCCGAACAGTGCGTCCGCCGCGACGATGACCGCCATCGCCACCAGCCACACCGCGCTGCCCGCCGGACGCAGGCGCTCGGCGATCCGCGGCGGCTCTTCGGCGGATTCCTGCCGGGCCGCTTCGTGCGCGGCGAGGGCGGCCAGGGCCAGGAAGGGAATGATCCACCCGAGGTTGGAGGCACCGCCCGCCACGTAACCGGGCCGGGTCCTCTGCGCGAATGCGACCGCCTGCCCCACCGCCCAGGCCGCGAGCACGGCGGAGAGCCGGCCGTAGAACTTCTTCCAGTACGGAGTCAGTGCGCGCACGGCGAGCACCGCCGCCCAGGCGGGCAGCGCCAGCTTCAGCAGGGCGCGGACCAGCACGAGCTGATTGCGGAGGGCGGCATCGCTCAGCGAGAAGGGGTCGGGCAGGACGACCATGTGCGCCTCGGCATAGGCGAACAACACGAACGCCGCGCCCGCGCTCAGGCCCAGGCGCGATGACAACCGCTCGTGCCGGCGGTCCGGTCGCAGCAGCAGCGCCGCGGCCCAGCTCAGGTCCGCGGCCGCGTAGAGGACGAGAGGCCACACCCCCGCGCTCGGCCGACCGGCCAGCCCGCTCTCCATGACGCGCAGCGTTCGCGTCAGCGCCCACACCCCGGCCCCGCCCGCCATCCACGCCCAGAAGGCGCGGCGCGATCCTCCCTGCCGCCAGGCGGCCCAGGCCATCGCAGCCGACGCCGTCACCGCGGAGGCGATCTGGAAGACGACGCTGAGGGCCTCGCGCCGGTGGGGGCCCCGCTCCACGGCCATGAGGATGGCCATGGCGCCGCAGACGAGGGCGGCTGCGGCAAATGCCCACGATCCCCGGGACCCCGATTCGGGGGACGACGCGGCCATGGGGAGTCGCAGGGCGAAGCACGCGCCCGCGCTCGAGTCCTCCAGGACGATCGAGCCGCCATGGCCGCGCGCGACGAAGTGGACGAGGGTGAGGCCGAGGCCCACCCCTTGGCCGACGCGGCGGGTGGTGAAGAATGGGTCGAAGATCTGTCCGCGCAGCGCCGCGGGCACGCCGGGACCATCGTCGATGAAGCGCAGCTCGACCTCGCCTTCGTGCTGCGTCCCCCGGATGCGCAATACGCCACCCGGGCTGGCCTGGGCGGCGTTGCGCAGCAGGTGCGAGAGGGCGGCGGAGAGCGCGCGCGGATCACCGTGGACCGCGGGCAGTCCGGCCAGCTCCTCGAGGCTGACGTGCAAGGGCAGCCCTTCGTCGAGCGCGGTCTCGATGACCTCCTCGAGCAGGGCGACGAGGTCGATGTCCCGCCGCGGGCCAGGGGGAACGAGGCGGAAGGCGTTCGTCAGCTCGCGCACGATGTCGCGCGCGTGACGCGCCTGCTGCAGCATCTGCTCGCCCTTGTCCGGCATCACGACGGAAGCCGCCCGTGCCCGCCGCGACACCTCCTCCAGCTGATCTTCCAGCTCGCCGACGGCCGCGGCCACCAGCGAGGCCAGGGCGGTGAGCCGGCCCGCGCGCTGTGATTCCTCGGCCAGCACACGGGCGGCGCGACGCGCACGACGGTCGACGTCGACCTGCCAGAGCAGGCGCACGGTGGCCGCGGCGGCCAGCAGGAGAGCGCACGCGGTGGAGAACGTGGCGCCGGCAAAGCTCGCGGAGGGCCGCAGGTAGCGCAGCAGGAGGTCCAGGATCACCGGTCCCGTCCCCGCGGCCAGGAGAGCGGGAAAGGCCTGGGTCGGACCCGACCGGCCGCTGCCGACGGCAGCGATCAGGAAGGCAAAGGGCAGGAACCAGGCAAGGTCCGCCCATCCGCCGGGGGGAGGCCGATGGCCGTCGAGTCCGCCCGCGAAAACGCGCAGGCTGCCGTAGGTCAATGCGAATACGGCCACGGCACCGTAGGCCCGGCGCCACGCCGGATGGTCCACTGCGCGCCACAGCACGGCCGCCCAGACCGTCGTCGTCGCGGACAGCACCCCGAGAAGGATCCTCTGCGTGGCCGCGGGCTCGGCTATCCCCACGGCATTGAGCACGCTCAGATGCACGAACGCGTAGAGGACACCGAGGGCCATGAACACGCCGTCCGGCACCGCCGCCGGATCCTTGCGCAGGACGGGCGGGTGGGCGCGGAGGCCGAGGGCGACCAGGATCGGTACCAGGAATCCGAGGAACAGGACGTCCAGCAGGCGCCCCCCCTGGCCCTCGTACGGCCGGAGGCCCCGGAGTTCCAGGGCGACCCACCAGACCTCGCCGACCGCCCACGCGGCCGCCCCGCCCGCCACGAGGTGCCAGAACGCCGACCCCCGTGGAGTCCGGCTGCGCCGGCCGCGCCGCCAGAGGACGATCGCCGCCGCCGCGGGCGGCAGGATGAGGAGGGCATTCCCCACCCAGGACCTCCCGTCTACACGGAAGACCGTGAAGTAGACGGCCGCGAACAGCACCGTGATGAGCACGAGCCGGCGGGTCCGATCGGTCCCGCGAGCGGCCACGCCCGCCGCCGGATCGGCGGGGGCGTCGAAGGCCGCGGGAGCGCTGCCGGAGGCGGGCTCCGCCGCGCGGCCAAGCTGCTGCAGGCGGCGCACTCCCTGGGCGGCCTCCTGCGTCGCGGCCAGGAGCGCCTCCAGGGTTTCGCGCGGCTCGCTCTTGCGCAGGGCCAGCTCCGCCCATCCGCCGACCGCCATCAGCGGGTTGTTCAGCTCGTGCGCAATGCCGGTGGCGAAATGCACGTACTCCGACGAACCCGCGGTCGAGGGGGGCGCGTCCCCGGCGCCGTGACGTGCGGGCGACGCCCCTCGCACGCGGACGGCGGTGAGGGCCAGCAGGATCCCGGTGGCGGCGAGCGCGACGACGAAGCGCGCCTGGGCGAGGGCGGGCGGGTAGGTGGCGGCGAACCGCGTGACGAGGTCCACGACGAGCGGCAGCATCAACGCCGCCGGCATCACCCAGCCGCGCCGCCGCGATACGGCGTCGGTGTCGTCGCGCGCGGGTACCCAGGCGCGCCCGCGCTCCGCCGTGGCCGCTGCGGCCAGCGCGAGAAGGGCCAGCACGCTGTCGATGTTGGCCACGGAGTACGACCCATAGGGACCCGCGGCGTGGCGCCAGTTGGGAAGGATGCCGACCACGGCGCTCGCCGTCAGTCCGACGGCCAGGATGCGGTAGGGAGCCGCGAAGGGCGGCGTCCGCACCGTCCACGCGAGGATCGCGAAACCGGCGGCGAGCCCACACTGCTGGACGGTGAAGATCCAGAACCAGGAGAACGACGTCTCGCCCAGCGGCGCGGCGATGAAATAGAAGACGAGGAAGTAGGCCACGACGGCCGCCATCGTCCATTCCACGATGGCGGCGCGGAGCCGGCCTGCCCCCAGCGGGCGGTGCGGGCAGACGAACATGGACACGGCGACGAGCACGCCGAACGTGTAGTGCCCGGCGTGGCCCAGACCGATCAGGGCGGCGTGACCCGGAAAGACCGCGTGCAGGAGGAATGCCGACTCGGCCGCCATCTGTGCCGCCGCCGCCCCCGCCAGGAGGCTCCAGAACGCGCGCTCCGTCCCCAGGGAAGCGCGGGCGGCACGCGCGGTGGCGACGAGCGCCGCCAGCGCCGGCAGCAACAGGTAGAGGTGGCCGAGCCGGACCCGTGCTTCCGCCGAGGCCGGGGACGGGACGGCCATCGTCACCAGCACGAGCAGGGCCACGTAGATGGCGCTGGCGGCAAGCGCGCGGCGGACCCCTTCCGTCATGGATGCGCAGACTCTACCACCCCCGCCTCTCCTTGCCGCTGCGGGGCCCCCTCGGCTAGTCTTGACGACTCGCTCATGGATGCGTTCCTTCGCACCGGTCCCCCCGTCGTCACCCTGCGCAACGCGTGGGACCGTCCCTACGACGGCGCGATCGCCGCCGCCCGGACCTGCTACTCGCCGCGCGTGATCGGACCCGAGGAGGTTACCCCCGGCCAGCGCGACTCCATCGGTCCGTTGACCTTCGAGGCGGGGCATCACACGGTCTACCAGCACGCACACTTCGAGTTCGGGCTGGAAAACGTGAGCCGACAGTTCGTCTGGGCCTTCCTCCATGCCCATCCCTTCTACAACTCCGAGCAGTCCAGCCAGCGGTTCGTGCGCCTCGACCAGGTCGCCGCCTACGTCCCCCCCGGACTGGGCGGCCCCGCCCGCGAGCTGTACGAGGGCGAGCTGGAGGCGGCCTGGGAGACCTATCGCGCGTTGTCCGCGATCCTGAAGGAGGACACGCACCGCATCCTCAGCGAGATCCGGCACCTGACGCCGAACGCGTCCGAGAAGCGGCGGAAGAAGGTCGCGCGGGAATCGGAGAAGAAGGCCATCGAGCTGGCGCGCTACGTGATCCCGGTGGCCGCCTTCACGTCGATGGTGCACACCCTCTCCGGGATCGTGCTCCACCGCCTGCGCCGGATGATGCGGACGGGTGACGTGCCCACGGAGGCGGTCGAGGTGGTCAAGGCCATGGTCGATCGCGTGCACGCCCTGGATCCGGCCTTCTTCGAAAAGGTCGGGGAGGCGCCGCTCGAGGCCGCCCAGGTCGTCGAAGGGCGATGGCCGGAGCTGCAGGGCGACGGCGACGCCCTGGCCCGGCGCATCGACGCGCAGCTCGGCGCGCGCACCTCCCTCCTCGTGGATTACACGGCGCGGGCGCCGGAGACGACGGCGGAGGCGGTCCGGGCCGTCCTCGGCGCCGACCCCGCCACCCTGCCGGACGCGGAGGCGCTGGCCCGGGTGCTCGATCCTTCCCACAACCGCTACCGCCTCGAGACCCTGAACCTCAACGTGCACTCGCCGCTCTCGCGCGCCCTGCATCACGCGACCTACACGTTCCTCAAGCGCCTCTCGCACACCGCGGACAGCCAGGACCAGCGCCACCGCATGGTGCCGGGCTCGCGCCCGCTGATGACGCTCACCGACACCCGTCGGCCGGACTTCGTGACCCCGCCCCTGATCGGGGCCAACGCGCGTGCGCACGAGATCTATCTGGCGTCGATGGACCGTGCCTGGCGCGCCAAGGAGCGCCTGCTCGAGATGGACGTGCCGCGCGAGGCGGCCCTGTACGTCCTCCCCAACGCGAAGGCGCTGCGCTTCCACGAGACGGGGAGCCTCCTGTACCTCGCCCACAAGTGGGTGATGCGCACGTGCTTCAACGCCCAGGAGGAGATCTACCAGGCCTCCATGGACGAGCTCGATCAGTTGCGCGCGGTGCATCCGGCGCTGGCGCGCCACATGGGCCCTCCCTGCGTGCTGCGCGCCGGCCGCGTCACTCCGACCTGCACGGAGGGCGAGCACTTCTGCGGCGTGCCCGTGTGGCGGAGCTTCCCCGCGGTCGAGCGGCGGATTTGAAGCGCGGAGTGCCCATGCTGTCCGGCTGGGGCCGCGTGCCTGTGCCCGGTCGCGAGGTCCGATCGGAGGACCTGGAGGCGCTGACGCGCGACGCGGTCCTCTGCCGCGGCCTCGGACGCTCCTACGGCGACTCGGCCCTTCCGCCCCCCGACCGGCCGGGCGTGGCGGGCACTCCGCTGGCCGATCGCATCCTGGCCTTCGACGGCGACACCGGCCGGCTGCGCGCGGAGGCGGGATTCTCGCTCTTCGATCTCAACCGCATCTTCCTCGCCCGCGGCTTCTGCGCGCCCGTCGCCCCCGGCACGCAGTTCATCACCCTGGGGGGAATGGTGGCCGCCGACGTCCACGGCAAGAACCATCATCGCGACGGATGCTTCGGCCGGCACGTCTCGCGGCTGCGCATGCGCGTGGCGGACGGCACGATCGTCGAGTGCTCGCCCGAGCACGAATGCGACCTCTTCCGCGCCACCCTCGGGGGCATGGGCCTGACCGGCCACATCCTCGAGGTCGAATGCCGGCTGATGCCCATCCCCTCCCCCTGGATCTGGCACGAGAGCGAGCGCATCGCGGACATCGACCGGTTCATCGAGGCGCTCAAGGAGGCAGGTCCGCGCTGGCCCTACACCATGGGCTGGATCGATTGCCTTTCCCGCGGACGCGGCCTCGGCCGCGGCATCCTGATGCGCGGACGCTGGGCGGAGCGCGCCGAGGCCCCGCCCGACCCGCCCCGCCCCAAGAGCCGGCCCGCCATCCCGTTCGTCTTTCCGGGCTGGGTGATCAGCCGGGCCTCGGTGCGCGCGTTCAACGCGCTCTACTATCACCGGCACCGGACCGGCGTGGAGCGCGGGATCGTCCATCCGGAATCGTTCCTCTATCCGCTCGACGTCATCCGCCACTGGAACCGGATGTACGGCCCGCGCGGGTTCACGCAATACCAGTGCGTGCTCCCGGACACGGCCGGGCACGGTGCGGCCCGCCGGTTCCTCGAGCTGCTCACGAGCCGCGGCGGCGCGTCGATGCTGTGCGTCATCAAGGACTGCGGCGACGAAGGGCCGGGACTGCTCTCGTTCCCCCTCAAGGGCATCTCGATCGCGCTCGACGTCCCGATCCGGGACGATACCCAGTCGCTGGTGGACGCGCTCAACGAGCTCGTGATCGCGGAAGGCGGGCGCATCTACCTGGCCAAGGACGCCTTCACGCGGCCGGATCACTTCCGGGCCATGGAGCCGCGGCTGCCGGAGTGGACGCGCATCCGCCGTCACTGGGATCCCCAGGGGCAGCTCCGGAGCGCGCAGTCGGTGCGCATCCTGGGCGATCGGCCATGAGCTGCTCATGAAGGTCGCGGTCCTGGGGGCGACCAAAGGCATGGGGCGCGCGCTCGCTCGACGAATGGCCCAGCGCGGGGACGCGGTGGCGCTGCTGGGCCGCGACCCGGGCGACCTCGAGCGGAGCGCGCGCGACCTCGAGGTGCGCGGCGGTGCCCGCGTGGGCACGGCTCTGTGCGACCTGGAGAGACCGGAGACTTTCGCGCCCGCGCTGGAGGCGGCGGAGGCGGCGCTGGGCGGGCTGGATACCGTCGTCGTGACCGCGGGCCTCTTCGCGACCCAGGAGCGGCTGGAGGCGGACCCCGAGCTGGCCCGCCGCCTGCTCCTCGTCGACTTCACGAACACCGTCGCCTTCTGCGAGGAAGCGCGGCGCCGGCTGCTCGCGCGGGGCGGAGGCACGCTGTGCGTGTTCAGCTCCGTCGCGGGCGAGCGCGGGCGCAAGCCCGTCGTCCTCTACGGCGCGGCCAAAGCGGGGCTGACGCGCTACCTCGAAGGACTCGACCACCGCTTCCGCGCCGCCGGGTTGCGGACGGTCTGCGTCAAGCCGGGCTTCGTCCGCACGTCCATGACCGACGGTCTGCCCGCCCCGCCGTTTGCGGGCGAGCCGGAGGGGGTGGCCAGGCGCGTGCTCCGGGCGATCGACGCGGGCAGCCCCGTCGTGTACGCGCCGGGCGCGTGGCGCTGGGTCATGCTCGTCATCCGCCTGCTGCCGCGCTTCGTGATGCGCCGGGTCGGCTTCTAGGGCTCGCGCGTGCACGCCCGCGGCGGAGGCATCATCCGCCGCAGCAGGGCGTGC
>WNGB01005327.1_pt1 | contig 24232 bp, 9 predicted proteins | sample 5400681 | NCBI WGS metagenome assembly WNGB01 (sample SAMN13153367, study PRJNA577476) | soil metagenome | isolation source: 115 cm soil or saprolite under grassland replicate 2 | place: USA:California | collected 2016-06-15
GGAAAAACACGCACGCTTGTAAAAGGAGGCTACGTAGTACGCAAAAACGTAGCGTGGCTCCGCAAACGTAAGCAAGCTGCCGCACACGAATAAGGCTGAACGTGACGAAAACGAGCGGGCAACGGGAATCGAACCCGCAACCGTTCCTCTTTGAGGATCCGATTTCGCTCACCCGATCATCCGTTCTAGCACAAATCCTAGTACAATGGGCAGTTTTGCCGGGCAGTTCTCGATAATGACAGCCTTTCACCTCGCCAGACTTACACTCCGGTGGATTCAGTGTGAGCGTTTGGATTAGAGGCAAGTTGCGTCGATGGCGCCTGCCTTTCAAACAAGTGACTTTGAATCACACGCTTGAGTTCGAGTCAGATGCCCAAACAAGCTGCCACTGAGCGAAAGAAATCCTGCTACCGATTTTGCAACGTTATTGCGCCGATTTCCATCAGTGCTTCAGCGTTATCGGGGGGCTTCCTTGTTTCCCTCTATTCTGTATTGGCGTCCTGTAAAGCAAATCCTTTCGCGACATCGGCCCGCAACGCCCCTTCAAGGTCTGCGAGCTTCGCGCGCAGGGTAGATTCCCCCAACGCTTCGTGAGGGTTGAGACCATCGATCTCGACATACGGCGGCATGCAGACCTCGGAGCTGCGCGCGCGGGTGGGCTTGTAACAGTCGAGAGTGCGCGGGCGTGACTACAGCTTCACTCCCGGGATCCGGGACACGGCCGACCGGAGATCTTCCTCGCTGACCGCGTAACGTTTCATCGCGTCGGTCGCCAGGAACGTGACGGCCACAGTCTCCGGCTCAAACGACGCGATCAGTTCCGCAAGTATTCGCGTCTTCCCCGGCCACTGAATCGCCTGGATCTGAGCCGCTTGGCGGCCGGGATCGATGATCGTAAAGCACGGCCATGGCGGGAACAGGATCGTCTCCACGTCGGCGTTCAGCACGCGACAGGCATCCAGCGCAGCGCCAGAAAAATCACAGCGCTCGATGCCGCCGCCAGGCTCGAAATCATCGGGCGAATGGCCGAAGTCGCAGCCATGGAACGTTCCCAAGAAACGGCAGCCGGTGAAGAACGCGTTGAACCATCGGAAGCTGCTCAACTTCTTTTTCGCCACTACCTCGCAGTTCTCGAAGCGGGTCCGCGAGATGATGAGCCCGCGCGACGTTGTGCGCAGCAGGATCGTGCACTCGCGAAGCAGGAGGTCGGGTCCGAGGAAATACGTATCCTGCTCGTCTATGGTGAGCGTCTCGCCTTGGATGGTCCGGTCCCGTAGCTGTTTCATCTCGCCCTGCTAGAACGTGATCATAGCAGGAGGTCGGGTCCGAGGAAATACGTATCCTGCTCGTCTATGGTGAGCGTCTCCCCTCGGATAGTCCGGTTCTGTAGCTGGTTCATCTTGCCCTGGTGGTCTAGAACATGATCATCCGGAACAGCTCCTTCGCCATGCGTTTGGCATGGAGCGTCATGTTCGACTCGGTTCCAGACAGCACATCGTACTTGATTCCCGTGGCTGAATCGATCGCGTCAACGCCGGTGCGGTTCCACTGCAGGTTCGGGAACTGCGGGCGCACCCGCGCCTCGACGTACCGGCCTTTCGCCTGCTGCTCGAGCAGCCGCGCCAGCCAGTGCTCGCCGTCGGCATGCGCCGTCGCGATCGCCTGCCGCTCGGCGGCAGAGAGTTTGCTCGCGTTCCATTCGCTGGCTGCGGCCTTTGCGGCGGCCTGCAGCTGATCGCCCACCTTGTCCACCGCCGGGATCTTGGACGGATCGACGCCCTTCGGCACGTTCCAGCGCTGCCCGTCGACGACGACTTGCTTGTTGCCTCCAGTCGACGGATGCGTTTTGGCGACCTTGTACTCGCGTGGAGGGGCCTGCTTCGGTGGTTCCGTTTTCGCCGGCGGTTTCTGTTCCTTCGGCTTTTCCTCGCTCTTCTGTTCCTGCTTCTGCGGGCCGCCGCCACCGCCACCACCGCTGCCCAGGGTCCCGGTGGCCTGCAGCGCGCCCGCGGTGATCTGCGTGGCCTTCGCTGTGTTGACGGTGATCTCGACCGCCTCCGTCGTCACGATCAGTTCCTTCATCCCGGCGCCCGCGCGTTCGACCGCGACGACCCGGGGCATGTTGACAACCACCTTGGTGCCCCCGCCGGTCACGCCACTGACCGGCACCGGGCTCACGAATCCGGCGGCGATATCGAAACCGGTGCCGATGGCCTCGGCCGTCTTCTCCTTGAACGCAAGCTTGGCCGTTCCGGCTACGACCTGCTGCGTGACCGTGTTTTCGGTCTTGCCTGAGATGATTTGGTCTATTCCGGTCGTCATGTCGTCGATGCCATGCACAACCGCGACGCCGCCCACTACTTGGGCGGCGACCGGAACCTCGACCTGTACGAAGACCGCGGCGCCGGCAACCGTCTGGATCGCGCCGCCGAGGACCTTGAGGCCGCCCATGAACCGATTCCAGTTGCTCGATTCCTCATTGCCGGCACGATCCGAGAACGTGACTGGGTTGGCGCGCACGTACACGTAAGCGCTGCTCTGGTCAGCGCGGAAGTGCGGATCGCAGCCGGTCCAGCGGCCCAGCCACGCAGCGTAGTACCGCGCCCCGTAGTAATAAAGCTGACTCTCCTCGTCGCGTTCCTTGCCGTTGTAGCGGAAACGCTTCGGCGCCTCCGCCTGTGAGTCGGCGAGGCGATACGAGCTGACGCCGAATGGGAGGTACTCCTCGTACGAGATCACTCGCCCTTCGCGATCGAGCTCGAGAACCGCGGAGTTCAGGTGATTCGTATACGGGAACCGGACCACCTGCACTGGACCTGAATCTTCGCCGATGGTGCGCGTCTCCACGAGGACCGCTCGCCGATCGCCGTCGAAGACGTAAAGGCTGCTGCGCGCGAGCCGGACGGTCTCGCCGTCCGCGGCGTACTCACGGTACACCTCGAATCCATCGAGGTAGATTCGCTCGGTCCGCCGTGTTCCTGCCGTGCCCTCGTCGGCGGCACGCACGGTCACCTTGCGCACGCGACCGCCATGGCTGTCGTACAAGTAGTGTGTCGTTTCCGGCGTGCCGTGGTGCACAGACTGGCGCGCCGATGCCGACAACTGATCGCGGTAGTCGGATCGCATGAGCGTCAGGTGTGGCATCGACGTCATGTTGCCCGACGCGTCGTACGTGTAGCGGTCGACGACGGATCCAATCCGCGTCGCACTGAGCCGGTTGCTTCGCTGCGACGGATCGAGCGGACTCGGTTCCGCGTACTCGTATGTGCGCGTGAAGCCTTGGTGCGCGGCGTCGAGCCGGCGATGTGCCAGTTCGAGAATGTTGCTGACTTGGTCGTAGACGTATCGCTCGCGGTACCGCGCGAATGCGTGCGCGTCGGCCGCGTTTAGCTGTGGCGATGGCGGAACGTCCTCAGGTCCCCGAGGCTCGTAGCCTGGCGCAATCTGGCCGATGTGCTCGCGGCCGGTCGCCTCGATCAGGCGATAGACGGCGTCGTAGGTATACCTGGCGTCGGGTTCGACCTGCTGGTTTCGAAACCAAACGGTCGGCTTTGATTTGTCGGTGATCGACACGACGTTGCCCGCCGGGTCGTAGACGTACCGCAGATCCTGCACGTCGGTGCCGTCGCCACCCTCGCGCGTGGTATGGATCCGGGCGAGCCGAAACACCATCGGGTCGAACTCGAAGTGCGTCTGCGTGCGGTTGCCGTTCCGAACGCGCATCCGTTGGCCCCTGGCGTTGTAGTCGATTCCCTCGATCGCACGCAGATCCGCCGACATCGGATCGAGCAACGCATCGGGCGGCGAGTCGCGCGCGAGCCACACGTCTACGCGCTCGAGCAGGTTCGCTTCGTTGTACGACGGCTGGATCACGTCGATCGCGTCCGCCGAGCGATCGCCATGCGGTGCGACGAGCTGAATCGGCCGCCCCACTGCGTCGTAACTCGTGCGCTGTTCGAACGACTCCTCTTCGAGTGCAGGTGACTGGTTCCAGTCCGGCTGAGTGTCGTACTGACGCAACAGCTGCCGGCGGCTTCGGACCGTGTTGCCCCTGAAATCGTACGCCTCTGCTACGGCGAGTCCGGCGGTGTCGAACGTCTTGTACACGCGCCCGCGCAGGTTGCGTGCCTCCGGTTCCGGCACCGCCTCGCCGTAGATCGTCCGGCTCACGAGCTTTTCAGAATCCGCGCCGGCGGTCAGAAAGATCTCGCGGGGGCGCCGCAGCGCATCGTACGTCGTCCTGACAATGTTCTCGCGACTGTCCCAGGTGAAGATGTCGAGGGCGGTGACGTCGCCGAGCGTCCAGCGCTCGCCGGAGTCCATGTTCGCGTGATGCAGGGCGACGCCGAGCAGGTCGAAGTCCGTCCGCATGACGACTCGCCCTTTCGCGTCGGTCACGCTTCGCTGGTTGCCCTCAACGTCGATCTCGAAGCGGGTCGAGTAGCGCTCGTCGACGACCTCGCCCTCGCCGCGGAAGCGATTATGTGCGATCGCCAGAAAGGCACGGCCCATCGCGTCGAAGTACGCGTACGAGGGCGTGCCGGCATGAACCACAGTCTTCTCGGCCGCTTCCCGCTCGAGCGCTCCGAGCGCGCCGTCCCGCCGCTGCTCGTACCACGTGGGCCTGTACTCCGCGTCGGGCAGCCGCCGAAAGAAGTCACCCGCATCGGCGTCCTTGGCCGGATTCCCGATGAGGACAGTGTCGTTTACGTCCCAGCTGGCCTGCCGCCAGGGGTCGAACACGACTTTTTCGAAGGCGTGGTTCGGATGAAGTCGCGCGACCACGCGCGACCCCGGGTCATAGAAAAGAATCGAGCTGACGCCAGTCACGTTGCCAAACTCGAAGGCAGGCGTCGCGGTGAAGAACGGCTCGTACTGGCGGACCGGTTTTCCCTTGTTGTTGAAGATCGTCCACCCGCTCGCTGCCCAACGCTCGGCTATGCTGGACCCGCTTTCGTCGAGCGGCCCCGGTTCTGCCTGTGCCTTCTTCTGGATTTCGCTTGTTCCGGCTTCAGCTCACTGCGATGGATGGTGCGCGCGACCGTGTAAATTGCCGAGGGAAGCGGCTGCTGCGCGGCGCGGCTGCGCGAGTACGCGAACAGGTCGTACACCATTCGGCTCGTGGCGCCGCCGAGAATCTCCAGCGGGTTCACGAGCGGACGCTCGAGATGTCGAAGGACCGCCTCTTCTGGCAAATCGGGGTCGACGCCGTCGATCGTGTCGCCGAGGTCCTCTTCCGGCTTGCCGCGCGCCGCCGTCACCACCACCACGCCGAGCGCGTCGAACGCGGCCTCGGTGCGGTTGCGATTCTCGTCCATCACGAGCCACGGCTTCAATACGCGGTAGTCGTTGCCTTGCCGGACGATCGCTCCCTCCCTGTCGCGTTCGCCGGCCGTAGTCCGATTGTCGAGCGCGTCGCGCGTTTCCTGCACGAGCAGCGTGTAGCGGTCGTACGTGACGGCCGTGCTGTTGCCGAACGGATTCTCGAAGCGTTGTGGCGCGAAGAAATGCCGGCGCGCGAACTCGAGCTCCTCGGCGGGGCTATCCTCGCGCACCGGCGAGTAGAAGATCCGACCTGACGGCTTCCACCACCCCGCGTCACCGTCGAGTCGAGCGTAGCCACCTGTCTCCAGCATGTCCTCGCTGACACGGTTGCCGAAAACCGACAATACGAGCTCCGGCGTAAGGCTCCGCTGGTAGTCAGCGTACGGCAGCGCGAGCGACTCGAGCCGCCCGGCCGGCAGCGGCCCGGACAGATCGTCGCGGCGATAAATCGTGCGGCTCTCCTCGATCAGCCGGCGGTACGGCCCGTCGCCGATCGCACCGGATCCGGTGTAATCGCTGTACGGGAGATCGTGACCACCGTGAGAGTCTGCACGCGTCCGTCGATAGAGATCGTCGAAGCGGACCAGATTCGTGAGGTCAGGATGGACCGCCGGAACCCGGAGATTGAACAGCTCGTACGTGCGCGAGTCCGCCGTAGCAGGGAGACGGTAATTGTCTTGGTCCAGGACGGCGTTCGTAAACGACGCAATCGTCAACGTGACCCGTGTTGTTTGCTGAGCCGCGCGGGCTTCCGGCGGCAGCTCGGGATCGGAAAACCGCCGTCCGTACGCCAGTGATGCCGAGCGGAGCAGATTCCCGTACTCGTCGACCGCCAGCGCGATCGAATGGGTGACGCGCGGGTCGGGCCGCGGCACGTCATTCGTCGGGAAGATGGCGCGCTCGTAGTTGAAATCGACTGTTTCCCGCGTGTGAACGAAGTAGGATGCGTGACGGTTGGGCCCGAACGGTTGTAGCAAACGGATCGTGTAGTTGATCTCCGTGACCGTGTACGGCCTCGATGCTTTCTCGGACCCGTCCTCGGCGTAGACCTCGCGCCGCAACACCGAGCTTTTCATGGCGCGGCAGGCTTCGCGTAGTTCTTCCGGCGTGAGATCGTCGGGCGCGGTCGAATCGGGCAGCGACATCACCTGCCGTTCGGCAGCGGTCGTTCCGGGCTCGCAGTAGTACTCGTGCTCGTACCCACGCGTAAGCCCGCGTTGCGGCTGGAAGTCGCCGACGTGAAACCATGTCTTCGCAAGCACCGGCGGCAGGTTCGACGTCACGTCGACGTTCCCCAGCGCGGCGTCACCACCGCTCAGCGCGTATTCGTATTCGGTATCGAGCTGCTCCACCATGCCGAAACCGCGGAACTCGCGCTCGACGCCGTCATAGAATCCGTGGTGATACCGGTACCGCGTCTGCGACTGGTTGCGGCTGACGCGGTCGTATAGAATCTGCCGTTCGACGACCTGCACGGGAAACGGCAGACGCGTGATCCACGGCCGGCCGACCCGTCGATCCGCTAGATAGAACCGCGTCGACGAGGCGTAGTGAAGGCGGCGTTCAGCGCCGAGATTGTTGTCGATGCGAGCGAGCAGGTGTGGTTTCGTGCCGCCCATCAGGTCGATGTACCGCATCGGCCGCGCGGCGGCGCTCGGCTCCGACGACGACCAGACCAGGCAGGTAGTGGCATTGCCAAAGAGGTCGACCGCGGACACATCGGCAATGTTGTGCGTCTCGGGTATCATCGGCAGTTGTCGGGCATCGGTCCACCGGTTCCCCAGTTCGTTGAAGAACAGGAACGCTCCGCCGCGGCCGAGATAGATGATGTCGGTGGTTCCCGACCCGTCGATGTCGGCGAGCCGGACGCGCGACTGATCGAACAGATCGAGCATGTCGAAGCGGGGCGCCCGATCCATCGTGATCTTCGACCCGAAGCGGCCGTATCCGAGATTCGGCCAATAGCAGACCTCGCCGTTCCGGATGCGTACCAAATCGCTCAAGCCGTCACCTGACATGTCGGCGAGATAGATGGACCGGTCGGCATCGGAGAACACCAGTCGTGGACCCTGCCGCTCGTCGAGCGAGGGCTGGAACACGCGCCGACCCGCGCTGAAACCCTCCGTGCCCAGGCTGCGGTACCATATGAAGGCGTAGTCCTCCGTGATCAGCACGTCGCTGAGCCCGTCGCCATCGAGATCGATCCAGCGGAGGTTCGGATCGGTCCAGTCGATCTGCGGGGTCGCGTGAAATGTCTGGAACGAGGCCCACCCGGGATCGCCACGCTCGTAGTAGCCGGCGATACGCGGATTGAGCGACACAAGCTCAATCCGGCCGTCGCTGTCGACGTCCATCAGTTGCTGCCTGCCCGACTCGAGCGCTGCCATCGACGGCACGGGCGAGACTACCTGCACGCGACCGAAGCGCGCGTTCCCGATGTTCGGCTTGTAGAACCACGCGTCGGCCTGCTGGCTGAGGATCCCCGAGAGCCCCTCACCGTCCAGATCGCTCCAGATGTAGCCGGCGCGTGCGCCGCTCGGCAGATTCTCCACGCTCTCGATATCCACGTCCTGAATCTGGTCGTGAATCCTCGCCTCGGTGTACTGGAGATCGAGCGGAGGAATTGCGCGCGCGATGTAGTCGCCCTCCGGTCGTCTGGCGTACCCGCGCTCGGTGATCGACGCCAGGAACGAGCCGAGCGCCTCACCTCGTTGTGCGTCGCCGCGATATGCGAGATCCATCGAGCGCACGAGGCAGTCCGCACCAACACGCGCTTCGTTGGGGAAGTGATGGAAGATGAGGATCCGCTGGCAGAGCCGGTACGTCCTCACCTCGAATGATGACCGGTACGACGAAAAGGCGTCGTGCCGGCAAATCCACTCGCGCTCTTCGGCGGGCCGGGGCGCGTCGGGAGAGTGCTCGCCGTAGTCGAGCACGACCTCGAACATCCAGTCCGACGGTGGGATCCGGTCCCATGTCGGCGCAAGATTTCCGTAACGAATCCGCTTTAAATACCGGTTCGCCGAGCGGTCGCGCTCGGAGCGGTTCGCTTCGTGGGCAGCAGCGACGTCCACGCCGTCACTGTTCTCACGTTTGTACTCGAACGCGATCGCGTTGCCCGTGTCGTCATACGATTCGCAGATCAGCCAGCGAAAACACCGCGACGGATCGTCGGGATCGCTGATGCGGCTGTTAGCCGTCCGCCCATAAATCGATGTCACGTTCTCGGACGTGGTCGACCGCCAGTGAACGTCGCCGGTGGCGCGGTTCGTCCACCGCTCAATCCGGGCGAACAGGCCTTCGATGCGCGGCCGGTATCGCTGCACGCGGTACTCGACGCCGTCGACGCTGCGATCGAACCACTCGGGACGCCAGTCGTGCCCATCGTAGACGAGGACACGGACGAGATCCTCGACGCCGGACAGGATGAAGGTGTCGGACTCGCCCGCGTCGTCGTACCGCGGGATTCCCTTATCCGTTTTTCGCGTGATCTCGGGCAGCGACAGATCCCAGCCGAGCCCGAACGGACCGTTCCCGGACGCTGCGTTGTAAGCGAGCGTCAGTGTCGGTTTCATCCCCGCCCGTCCGCCGTCCACCGGAATCGGCACCGAGAGCGAGCTGGTGCCGTTCACCGCGTTGACTTCAAACTTCTCGCCGAGATCGCGCACGGCGCCGCCCGACTTCGGAATCGAGATGGACGGAGCGCTGCCGCGCGCGGCCGCCTGGCCGCCGGATTCGGGACTGCCGTTCGCCATCACGCCTTCTTCATGGATGGCTGCCGCGGGCGTAGTCAGCGGACGACGGCAGCGGTGCGGGCTTCATGTGAGGGTGGTGTCGCCGCGCCGGCGGATCGCAGACCGCCGGAACGGCTTCGTAGTAGCACAGCACGTACAGCCGGAGGACCTCGCCGACACTCGGCGGGAACTCGAGCGTCACCTCGCGGCGATGATCGTCGTGCAGCGGTCCGACCGTGTAGTCCACGACGCCGTAATACAGTCCGGGCCACGCGTCGCTCGCGACGCACCGGACGTCGATGTTGTCGCACTCGCACTCGCCGGGATGCGCATGGTGGTGCGTATGCGGGGTGAACTCGACCACATGGCAGTTCGGAATGCACTCGCAGCAGCAGTTCGCCTGGCAGTCGGTGCAGGAGTACGCGTCGCAGTGGCGCAAGTGCGGCTCGCATCCGCAGCGGCACGGGCGGGCATCCGCGCGGGGGCTGCCACAGCAGATGTATTCGCCCTGGCAGCAGGCGTATTCGCGCGCCTCCCGGGTCTCGAACAGGATGCCGAAGCGCACGATCATGAGTCCGCGGTCGCAGGGCAGGAACGGAAACAGCCGGCGCGACAGTGACAGCGTGAGGAGCCGGTCACATTCGCGATCGCGGCGGGTCCCCGACTGGAACACGTGCCACGCGTCCGGGAACTCGTTGCGCACGTCGAACAGCGACCAGCCGTGGCGCACGCGACACTGTGCCGCTTCGTTGGCGGCAGCGCTCAGCACGTCGCCTCCTTCGCGTGCGGTGTAGTTCAGGCTGAACACCACGTCGGATAGCGTGTCCATGTCGAAGAAGTTGTTGTCGCGCGGCAGCTCGATGCGCCAGCGGCTGACCGCGCCCAGGAACTCGAACGGCAGATAGCGCTCGTCGCGGAACGAGAGCTCGAACAGGCCGCTGTCGTTCTGCCCGCTCGACGTCGCAATTGCCTCCCGGGCGCCGTACTGCCTGACGATCCGCGGATCGCAATGGCAGGTTTCGTATTCGTTCTCGCACTCGCATTTGCCACAGCACTTGGCCGGAGGACACGTCAACGACGGATCCACGCGCACCTGACTGCTGAGCAGCGTGAGACGGCAATGGACGCCCGTATACGGCCCCGTGACCGTCGGGATCGTCAGCATCACGTTTTTGATGCGGCGCATGAACTGTCCCGGGTAGTCCAGGTCGAACAGCCATTCCGGGATCTGGATCTCGCACGCGCCGGTCGTTTTCAGCTGAAGGAACTGCAGCGGGAAGTGCAGCCGCAGCGAGATGTGCCTGTTCAGCTCGTACTCACGCACGTTGGCGTCGAGGTACGCCTTCTCCATCGTGCGCAGCGCCAGCTGGAGCCGGTCGCCGGCCAGCAGCCCTTCGTGGAGCGTGTCCCACGATTCGCACGGAATGAACGTGCGTTTCGTAAACCCGCGCTCGAAGTTGAAGGCGACTTCGGCCTGACGCGCCGCATGCAGCGCCAGCTCGTACATCCGGTAATGCAACGCCGCCGTCTCTTTCTGCAGGAACAGATACAGCTCGTGGTTCGTGAACTTGTCGCGCAGGAAGTCCTGCACCTCCTTCGACTGTTCGATCTGCCGCTGATGATTGTTGAGTTCCTGCAGCGCGATGTTGCGGCGCCGCTCGGACCCGAGAATCTGGCGCTCGAGGCCGTGAATCTCGATGTCGAGGACCTCGACTTGATGAATCCACTCCTCGAGCCGGCGCGCCCAGCCGGCCTCCGTGAGATCGAGTCCGGCGGTCTGCGCTGCGATGTCTCCGACCGAATGCGTGATGCGCGCGATCGTCTTGAACATTCCCGCGAGCTTGGTGCCCAGCGGCAGCCATGTCTCGTTGCAGGGGAATCCGACGAAGAGGTCCGGGATGAGATCCATCGCCTCCGCGACGGCTTCGATGGTGTTGGCCGCCGCGTGTGTAGTGAGCGACACGCCTGTCAGACTCTGATATTGCAGCTCGCCGGTGTTCAGGCCATTCTGAATGAGCGTGGCGTAGTACCGGCGGTTGGTCTGCGCCACCTCTTTGGTCTTCAGCAGCGCCTGCCGCTGCCAGTCGGCGTCCCGCCACTGGTCCTTTCTGATCGACAGCGTCAGGTTCAGCAGCTCGCGCTCGTGGCCCGCGCGAAGCGACGCCAGGTATTCGGCGTCTCCCTTTTCGAACGCCGCCAGTAGCGCGGCGCCGAACTCGCGGACCTGCATGGCCAGCTCCTGCGCCTTCTGCAGCAGGAACACGAAACGATACGGACTCGGCAGGTGGCAGCATTCGTCGGGGCACGGCCAGTGGCACCCATCCGTACAGAACTCTGGCGTCTCGCAGCCGCAGCAGGCGTCCGCTCCCCAGTAGGGCATGTCGATGTTGGGACGGCCGTTGCGGAGCCGGTACGAATTCAGGCAGTGACGGATCAGCCCGAGTCGTTCCTGTGTGTGGGTGTAGAAAGCGAGTAGCCGCGGGTTGAGCGGCGCGAAGAGCGGCGTGAAGGTCGACACCGTCTGCGGCGTCGCTGGAGGCGTGGCGATCACCGCGTGGGGAAGCGGGCCGAGGATCATCGCCATGGTGTCGTAAATCACCCGCGCTTGCTGGAACACTTCCGGCGAGTGGCAGCGCATGAGTGCGTCGCCCCACTCCAGCATGGTTTCGAGGTAGTGCAGCAGCACGGAGCGATTCAGCGCGATGGCGTCCGACACGTCGGTGCTGTCGCAGCACGCGGAGTCCTGGACGACGACACTCGGTTGGCCGTGCGACGGTGTCTCGTGTGCGGGCACGTCCGCAGGTACGCCGGCGACGGTCGCGTGACTAGGGGCAGCGGCCGTGTCATGCACGAGCACGACAACGCCGGTTGGTTCGCCGCCGCCCTCCGGAATTTGCGTACGCGGCGGGCAATAGATCCATGTGTCGTCCCGCTCGAGCGGGTTGAACACGAGCGCGTACCACTTGAGCGCCGTTTCGAACCGGCACCGCGCACGCAGGGCGCACGCAATAGCGAGCGCGGGACTGTAGAGGGTCTTCGGGAAGAGCGACGCGCCCGGATCGACGTAGGCGAAGTAGGGATACGCGGGCAGGCCGCCGGGGAATGTGCTCGCCGCCGGCGTCGGGTCCTCCACGAGCGGCAGGACGACCGCTGTATCCGCGGCGAGGTCGTAACGGAAGCCGGGTGCGTCGGTTCCGTTGTACCCGGTCGGCACGACCCCGTTCGACACTTGAAACATGAGCGAGTCCGCGACGCGCCCGAGGAATGTGAGGTCGGGCATTGCGCCGCCCGACATCACCTGGACGCCGGCGTACGAGCGGCGCGGCTGCTTGAACTCACCGTTGTGCACGCGGCACCACCCCAGCCGCACGATCGGCGAGGATCTCCACTCGAGTAGCCCGGGCTGCTGCGCCCGGTCGTGCCACAGTGTGGACTGTTGCGTGAAAGGATCGTAGTAGTCGTCCTGTTCGAAAATCGTGAAGGACGGCGAATCGGTCTCGTTGACTGCCTGGAAGAATCGCGCGTCGAGCAGCCAGAAATAGTACTCGTCGACTATCGCGGGATGACCGCATCCACATTCAGCACAGCATCCCGCCTTCTCATGCCGTCCGTGCGGCTCGAAGTGGACCGACGCGGGCGGCACGCCGCCGGCCGCGATCCGATAGAACCGCACGCCGAGCCGTATCGCCGCCTCGATCCAGAACGGCAGCGGGCCGGACGGACTCGCTGCATTTGCCGGCGGTGCGACGGCTGCGATCCCAGCCACCACACCGACGTCGGTTGGCGGCGCCTGCATATCCGCTAGCGGCGCCAGCCACGACGGCCGCGCGTCTCGCTCCGGCGTGCCAAGCAGCCCCAGCCCCTCGCGGGGAGGCGCAAGCTGGAGGAGCGACGAGGGATCGCGATCCTGGAGCCGCGTCAGCGCGCAATCGCGCGGCAGTTTCGGATCCGGCCAGTACTCCAGTCCGCCTGGAGCCGCGATCGTCACCGTCGCCCGCCGCAGCTCCGATTCGAGGAAGCGGAACGATTCGACCTTCTGCGCTTCCTTGAGCTGATCCCAGTCGATCCAGTTCTCCTTGTACAGCTCGCGGCACTTGCACGCTTCCCAGACCTTATAGCTCTTGAAGCGGCGGTCCCACAGGTGGGCGAACCCATAGCTGACCGTCCATCCGGGCTCCAGACCGAGACGCGCCCGGCGCACGAGGCTTTGGACCGCGGTGATTGCTTCCTCGATGCGGCTGGCACGCTCGCAGACACCAGCCTCGACGTCGAGAAGCAGCAGGCTGCTCAGATCGTTCGGCGTCTCCGCGAATCCGCCCCACGGCAGCGCCACGTGATTCGGTGCACAGAGGTACGCCAGCAGCGCGTCCCGGCCGCGCTCCCGCAGACAGTCGTTGAGCCGCTGCACATCCGCGTAGCGGCGCGGCTCCCCGCTCTCGATAAGTCCATCGAGCAGGTAGTGGAACAGATTCGCGTTGCCGGTAGGATTCGGGTTGCCATCGATCCAGAGTCCGGGTACGACAGCGCTCGGATCGTCGGACGCCCACAGATCGGGCCTCGCCTCCCTGATGTCCTTGCCGCAGAAGTAGTGCAGCAGGCGGCGGATCCACTCGTCGGCATGCCAGGCGCGCAGGACCCAGCGCTCGTCTTCCATGTCGTCGCTCGTCAGGGCGTACACCGGCGTGCCCTGCGACTGGAAATAGTGCACGTCGAGCTGCCAGTGGCGCGCGTCGATTCCCATGTGACGCAGCAGATACGCGGGATGCGCGGGCTGCTTTTCGTTCGCTTCGTCGAACAGCAGCCACACCTCGCGCTTCGTCCGATCGGCCACGTCGTCGCGCATGCGCGTGTAGTCGAACGTCCGCTCCCACCAATCGAACAGCGCCTGCATCCGCTGCAGCGACGGCTGAACGCGAGCGTCCTGTGCCGCGCTCGGCTCGTGATAGTCGTCGCGCAATGGCAGCAAGTCGAAATCGAAGTCCGCGGCGTGCATGACGAAGTTGCCGCCACTGCGATAGAAGGCGCGGCCGGCGAACTTCTCCTTCTGCGTCAGCATGTAGCCCAGCTCGGACCGACGTTCCGGGGATCGCTTCGCTGATAGCGCGAAACGGTGTACGAAGAGCAGCGCCTTGAACGCGCGCTCATACGTGCGGCGGATGTCCCGCAGCGAGCTCGTGTAGTGCTCGTTCAGGAACGCGGTCGCCACGGTCGACAGGCCGGAGATGCCCTCACCGAGCGTGCCGTCCTTCAAGACGCGGAACAGCCGCTCGTGCGGCAGCGCGATCAGTTTCTCTTCGGTATCGGGACCGGAGTACTTGATCTGGAACCCCGTGTGCTGCGGGCACGCCTCGTCGTCACTATGAAATGCGGGGCCGTGCTGATTGAACCAGATCGTCAACTCGTAGACGCCCGGGAGAAGGTGCACGGACGATGATGGCTCGGCGTGCTCTGCGTGCCACTGATGTTGCAGTAGGATCCAGGTGCGCTGGCCGCGCTCCAATATCACCCGCCACCGCTGGTGCTCGCAGATGCTCGGATCTGGCTTTTCGCCCTCGGGCGTCGGACCACCGGCGCTGAACTCGTACGTGCCCTCGCGGTCCACGAACAGGGCGCCGGTCCACTTCACGCTGAACCCCTGCGCGCCGCCGAGCCACACATCGTCGGCGTTGCGCATCGCCAGGCCGTTGAGCACTGTGACGAACTGCAGTTGATCCGGCGCCAGCGTCAGATCGAGCGCGGGCAGGACGCCCGGCACCGGGCAGTTGCGCCGGTTTCGTTCGTCGCCGAACACGGTCATCGCACCGGAGACGTCGCGCCAGACGAGATTGCCTTCGTCGGGCGTGTATTCCCCGAGCAGCCCGGTGCCGGTCAGGCCGAGCAGCGCTGCGAACGCGCCGCCGTTGGGCGGCGGCGTCCAGGTGACCGGCGGCACGTGCCCGTTGTCGTTCTCCCAGGAGGCGGTCGCGCGGTTTTCGTCGGCAAACAGTTCGCGGAGCAGCAGCATCGCCTCGCCTGCGTCCTCGGGCTGCGGCTGACCGGTGGCCGCCGCGACGTGGGCGGTCAGGTGCTCGGCAATGAGCTGGCAGCGTTTGTAGAACAACGCGAACTGATGCTGGAAGTACGACCAGCGATCGGCTTCGCGTGCTTCGATGAGACGGCGTTCGGATTCTCCGAAGTTCGCAAAGATGAACGCGAACGCGGCCAGGGTCCGCCGCGGCGAGTAATACAGATCTTGGACGGCCTGCCGTTCCGGCGGCGTGAGCGGGCGCAGATGCGTGAACTGCTCGAGCACCTCCGAGTCGGTCAGCGGCAGCACCATCCACAGCGTCTGCGTGGGCGCGTCGTAATTGAACGGTCCTTGCCGCGGCATGTTCCACATCAGCGGCGCGGTACTCGTCGCAGGCAGCGGGACGGCGTAGCGCCGGTGATCCAGGGGAACGGGAGGGCCGTCTCCTGCGACACTGTGCGGGAAGAAATGCTCGCCGAGCGCGGTCACGTCGGCTTCGCTGTAGCCGAATTGCCAGTGCAGCACGCGCGCGATGCGCCTCCACGTCCACTGCGAGGCCTCCTCGTCGGACACCTGCGCCGCGAGCAGGGTGTGCCGCAGCTTCCACAGCGTGTGCTCGGGATCGTCGTCCGGGATCTCGAGCGGCGAGCCGAGCGCCTCGTTGTGTTCCTGGAGCGGGAACGGGTCGTCGCCGTCGACGTGTGGATCGGCGGTGAACAGAAAGATAATTTCTCCGACGCCGAAGTTCGAGAGATAAATCTTCAACAGCACTTCGGCGAGGCGCAGGGTGTGCGTGGGCAGCGCATGCCACGTGTCGGACGCGAGCGCCGGATTGAAGCCGGCGAGCTTCGACAGCGGATCGAGATTGTCCCTCAGCAGCTTCAGTAGTTCCGGGCGATACCGCCCGTGGCAGCGCGTGCACGCGTAGTGCTGGACTCGATCGAGAAGGTGGTCCACGGCCCAAGACCACATCGTGGCCCCCGGCCCCACCCAGAGCGCGAGGATGTGCGTGCGGTCCGCACCTGTAGCGCCGGGCGCGGGAATGGTGCGACGGTCGATCAGCCGCAGGGCGAACTCGTCCCTGAGCATCTGAAACGCCGCGAGCTGACGGATGAAGTCGGGATTGATCGCGTTGTTGTCGAACAACTTCAGCACAGTGCAGATGTCGGCCAGCTCCAAGAAGGTGTAGCCGGGTCCGCAGGCGCCGCGCAGCTTTCGCCAGAGGCGAATGAAGATCGCCAGCTCGTAGAGGCCCTGTTCGGCTCGGCTCACGTCCGGAAAGTCGATCCACAGATCCTCGAGGCAGCACGGTTCGCACTCGGGAAACTCGCCATATCGATTGTCGGCGTTGCTGAATTTGACGAAACCTGACTTCCAGAGCTCGAAGAATTCGCAATAACTGAGACAGGTTCGTCGGAGGAATTCCGGCAGGCGAACGGCGACGTCGGTCCACGGACGCGTCTCCGCCTCGACCGAGGCGAAGCCATACAACTCGCGCGGCGCGGGCGCGGCGCCGCCAGAGCGGGGTTGCGGTTGTGTCGGGACTCCAGCGGGCGGCTGGGGCTCCCCGCCGTCCTCGGGCTCCGGAGTCGTCGATCGGCCGCCACATGGTTCCGGCCAAAGGCCGCCGAACACCTGCGTGTATTCCTCGGGGGTGATGCAGAGGTACTCGATCGCGATGTCGATCCGGACCGGGTACCGCCACAAGTGTGGCTGAAATCCGGTCGGCTCGTTCTCGGGATCGAGGACGAACTCCGTGATGCACCTGCGGAAGGCACGCATCGTCTCGTAGCGCGTCGTGCAGAAATGGCGCAGATAAACGCGCGCAACGTCGAGGGCCTGCGAATACGGCAGACAACAGGAGGAGAAATCGTGCTTCAGGAGGTTGAAGGCTGCGGGTTCCACGGCGGCGTTCGCTGTGGAGGGCGGCGCGGGGGTCGAGTACTCGGGCACGGCGGCGAAGAGCGTCGCTGGATCGTGGCATGGCGGCTCGTCATGCTTGTGGTGATGAAATTTCTCGTGATGATGGTGTTCGGCCGAGACGGGCTCGTCATGCGTATGGCGCAGGCCGATGCCCTTTCCCTCATCGTGGTGGCAGCAGTCGTCTTCGCAAAGCTTGTGGCCGTGCAGCTCTTTCTCTGACGTGTCGTAGAGGGTGCCATGAGTGGCCGGCGTCGCCGTCATGTACTCGAGGCATTCGTTGGCGAGGTCGATGAGCGGCAGCGGCGTGTCGAGGTTGCCGCGCGTCGCGTGCAGAGAGGCGATCGGACCGCGGCGATCGGCCACTGCCGCACCGAGCGTCATGCGACCTTGTGCGGGTGGCGCGAACGGGTTCTCGCACGTGGACGCTTCGGAAAGCTGCAGCAGTTCGTGAAGATATTCAACAGGCCCGAGTGGCGACAGATAGCAAGGCGGAACGCAATTGGTGAGCGTGCCCGGGTTCACCGGGTGAAAGGGTCCCTGTGGAACCGATGGCGGAGCTGGTGGACTGCCCAACGTCTGCGCCGTGGTGTAGATCGCCGCGGCCTGATCGTATGCAACAGTTCCTCGCAAGGCGTCTTGGAACTCCGCTGGCGTCAGCGCGAGCACGTCGGCGATGCTCGTGAAGCCGCACGCGTAGAGGGCTTCGGCGATGGAAAACTCGGGGCTCGCGGCGAGCGGATTGACAGCTCCCGGAACGCCGGCCAGCGCGCATAAGTCGTTCAAAGTGCGAATCGCGTTTTTCAACCACGCCTGCGCCGCCGAATCCGACGGAAATACCGTGGCAGCCGCAGCATCGACATTCTCGTCGACGAGCGTCGTGCCGAACGTGAACGCGCCGATGAGCGCCTCGTACGCAACAACGAACTTCTGGATCGGATCGACGGCGGTCGGCAGCTGCAGCGTCGGCGCGGCGGTTGCCGGAGGAACCGTCGGAATGGTGGCCGGGTTCGGGAGATCGAAAAACTTGCGGACATGGCGGATGAACGCCGCGATCCGCTCATCCAGCGTACCGGGCAACGTGAACGAGGGCAGCAGATCGTTCTGCGTATCGTTCCGCGTTGAACCCGCCGGCGGAGGCGAGTTCTTGAACAGCGTCTCCCAATCGCCCGGCAGCGCCTCCGCCAACTCCTGAACACTGGCCGGCGGAGAATAGAGCACGTCCCCTGTCGTCGGCGAATGGACCGTGAGGTTCGCCGCGATGTGATCGGCGAGCGACACCGGTGGAGCCGAGTTCGCTATGATGTATCCCGCTGTCAGCGCGTACAGGTCGAGGGCCAGGTACGCGGTCTGAGCGGCCGCCGCCGCGAACTCCGCGGGCCAGAAATCGATCGCATCGTCGCCTGGTTCCCAGCTTCTCCAGTTGTCAGGAGGTGGAGACGTGGCGGGAAACGCCATGAAGTCGTTCCAGACGGCCGCCGCTGAGGTGACCGGACACTCTGGCGTCGTCGAGGCGGCCGGCACCGAAAGCGTAGTCAGGAGGCGAACCGCCTGCGCAGGATTCACCGCCGCGCTCGGCGGGACGACAATAACGCCGTCGTCTACCGCGCCGGTCAATTGCGTCAGGTTCTGCTGCTGATCCGCGCCGCACGCCATGGCGAAGCGCTGCGACAGCGTGACCTGCAGCGGGAGCTGCGCGCCGAGCACGTAAAAGTACTGCGCGGGAATATCGATCCCGAGCGGTCCGGGCACTCCGGTGAGAATAACTTCCGCGTCCTTCACCGTCGCGAGCGTAGGCGTCGCCGACGGGTTGACGGGAAAGCCAAGGAGGGCGCGCGTGGCCGCCTGCGTCTGCTGCTCGCACCAGACCGCGGAAGCCAGCGCGTACACGTACTTGGCGAGGTGTTCGGCCTTGGCGTTGCGCGTCGCATAGTAGCCGGTCAGCTGCCCTTCGAACTGCCCCCGATTCTGTTCGTTCTCATTGCTCAGAGCGCCGTCGTTCGGCGGGTCCGTGTACATTTTCTGCAGCGGCGCCGGTGGCGGAGGCAGCCCCGGTTGCGTTCCCCACACGATCTCGTAGGCGATGTTTCGACACTGATCGGGTGTCAACGGTTGGACTTCTTCGATGAGTTTAGCGAGGTTCTGTCCCGTCCCAGGATCGGCTTCGAGCACGGTGTTGATCGCGTTAAGCAGGCTGTCGTACGACGGAAGAGTCCCGTCGGCGGGAAGATCGACGCCTGCGATTTTGGGGTCGAGCGCGGCCGGCAGTGTGACAAACACGCTGACATCTTCGTCCGCCAGGTTCTGATATTCGTCAGGTGCAGGATCGGGCCCGGTGGGGGTGTAGATCGGCGCGTTGTAGTAGACGTCGGGATCGACAATCGTCGGACTGCCGGCACGCTGGAACTGAATCCGGAGATCGGCCCGTGGATTGACGACGGGATACTCGGGCCCAGGCGGCGCGTACGGAATGACGGCCGTTGCCACCGCCTGATTGATATGCTGGACGATGGTGGTGCCCGCGAATGTGGCGGAGCCGATCGGCTGCGTTGGATCGCCGGGCAAACCGGCCTTCGGATTGGCGAACGAAGCATCGTAGACGTTGATCGTAAGCCCGGCGAGGTCGTTCGCGAACGCGGCGGCGTCAATGGGCCCCGCGGGTGTGAGCCGGAGAACGATAAAGTCAGCCACCGCCTACCTCCTGCCCTTCGATTTCTTCTGCTTCAGTCGTCCTTTGCGGTCCGAGGGCTCGCGACTCACGTCTTTCGGCGCGGCCGGTGCACCGGGATCTGGCGGCGTCGACCTTCGCGGCCCTCTGGCCCGTACAGCGAATTGGGAAGGATCGACGACATAGAGGATCAGGGAGAAGGGGAAAAACCCCGTGACGGGCGCGGTCCAGGCGGCCGAGACCCCGTGCGCTGGTCCGAGTCGATCCTTCAACTCGTCGCACGCGAGCCACAGCCCCCCGGTTTCGACATCCACCAGCGTGCAGGCCCGCGTTTCCTCGTCGCCGAAGAAGGCGGGGATCGCCACGAGCACTGTTTGGTTGAGGTGTTGGGCGAGCTTCATCGACCGGACCTCGGCAATTCATCTGTGGAAACCGACGAGTCGGCCAGAAGAGTTTGGACGATACCGGCCGTCGCGAACGGACGACAACTGAATTGAGGTATCCGTTCAGTGGATTCCGGTAATCGAAGAAGACGGGCTGGGATGCGCGCGCGGTCGCGCGTAGGAGTCTCCAGATCGTGTTCACCATAATCGAGAACAACCTCGAACAGCCATTGATCGTCTCCGGTTGGCACTGGCCAAGGAGCGTCGGGGGTCAGCTCCGGAAAGTACGGTGCGCGATTTCCGTAGCGGATCCGCTTCAGGTACCGATTGGCTGCGCGGCCTTCATCGGTCCGATTCGCATCATGGGCCTGCGAGGGATCGACGTTGAGTGAGTCTTCGGGGTTGTACCCGTAGAAGATGACGTTGCCTTTGTCGTCGTAGCTCTCGCAGATGAGCCAGCTGAAGATGCGCGACCGGTCGGCCGGATCGGCGATGCGGCTTTCGAGCGTCCTGCCGTACCATGTGGTGATGTTGTCGCGGCTAATCGAGCGCAAAAAGCTGTCAGCGGGATCCAACTGGTTGGTCCGACGCTCGATGCGGGCGAAGAGGCCTTCGATGCGGGGCCCGTAGCGCTCAACACGGTAGTCAATGTGATTGACGGTCCGCTGGCCGTTGATATTGCCCAGAACGGGCACCAGGTCTTCAGCACCGGAGAGGACGAAGACGTCCGAATCATCAGTATCGAGATATTGAGGCAGCCCCTTTTCAGTTTTGCGTGTGATCGACGGAAGGGAAAGGTTCCAGCCAAAGCCAAATGGGCCGTTTCCAGCGCCTGAGTCGTATGTTGGCGAAAGCGGCGGACCAAATTCTCCGCGGCCCGGGCTTGTGGCGATCGGCACTGACATCGAGCCAGTGCCTGTAACAGGATTCGCCGCGAAATTCTCGCCCATGCCACGAATCGCACCGCCACTTTTTGGAAGATTGATCGCTGGGGGCGCAGAGGCAGAGGTTTGATTCGCAGCGGTGCTCTTTGTGTCGGACGTAATCTGGCCAGGGGCTATCACATCACAGTCCGTAGATGCCACTTGCCGACTGAAGAGCCGATTGCTGCGCGGTCTCTGCATCCGGTCGGGATTCGACCGTGCAAACCACTGGGTTTCATCACTCGTCATCGGAATTAAACCTTGGTGATGGCGGTTGCTGAAAAGTGGAGAGATAAAATGGAGAGATGTGGTAAAATATTTTGCCATCCGAAGATGGTTTTTCTTCGAGGAAACCTCGTTCGACCAATTGAACGATGATCTGTGCAATTTTCGGCGCCCAGTTCCGGATACAAGAGTCGAGCACCCACCAATGAAGGATGCCGTCGATAGTGTCCTGCGCACCCGGCTGTCTGGCCAGATAATCGAGAATTTCCGGCGCCGGAGATGGAAGCAAAGGCTCGGCAGGCACATTGGGGACGTCATCGCCCTGTCTAGCAATCAGCGTACCTGTAGTTTCCGCTGCTGTGGACGCCAATACCAACTCCGTGCCTCCGGCGGTCTGGCGAGGTTCAATTCCTCCTCTGAAAATGCCCTCGCCTAAGAGGATTTCTATCAGTGCCCCGAACACGCATTCGGCATTGGGTTCGAGAGCCCCGGTGAGGACAATTTTGCCCTACCAATCCTGGCGACTATTCGCTGCCGGTTTCGTCGCGATCCTCTGCGTACAGACGAGGACAATTTTGTCCACGCTCCGACAGTCCTTTGGCATGCCGAACAGCTGCCGTGACTCGAGAAGGCAGCCAGCGCCGCTACCTCGCGTGAGCGACGTTCAACCGTGTCTCGCGCCAGCGAGCATGCCGTGCTTGCGTAAGAGTTGCCAAAACGCCCGGCGGTTTTTCTTCACTGCGGATGCAGCACGAGTGATGTTCCCTCCGTGTGCATGCATAATCGTCGCGAGAAAGTCATACTCAAACCGTTGAATTGCGCGGGTCTTCATAGCTCGGAACGACTGTTCTTCCGCGAAGAAGACGTCTTTGGGTAAACCGAGATCCGCAGGCTCGATCGAGTCGCGATCGGAGAGGACGATGGCGCGCGTCAGCACGTTTTGGAGTTCGCGCACATTACCCGGCCACGAATGACTGAGCAGGCGGTTGAGCGCGGCGAGCGAGAGATTTTTCGGTCTTATCCTCGCGATCGCAGCCTGCTTGTCTAGAAAGTCCCGGGTCAGTAAGAGGATATCGCCACGGCGTTCCCGCAATGCCGGAAGCGTGAGCGACAGCACGTTCAGCCGATAAAATAAATCCTCGCGGAATTTTCCTTCGCGCACGATTCGGCTGAAATCGGCGTTCGCCGCCGCGACCACCCGAACGTTTGCATGAAGGATCTGTTGCGACCCGACGGAGCGGTACTCTCCGTCCTGTAGGAAACGGAGCAGCTTCACTTGGGCTTGGGGCGTGAGGCAGTCGATCTCATCCAAAAACAAAGTACCACCCTCAGCCTCGCGGATCAGCCCCGCCTGATCGGACGCGGCGCCAGTGAACGCTCCGCGTTTATGGCCGAAGATCTCGCTTTCCACCAGATTTTCTGGAAGCGCACCGCAATTGACCGGAACAAATGGACGGTCTGCCCGCGGACTTAGGTAATGAATCGCGCGCGCGAAGAGTTCCTTGCCAGTGCCGGATTCGCCGGAGATCAGCACAGTGGCGTCGCATCGCGCGAATCGCGGCACACACCGGACTTGGTCGAGAAACGGAGGGCTCTCGCCGATGATCTGTTTAAGGCCAATATCCTCTTTGAGCTTTTGCACGAGCGCATCGCCGCGGTAGGTGACTAGCGCCTGGCGCCTAAGGCGGGGTAACAACTCGGAACGCCGCAACGGAGGCAGCAGGAAATCCGACGCGCCCATCTCGAGCACTGGGAAAACATCGAAAGCCTCCGGATGCATCGTGGTCACGAGCACCGGGCAATGCGGGAAAGCCTGCTGAAGCGAAGCAAAAAAAAATTCCAGTTTTGTTGCTTCAAAAGAATCGAGAGCGGCCACGGCCACGTCGGGATTGCCAACGACGGCCACGTGCGATTTGAAGCCGGATTCGGCGCGATATTGGAATCTCGAGAATGTGAACGCCCTCGCCTCCGCAAGCAATGCCTCGAGCGAGTCCGCCAGAACAGTCGTCTCCCGTTCGCAGATGATCGCGACTTCTATCCGTGGAGTCTCTTCCGTCAGAGTGGGGAGCCGCGGGGGCGTCATAAGCGCTGATCGGGGAGGTTTGTTGACTGCAATCCAGTGCCGAGCGGAACCGAGAACCATTATTGCAGCGAGAGTCCTTCCAAGAAGTGACTCACTTCGCTTGGCTCGGAGTTCCAACCGGACTTGGAGATCGCGTCAAGCGGCGGTTCCAGCGAAAATTCAGCGCCCAGGCTTCCCAGCTCCGCCAAAGATGCGTTGAAACGTCGGGGGACGTAATCGTGGAAATCCTTGAAACTATGGCAAGATTTGTCAAGACTTTTGCGCATTGGATCTAGGTCGTACGGGCAGGCGAGTATTTTTAGGCGGGGAAACGGCCTGTTAGGTTATTTTATTCCGGGTTCGTAAGACACGAATTGATGTACCTCGCGCGTAACAGACAAGAGAGTCGAAAATCGCACGAAGCGAAGTCTGGCGCGTCTGTGCTAGAATTTGTGCTAGAACGAGGCGCATTTTACTCACCATTCGCGACCACAACGATTTCGTACGAAAAACCTGTTTTCCATTCGTAAAACGCGTCCGCTTTGAAATGAAAAGCGACGCTCTGAAATCGATGATTTCGCAATCCTAAGTCTGGCGCGTCTGCCAATTTCGCCATGCTGAAATCAGACAAACCGCCAGTAGCGCAACTGCACTCAGTTCGACATCGCACTAGAAGGCCGTTAAATCCCCGGAGCCGTCGGTCCGCTCCGCTGAACCAGCCCGGGCTCGAAAACGCGCTAACGCCCCCCGCCACGCCCTCGAAAATGGCTTTTCCGTGGACGGTGTCTGACTTTTCGTTCTGACTTTGGACAATACTTCCCGTCGATTGAGGCCTATTTCAGAGGTAAATGAGCGGGCAACGGGAATCGAACCCGCATAGCCAGCTTGGAAGGCTGGAACTTTACCATTAAGCTATGCCCGCATGCGATAGTGAACGTTGAAAGCGTTCGCGAGTAAATAGTGACTGGTCAGGGGTGAATAGTCA
>WNGB01003666.1_pt1 | contig 24230 bp, 20 predicted proteins | sample 5400681 | NCBI WGS metagenome assembly WNGB01 (sample SAMN13153367, study PRJNA577476) | soil metagenome | isolation source: 115 cm soil or saprolite under grassland replicate 2 | place: USA:California | collected 2016-06-15
CGGTCAGCGGCGAAGAGTCGGAGGAGCTCGCCCGGATCAGCGCCGAGGCGCACGCCGCCGCCGACGCCGCGCAGGCCGAGGCCGAGTCCGCGCTGCGCGAGGCGGAACGGGCCGTACCTCCGGGCGCCACGCCGTCGGGCCGAACGGGTACGAATCCCTTGGGTGGCTCCGGTGCCGGCGGCGCGGCCCACGGTGATCCAGAGCCGCCGAGCCTTCCGCCAGCGCCGCCAGCGCCGCCAGCTTCGCCTGGTGCCCAGCCCGGGCAGGCGGCCCCCGAGCAGGGCTGGGAGCGACCCTCCTGACCGTGGCCGAGGCCGTCCTGGTCACCGACCCCGGCGACGACCGGATCGGCGACTACCGCGCGTTGACCGACGTCGAGCTGCGTACCCGGTTCGAGCCGCCGCAGGGCTTACTGCGCGCCGGATACCGGCTGCGCTCGGTCCTGGTCGACGCGAAACGTGTCGTGCAGTTGTCCGATGTGGACACCGGCGGTGCTCCGGTGTATGCGGCGAGTCCGGAGGTGCTGCAACGCGTCACCGGGTTCCACGTGCACCGGGGAGTGCTGGCGTCGTTCCATCGCCGGCCGCTGCCCCCGGTGGGGCAGGTGCTGGCCGGCGCGCAGCGGGTGGTGGTGCTGGAGGACGTCAACAACCACACCAACGTGGGCGCGATCTTCCGGGCGGCGGCCGGCCTGGGCATGGACGCGGTGCTGCTCACGCCCTCGTGTGCCGACCCGCTGTACCGGCGCAGTGTACGAGTGAGCATGGGCGAGGTGTTCGCGGTGCCGTACGCGCGTTTCGCCGACTGGCCGGACGGCCTGGCCGACGTACGCGATGCCGGGTTCTCGGTCGTCGCGTTGACGCCGGGCGAAGGCTCGGTGCCGATCGACGAGCTGGACCAGCAGACCCGCAGCCGGCCGGCCCTGCTGCTCGGGGCCGAAGGCGCGGGCCTGTCGAAACGAGCCCTCGCCGCCAGCGACGTGAAGGTACGCATCCCGATGAGCCGCGGCGTCGACTCGCTCAACGTCGCCGCGGCCGCCGCCGTCGCGTTCTGGGAGCTGCGCCGCTGACCGTCCCCGCGCGATCTTGGAAACCTACCCGGCGTGGAGTGCCGCGGTCAGGTGCCCAGCAGGGTGGCGTGCAGTTCCTCGGGTGAGGACGCCGCTGACGGGGAGTCGAGGGCGGCGAGCCAGACGGCTCCAGCGGCGCCGTCGGCGGCGACCCCGATCGGGACGCCCGGCCACTGGCGGAGGGCAACGGAGCGTACCTCCGCGGCGAGCGGGGTGTCGGCGGTGAGCAGGCTCCCCGCGAGCACCAGCGGCCCGTCGCCGCCGGTACGCACCCGGTTCGCCGAGTCGACGAGGTGCCCGGCGGCTCGCGCCACGATCTCACCCGCGCCGGGGTCACCGGCGGCGGCGACCTCGCACACCACCGGAGCGAACCGGGCCAGGCTCACGGGCGGCTGGCGGCGTACGGCGTTGATCACGGCGGTGACGGCTTCGCGGCTGGGCGGCAGGTCGGTGACCCCGAGCAGGTCGGCCAGGACCTTGCGTACCAGAGGAGAGTCCGGAGTCCAGCCGTCGAGGTGCGCGAGGGTCGCGCGGACCGCTTCCCGACCCAGCCAGAACCCCGATCCCAGGTCGCCCAGCAGCCAACCGTGCCCGTCGGCGATCCGCAGCAGGGTACGGTCCCGCAGCTGCGCGGCGATCGCCCCGGTGCCGGCGAGCAGCAGGGTGCCGTCGGGTGCGGCGGTGCCGGCCGCGAAGGCCACCACGGCGTCGGCCACGGTCCGGTACGGGCACCGCAGCCCGACCTGGTGCCACATCGCGTCGAACGCCTGCCGTACGGTCGGCTCTTCCATCCGTCCGACGCCGGCCATGCCCACCACGGCGGCGGTGACCTGACCGGGGTCGAAACCGTCCAGTGCGGCGCGCACCGCCGTCTCGACTGCGCCCACCGCGTCCGGTACGTGGTGCGCGCTCGGGTTGCCGCCGGCGGCCGTACCGAAGCCGAGCCGGTGGCCGTGCTCGTCGGCGAGCAGGGCGCGACTCGCGGTGCCGCCGATGTCGAGCCCGAGCAGCAGCGCGTCAGACATCGGTTTCCCCGTTCTCCGGTCGTGGTACGGGAGGCCATCCTCTGTCGTACCGCGATCTCTGGCAAGAGCCAGATCGAGACCCGGGAAACCCTTGACATCCCGGCACGGGCAGAAAGAATCTTCAAAGTCGGGCCCGACACTGAAAGGAAACTCGATACGGCGTGCTGGCCAGAGATCCGTCCAAGCGCGTCCGCGGCGTCGCGCAAGGAGGGGATATGACCGTCAGCAGCGAGAGTTACCTCGCCGAGGTACGGCGCCTGATGGAGCAGGTGGGCCAGACCCAGGCCGCCGCGGTCGGGAAGGCGGCCGAGTTGATCGTGAGTTCTCTGGCCGCCGACGGCGTGGTGCAGGCGTTCGGCTCCGGTCACTCGGAGGCGCTCGCGATGGAGATCGCGGGACGCGCGGGCGGCCTGGTGCCGTCCAACAAGCTCGCCGTACGGGATCTGGTGATGTACGGCGGCGAGCCGGTGGACACGCTCAAGGACAACAAGCTGGAGCGCGAGACCTGGGTGGCCGGCCGGATCTACGAGTTGGCGCCGGTGCGCCCCGAGGACGTGTTCGTGATCGCGTCCAACTCCGGGATCAACGGGTGCGTGGTCGAGCTGGCCACGCTGGTGAAGCAGCGGGGCCACAGCCTGATCGCCTTCACCTCCGTGGCCCAGTCGGCGAAGCTGCCCTCCCGGCACCCGTCCGGACGCCGGCTCGCCGAGATCGCAGACGTGGTGCTGGACAACGCCGCCCCGTACGGAGACGCGGCGCTGCCGCTGCCCGGCGACGGAGCTGTCTGCGCCGTGTCGTCCATAACCGGTGCATTGCTGGCGCAAATGCTCACGGCGGAGATAGTGCGCCGACTGCTCGAAGCGGGCCATACTCCACCCGTCTACCTCTCCGCCAACGTCCCCGGCGGGGACGAGCACAACCAGGCCCTGGAGTCGCGGTACGCCGGTCGGATCCGGCGTACCGCCTGATGTGAGGAGACGCGAATGACCCAATCCCCGCAACGGCCCCCCATCACGTCGCGCCGTACGCTGCTGCGCCAGGCCTCGGTCGCCGGCCTCGCGGTGCCGGCGGCGGGCTTACTCGCCAGTTGCGCGACGTCCGGCGGCGGTGACTCCGACGCCAAGCGCGGCGAGAAGACCGCCAAGAACCCGCTGGGCGTGCCGGAGACCGCGCAGCTCGAGGTGGTCATCTTCAACGGCGGGTTCAGCGACAAGTACGCCAAGGACATCCACGAGCCGCTCTACAAGAAGGCGTTCCCCAAGGCGAAGATCAAGCACGTCGCCACCGAGGAGATCGCCAAGACGCTGCAGTCCCGGTTCGTGTCCGGCAGCCCGCCGGACGTGGTGGACAACTCGGGCGCCAACCAGATGGACCCGGGCAAACTGGCCTCCGAGGGTGCGCTGCTCAGCCTGTCCGACCTGTACAACGCCCCGTCCGTCGACGACCCCAAGGTCAAGGTCAAGGACACGCTGCTCAACGGCACGATCGACGTCGGTGAGTACGACGGCAAGCCGCTGGTGCTCAACTACGCGTACACGGTGTTCGGGATCTGGTACTCCAAGTCGCTGTTCGACAAGCACAGCTGGGAGTTCCCGAAGACCTGGGACGACATGCTGTCGCTCTGCAAGGAGATCAAGAAGGCGGGGCTGGCTCCCTGGACGTACCAGGGGAAGCACCCGCGCTACATGAACTGGCCGCTGCTGTCGATGGCCACCAAGCTCGCCGGCCCGGACATCCTGGTCAAGATCGACAACCTGGAGCCCGGCGCCTGGAAGAACGACGCGATCAAGGAGGCCGCCACCCGGCTGTACGAGCTCAAGCAGAAGGGCTTCATCCTCAAGGGCACCGAGGGGATGGACCACATCCAGGCACAGACCGCCTGGTGCAAGGGCAAGGCGGCCTTCGTACCGTGTGGCTCCTGGCTGGAGAACGAGCAGAAGGACGCCACCCCGGAGGGCTTCGAGATGACGGTGGCGCCCGAGCCGCAGTTGTCCGAGGGCGGCGCGCTGCCGTACGAGGCGATCCGGGCCAGCGCCGGCGAGCCGTTCATCGTCCCCGCGAAGGCGAAGAACCCGTACGGCGGCCTGGAGTACCTGCGGCAGATGCTGTCCAAGTCGGGCGCCGCCGGCTTCACCAAGCTGGTCTCCAGCCTGACCGCCGTGAAGGGCGCCGCCGACGGCCTGAGCCTGCCGCCGGGCCTGACCTCGGCCGCCGACATCCTGAAGGCCGCCGGCGAGAATGTGTTCAACTGGCGCTACCCGTCCTGGTACCTGCCGATGGAGAACCCGGCCATCGACTCGGCCACCGGAGACCTGCTCACCAACCGGATCAAGCCGGACGAGTGGATCAAGCGTTGCGAGAAGGCCGCCGACGACATCCGCAAGGACGACTCGGTGAAGAAGTACAAGCGCTGAGCGGAAGCAGCCGATGCGGCACGGCAAGTACCCCTTCGTGGTGGCGTTCCTGGCTCCGCCGGTGGCGCTGTACGCGATCTACGTGATCTCGCCCTACCTGCAGGCGTTCTACATCTCGCTGACCAGGTGGAGCGGGTTCTCGGCGAACGTCACGTACGTCGGTCTGGCGAACTACCGGCGACTGCTCGGCGACGGCGAGTTCTGGAACGCGTTGCTCCACAACCTGCTGTTGCTGGTCCTGCTGCCAGTGGTCACCATCCTGCTGGGACTGTTCTTCGCGTCGATGCTGAATGTCGGGGGCCGCAGCGGGCCGGGCGCGGTGTCCGGCGTGTTCGGCTCCCGGCTCTACCGGGTCGTCTACTTCTTCCCGCAGGTGCTCTCGGTGGCGGTCGTCGGCGTGCTGTGGCTCTACATCTTCGAGCCGTCCGGCGGGCTGCTCAACGGCGTACTGCGGGTGATGGGTCTGGGGTCGCTCACCAGAGCGTGGCTGGGCGACCCCGCCGTCGCGCTCTGGTGCGTGCTCGCGGTGATGGTGTGGATGAACGTCGGGTTCTACATCGTGCTGTTCTCTGCGGGCATGCAGTCGATCCCGCGCGACATCTACGAGGCGGCGCTGCTGGACGGAGCGTCCCGCTTCACCACGTTCTGGCGGATCACCGTGCCACTGCTGTGGGACAGCATCCAGGTCGCCTGGATCTACCTGGCGATCATCGCGTTGGACGCGTTCGCGCTGGTCCAGATCATGCTGGGCAACGCCGGTGGGCCGTCACGTTCCGGTGACGTGATCGGGCTGGACCTCTACCGGACCGCGTTCAACAACTTCAATTTCGGCTATGCGTCCGCCATGGGCGTGGCCCTGTTCTTCCTCACCCTGACCATCGCGGTGCTGTCGATGCGGGTCACCCGGCGGGAACGGATCGAGTTCTGATGACCACGGCGACAACTCCGGCCCGCCCGTCCAGTGCCGCCAGCCTGGCACCGCGATCCGGCGCCGGGCCGGCCCGGGACGGCCGCGACGGTTTCAGTCCGCTCAGCCTGCTCAACCACGGCTTCCTGGCGCTGTGGGGGCTGTTCACCGCGTTCCCGCTGCTGTGGGCGATGGCCACCTCGTTGAAGACCAACAACGAGATCCTGATCAGTCCGTGGGAGCTGCCGTCGAGCCTGCACTTCGACAACTTCGCGAGGGCGTGGAGCCAGGCGAACATCGGGCAGTACTTCCTCAACAGCATCATCGTGGTGGGCTTCTCGCTGGTGCTCACCATGCTGCTGGGGTCGATGGCGGCGTACGTCCTGGCGCGGTACGAGTTCCCGGGCAATCGGGTGGTCTACTTCGGCTTCATCGGCGGCATGACGTTCCCGGTGTTCCTGGCGTTGGTGCCGCTGTTCTTCGTGGTCGACCAGATGAAGCAGATCCCGCTGGTGGGGGAGTACCTCACGCTCAACAGCTACGGCGGCCTGATCCTGGTGTACGTCGCGTACTCGCTGCCGTTCACCGTGTTCTTCATGAGCGCGTTCTTCCGTACGCTGCCTACCACTATCGCCGAGGCGGCGCTGATCGACGGCTGCGGCCACTTCGGGCTGTTCTTCCGGGTGATGCTGCCGATGGCCAAGCCGGGCCTGATCAGCGTCGGGATCTTCAACTTCCTCGGCCAGTGGAACCAGTACCTGCTGCCGCTGGTGTTGATGAACGACCCGGACAAGCGGGTGCTTGCCCAGGGGCTGGCGTCGCTGGCGGTGAGCCAGGGGTACCGCGGTGACTGGTCCGCGCTGTTCGCCGGACTGACCCTCGCGATGCTGCCGGTGCTGCTCGTGTACCTGCTGTTCCAGCGGCAGGTTCAGGCCGGGTTGTCGGCCGGTTTGCTGAAGTGATTTCAACCCGGTAAGGGTTTAGCTGGACGGGTTTCGGGTGGGGCGCTGAGGGTAACGACGTGATTACGATCATGCAGCCTGTGCAACCCGTCACACCGCCAATCGTGTCCTAAAGAGCAAGTCATAACGAACGGCGTAACGAACCGGGCCACACGCCCCGACAAAGCTGAAATGGCTACACTCCCGTCACCTAGGCTGGCACCGTGAAGAGATCTCGAGACCGTGGCTTCATGGCGAACCTCGCGATGCTGCTCGTCTGGGGCCTGGCCGCCGGCGTCGCCGTGGCGGCAGCCGCTTTCCCCGCCGTCGCGGTCGCGGGACTGGGCGCGAAATTCAGCGCCGACTCGTTCGAGGAACTGCCGAGCGAGTTGAAGCTGCGCCCGTTGGCGCAACGTACCGAGGTGTACGCGGCGGACAAGAAGACTCTGATCACGACCTTCTACGACGAGAACCGCAAGTACGTCAGGCTGGACCAGATCGCACCGGTGATGGTGGACGCCATCGTCGCCGCGGAGGACCAGCGGTTCTACGAACACCACGGCGTCGACCTCAAGGGCATCATGCGGGCCATGGTGGCCAACCACCAGGCGGGCCAGGTGCAGCAGGGCGCGTCCACGTTGACCATGCAGTACGTACGGCAGGCGCTGATGTACTCGGCGCGCACCCCCGCGGAGGTACGCAAGGCCACAGAGGACACTGCCGCCCGCAAGCTGCGCGAGATCCGGTACGCGGTGCAGCTGGAGAAGGAGCTGACCAAGGAGCAGATCCTGGAGCGCTACCTCAACATCGCGTACTACGGCCACCGGGCGTACGGGATCGCGGCGGCCAGCCAGGTCTACTTCTCCAAGAGCCCGAAGGATCTCGAGCCGCAGCAGGCCGCGCTGCTCGCCGGACTGGTACGCGCACCGTCGCTGTACGACCCGGCGAGCCACGACCGCTCCGGTGCGCTGGAGCGGCGTAACTGGGTGCTCGACCAGATGGTGGGCATCAAGTACATCACCGGCCACACTGCGCGGACCGCGAAGAAGACGCCGATCGGGCTGAAGCTCAAGACCATTCCGAACGACTGCGTCTCCACCACGCACAACGCCTGGGGTTACTTCTGCGACTTCTTCCGCAACTGGTGGCTGTCGAAGAAGGAGTTCGGCTCCACCACCGCCGAGCGGGAGAACCTGCTCAGACGCGGCGGCTTCAAGATCATCGCATCGCTGGACCCGAAGATCGAGGGGTACGCGCAGGGCCACGTCAACAACGAGCTGAGCAAGAAGAGCAAGTACGCGCTCGGCGCCGTGTTCGTCGAGCCGGGGACCGGCAAGGTACGGGCGATGGCGGTGAACCGTAAGTACTCGCTCGACGACAAGCACAACCTGCCGAACAGCGACCCCGCGAAGCGTCGCGCCCACGTGAGATCGACGTACCCGAACACTGTGGTCCCGCTGCTCGGCGGCGGCGACACCTCCGGTTACCAGGCAGGGTCGACGATGAAGTGGTTCACCATGCTCGCCGCCTTGGAGCACGGCTACCAGCTCGACACCCAGTTCTACGCACCGGGCCGCTACACCACCCACTTCGTCGTGGAGCCCGGCGGCCCGTCGGCGTGCGGCATCCACTGGTGCCCCAAGAACGCCAGCTCCAGCATGAACGGCGTACGGGACATGCACACCGGGTTCGGGATGTCGGTGAACACGTACTTCGCGCAGCTGGTGGAGAAGGTCGGCCCCAAGGCCGCGGTACGGATGGCGGAGCGGCTCGGGCTGCGCTGGCGCAACTCGGTGGACCGCGACCTCGCCAAGCACCCGGACGGCTGGGGCGCCTTCACCCTCGGCGCGCCCGACACCACCCCGCTGGAGATGGCGAGCGCGTACGCGACCGGAGCGGCGGGCGGGCTCTACTGCCAGCCTCGGCCGGTGGAGTCGATCCTCGGTCGGGACGGCAAGCCGATCGCCCTGCCGCACAACTGCAAGAAGGCCGTCTCCGAGGACGTGGCGTGGGCGGCCACCGACGCCGCGCGCTGCCCGGTGGGCGACCACCCGTACAAGGGCTCCTGCGGCAGCTGGGGTACGGCGTGGCGGGTCTCCGGGATCGTGCCCGGCCAGGTCGCCGGCAAGACGGGTACCACGGACTCCAACCGGGCGGCCTGGTTCATCGGGATGAACCGGCACCTCGCCGGCGCGGCCTTCATGGCCGATCCCGACTACCGGCAAACCGACGTGTCCCAGGACGGTACGAGGAAGCCGACCTCGGTGGTGGCGTACACGCTGAAGGACTACATGAAGGGCAAGAAACGGACTCCGTTCGGGGTGCCGTCGAACAAGATCGCGTCCGGTGGCAAGCACGCCTCCGCGCCGCGTCACTCCGACCGCTCCAGCAGCCCGAAGAAGCCGGGTGGTGGCGGCCACGACGGTGGTGGGGGGCGCCGTGGACCGCCGACGCCTTCGTTGCCGGCGCCCGGGCCAACTACCGAGCAGGCGGCCTGGTTCCGCCGCGCCGCCTGACGGAGCGCCGCCTGACGTGAACCGCCCGTCAGCTGAGCAGCACCAGGTCGTCGCGATGGACCACTTCGCGCTCGTACGCCATGCCCAGCTCGGCGGCGATCTCGCTGGTCTTGCGGCCTAGCAGGCTCGGCAGCTCGGTGGCGTCGTAGTTGACCAGCCCCCGCGCCACCGGATGCCCGGCGTCGTCGACCAGGTCGACCGGGTCCCCGGCGGTGAAGATGCCGTCGATCGCGGTGATCCCGGCGGGCAGCAGCGACAGCCGGCGGTCCACCACGGCCTTCACCGCACCCGGATCCAGGTGCAGCCGCCCCCGGGGCGAGGTCGCGTACGCCAACCACAGCAGTCGTTTGCGCGGCCGGTGCGGTCTCGGGTGGAAGAACGTACCCACGGATTCTCCGTCGAGGGCAGCACCGGCGAGGTCGGTGGCGGTGAGCACCACCGGGATTCCCGACACCGTGGCGATCCGCGCCGACTCCACCTTCGTCACCATGCCGCCGGTGCCGACCCCGGCCCGCCCGGCCTTGCCGAGCCTGATCCCTTCCAGCGCCGCGGCGTCGGGCACGTCGGTCACCCGCTGCACGCCCGGCCGGCGCGGGTCGCCGTCGTACAGCGCGTCCACGTCGGAGAGCAGCAGCAGCAGGTCGGCGTGCACCAGCGCGGCGACCAGGGCGGCGAGCCGGTCGTTGTCGCCGAACCGGATCTCGTCGGTGGCGACCGTGTCGTTCTCGTTGACGATCGGTACGGCGCCCAGGTCGAGCAACTTCCGCAGGGTCCGGTACGCGTTGCGGTAGTGCGCGCGGCGGGTGACGTCGTCGACGGTCAACAGCACCTGACCGGCCGGTACGCCGTACCGGGCGAACGACTCGGTGTAGCGGTGCACCAGCAGCCCCTGCCCCACACTGGCCGCCGCCTGCTGGGTGGCCAGGTCGCGGGGCCGGCGGGGCAGCCCGAGCGGCGCCAGGCCGGCGGCGATCGCCCCCGACGACACCAGCACCACGTCGGCGCCCGCGTCCCGCCGCGCCGCCAGTACGTCGACCAGCCCGTCCAGCCGGGCCTGGTCCAGGCCACCGGCCGCCGAGGTCAGCGAGGAGGAGCCGACCTTCACCACGACGCAGCGGGCATCGCGTACCCGGCCGCGGGTCTCGTGTGCGGTCACTGCGGTTCGGCCGGGAAGTGCAGGTCGAGCCAGGTGGACATCTCCTCGTACACCCGCTTGCGGACCGGGACCGCGGACAGCACCAGGTCGTGGACGCCGCCGTCGACCCGGCAGATCGTGACCCGGGGCCCGAGCGCCACCGACCACCGCGCGATGCGTTCCACGTCGAGTACGGCGTCGGACTGCTGGATGGTCCGCCCGCCCCGGCGGGGCGCGCTGCGGGCCGAACACAGCACGAGTACCGGGCACTGGATGGACAACCCGTTGTGCAGTTGTCGTTGGCCGCGCAGCACGGCACGCAGCCAGCCGGCCCGGATCGGGAAGCCGCCCAACGGCTTGGGGGTCAGGTCGTAGCTCCATTCGCCCTGGTAGTCGCGGTGCAGGCTACGGCCGTACGCGTCGCCGGACTTCAGCCACGGCAGCACCATCTGGGGTCGTACCCGGGCCAGGATCTCCAGGGTCGGGGGCGCGAGCAGGCGTACCAGCGTGGGTTCGGCGACGTCCAGCCAGGGACTGTTGAGCAGCAGTCCGTCGATCCCTCCCGCCTCGGGCGGCCGGTTCCGTACGTCGTGTGCCCACAGTGCCGCGATCAGCCCGCCGGTCGAGTGCGCGTTGACGGCTACCCGGATGGCCCCGTCGTCGCGGATGATCCGCATCGCCGCGTCGAGCTCGACGAAGTAGTCGCGCAGGTCGGTGACGTAGTTCGGCGTGTGGTGGTGCCGCAGCGACCGGCCGTACCGGCGCAGGTCCAGGGCGTAGAAGTCGATGCCCTGGTCGGTGAAGTACTCGGCGAGCTCGGTCTGGAAGAAGTAGTCGGAGAAGCCGTGCAGGTAGAGCAGCGCGCGACCGTCCGGGTGGGGCGCCCGGCGGCGTACCAGGGTGGCGTCGAGGTCGCCGTCGGCCTCGGCCGGCAGCCGGATCGTACGGGCCTGGTAGGCCTCGCCGAGCACGTCCGTACGCCACTGCGCCGCGGCGGCCTCGGCAGCTGGGGTGTCGGAGCGCTTTGCGGTCACTACAACAGTGTGCCGGGTCGGGCGCGAAAGGTGTCACCAACATTCCGTGATTACTGCCGAAACGCTCGGTGCGTCGGCGTCGTCCGGCCGCTGGTGCGGTGCTATCGTCGCAAACATGCCGCAGTTGAGGACAGGCGAGGCAGGTCGGCTACTCGGAGTCAGCGACGACACGGTGCGCCGCTGGGTCGATTCCGGCAAGCTGGCGGCCTCTCGAGACGATGTCGGGCGGGTCGTGATCGAAGGCCACGACCTCGCCGCGTTCGCCCAGGCGACGGCCACTGCGCCGGAGCTGGGCAGCCTCACCGAGGAGTCCGCGCGCAACCGGTTCACCGGGCTGGTGACCAGGGTGCTCAAGGACGGGGTGATGGCCCAGGTGGAGATGCAGGCCGGGCCGTTCCGGATCGTGTCGCTGATGAGCCGGGAGGCCGCCGAGGAGCTGGGCCTGGAGCCCGGCGTGGTGACCGTGGCGTCGGTGAAGTCCACCCAGGTGGTCGTCGAGCGGGTGCCGGTCCGATGAAGCTCGCGTGCCGGCTTCTCGTGGTCGGCCTGCTGCTCGCCGTCGCGGGTTGCGCCTCCGCCGCGGGTACGAGTGCCCAACCGCCGAAACGTGAGCTGACCGTCTTCGCCGCCTCCTCGTTGACCGAGGTGTTCGGCGCGCTCGGCGACCGGTTCGAGGCGAAGCATCCGGGCGTGACGGTGAAGTTCTCGTTCGAGTCGAGCGCCACGCTGGCCGAGCAGATCGCCCAGGGGGCACCGGCGGACGTCTTCGCGGCGGCGAGTCCGAAGACCATGGCGACGGTGACCGACGCCGGCCTGGCGCCGAAGCGCCCGCCGGTGTTCGTACGGAACCGGTTGCAGATCGCCGTGCCGGCGGGGAACCCCGGGAAGGTCCACGAGCTGAAGGACCTGGCGAAGCCCGGGTTGAAGGTCGCGCTGTGCGCGGAGCAGGTGCCGTGCGGGGCGGCGGCGGTCACCGCGCTGGCGGCCGGCGGCGTCAAGGTCACCCCGGACACGTACGAGAAGGACGTGAAGGCGGTGATGTCGAAGCTGACGCTGGGCGAGGTCGACGCGGCGCTGGTCTACCACACCGACGTCGTCGCCGCCGCCGGGGACAAGGTCGAAGGCATCGAGTTCCCGGAGGCCCGGAAGGCGATCAACGACTACCCGATCGCGGTGCTCAGAGACGCTCCGCAGCGGTCCCTGGCCAGGCAGTTCGTCGAGTACGTCCGGTCGTCCACCGGTCGCACGGCGCTCGCGAGGGCGGGTTTCGAGCTGCCGTGACCCCCGAGCGTCGGCGGGGAGCTCCCGGTTCGGGGTTGCGGGCACCGTGGGTGCTGGCGGTACCGGCCTTGTTCGCGGTGGCGTTCCTGGTCGGCCCGCTCGTCGCCCTGCTGGTGCGTACGCCGTGGCGCGACCTGCCCAGGCTGCTCGCGGAGCCGGTGGTCGGGCAGGCGCTGTGGCTGTCTCTGATGGCGGCGAGCCTCGCCACGGCGCTGTGCGTGGTGGTCGGGGTGCCGCTGGCCTGGCTGCTGGCCCAACCCGGGCTGCCTGGTCGTACGATGCTGCGCGCCCTGGTCACCGTGCCGCTGGTGCTGCCGCCCGTGGTGGGCGGCGTCGCGTTGCTGATGCTGCTCGGCCGGCGCGGTCTGGTGGGCGCTCCGCTGGCCGCGCTGACCGGCGTCACGATCCCGTTCACCCCCACCGCCGTGGTGCTGGCCGAGGCGTTCGTCGCGCTGCCGTTCCTGGTGCTGTCCGTCGAGGGTGCGCTCCGTACCGCCGACCGCCGGTACGAGGAGGCCGCGGCGACCCTGGGGGCCGACCGGCTGACGGTGTTCCGCCGGGTGACGGTGCCGCTGGTGCTGCCCGGCATCGGGGCGGGCGCGGTGCTCGCGTGGGCCCGCGCGCTCGGGGAGTTCGGCGCGACCGTGACGTTCGCGGGCAGCTTCCCGGGGCGTACCCAGACGATGCCCATCGCCGTGTACCTCGCGCTGGAGAGCGATCCGGACGCCGCGGTGGCGCTCAGCGTGGTGATGCTCGTCGCCTCGGTGGCCGTGCTGGCGCTGCTCCGTGACCGGTGGTGGCCCCAATGACCCCTGAGCGCGCGGGCCTCGCGGAAAGTGCCGTGCCGGGGCTGCGGGCGGAGTTGCGGGTCCGCTACCAGGGCGGCTTCGACCTCGACCTGCGGCTGGAGGTGGCGGCCGGCGAGGTGGTGGCGCTGCTGGGGCCCAACGGCGCCGGCAAGTCGACCGCGCTGCGTACGCTGGCGGGCCTCCGGCCGCTCGACGACGGGCAGCTGCGTCAGGACGGCGTGGTCTGGGACGATCCGGCGCGGCGGGTCTTCGTACCGCCGCATCGCCGGTCGGTCGGCGTGGTGTTCCAGGACTACCTGCTGTTCCCGCATCTGTCCACGGTGGACAACGTCGGGTTCGGCCTGCGGTGCCGGGGTACGCCGAAGCGGGCCGCCCGGCTCGTCGCCGGCGCGTGGCTGGACCGGGTCGGCCTCACCGGGTACGCGGCGCGCAGGCCGCGGTCGCTGTCGGGTGGCCAGGCGCAGCGGGTGGCGTTGGCGCGGGCGCTCGCGGTCGAGCCCGAGTTGCTGCTGCTGGACGAGCCGCTGGCGGCGCTCGACGCCGAGACCCGGATCGAGGTACGCAGCGAGCTGCGCCACCACCTCGCCGACTTCCCGGGAGCTGCGCTGGTGGTGACCCATGACCCGCTGGACGCGATGCTGCTCGCGGACCGGCTGGTGGTGCTCGAGGCCGGTCGGCTGGTGCAACAGGGCGGACCGGCGGAGGTGGCCCGCCGCCCCCGTACCCGGTACGTCGCGAAGCTGGTCGGGTTGAACCTGCTCCACGGCCACGCCCACGGCGGGCGGATCAAGATCGTCGAGCCGCAGGGTTCGGGTGGCGCGGAGACGGTGCAGGCGATGGAGTCTCCGGTGCCGGACGGCGACGTACTGATCGCGTTCCGGCCGGCCGCCGTCTCGGTGTACCGCGAGGCCCCGTACGGCAGCCCGCGCAATGTCTGGCCCGCCACCGTGGCCAGCGTGGACCCGTACGGCAGCAGCGTACGGGTGACCGTCACCGGGCCGGTGCCGCTCACCGCCGAGGTCAGTACGGCGGCGGTCGCCGACCTGGCTCTGGTGCCCGGCGCCCCGGTCCACGTGGCGGTGAAGGCCGCCGAGATCGAGGTCTATCCGGCTTAGCTCGGCGTCGGCAAACGGCCGCGGGGCTGTGTGGGACTGGCAGATCAGGCAACATATCCCGCAATTTCCACCGGGTTCATCGCTGTGACCATTGACACTTTTCGCCACGACCGCTTTTCTTATGGGAAGAAATCTCCTGGCCACCTCACGCGACGCGCGATTCCTGGCCACTCGGGAGGAGGAGACCTGATGGCGCCGGACCGACCCGGACCCCCGACACCCCACTCGTCACCGTTGTCCCGGCGGCGCCTGCTCGGCGGCGCCGCGCTCGCCGCCGGCGGCGTCGTCCTCGGCGGAGCCGCCGACCTGGCCGCGCCACGGCGGGCCGACGCGGCGGTCACGCCACCGCGGATCTACACCCGCGCGGAGTGGAACGCCCGCCCGCCGAGCAGTCCGGTGACCGTACTCGACCGATGGCCGGACCACGTCATCGTGCACCACACCGCGAGCGACAACACCACGGACTACTCGCTGGCCCAGGCGTTCAACCTGTCGCACTGGATCCAGGACCTGCACATGGACACCAACGGCTGGATCGACGCCGGTCAGCAGCTGACCATCAGCCGCGGCGGTTACCTGATGGAGGGTCGGGACCGCAGCCTGTGGGCGATCCAGAACGGACAACACGTACAGGGCGCACAGTGCGCCGGGCACAACGACCACACGATCGGCATCGAGAACGAGGGGCTCTACACCTCCGTCGACACCACCACGATGCTGTTCGACCAGCTCGTCGCGACCTGTGCCTGGCTGTGCGACGTCTATCGCCTGGACCCGCACCAGGCGATCGTCGGCCACCGCGACTACGTCGCCACCCAATGCCCCGGTGACGTGCTGTACGCACGTCTGCCTGAGCTGCGCGATCGCGTGGCCCAGGCGCTGGGGGCGTAGCCGCGGTTTTGGAGAACTGCCGCAACCCCGCGGCGCTCCGACTGCTCCTGATCAGGGAGGTTCGCAGTGACCCACCACCACCCCCGGTCGTTACGGCGCGTGCTGTTCGGCACCGTTTCGGCTCTCGCTCTCCTCGCCACCGTGGCAATGTCGCAGCCCGCGTCGGCGAACACCGGCTCGACCGTCAGATCCGGCGACGACATCGGCATCCAGACCCTGCTTCCCGGCATCGACGTCTCGCACTGGCAGGGCTCGATCAACTGGACCTCGGTCCGCAACGCGGGCATCAGGTTCGCGTACATCAAGGCGACGGAGGGTACGAGCTACAAGGACCCGAACTTCAACACGTACTACCCGGCGGCGTACTACGCGGGCGTGATCCGCGGGGCGTACCACTTCGCCCGGCCCTCGTACTCCGGCGGCGCCACCCAGGCGTCGTACTTCTTCAACAACGGCGGCCGCTGGTCGGCCGACCACCGTACGCTGCCCGGCGCCCTCGACCTCGAAGGCAGCTGCGCCGGCCTGAGCCAGAGCGCGATGCGTACCTGGATCTACGACTTCTGGGCCCGCTACAAGGCACTGTCCACCCGTGACGTCGTGATCTACACGACCGCCAGCTGGTGGAGCACCTGCACCGGCGGTTGGACCGCCCAGGCGGCCCGCAGCCCGCTGTGGGTGGCCCACTGGGGCGTCAGCTCGCCGACCAAGCCGGCCGGCTGGTCGTTCTACACCTTCTGGCAGTACACCAACTGCCGTTCGGTCTCCGGTATCTCCGGTTGTGTCGACGGCGACTACTTCAACGGCGACTCCTCGCGACTGCTGGCGCTCGCCGACAACACCCCGTAGACCAACCCCCAACCCCCACCCCGACGTGGCCGGTCCTCACAAGGGACCGGCCACGTTCCGGTCCGGAAACCCTGCTGTGGTACGCACAGCAGCGTGACAGCGCACCTGGTGACCGCCGCGGAGAGTCTGGCCGCGCAGCGCCGCGCCGCCGGCGGACTGCGGCGTGCCGGACTGGCAGCCGGCGACCGCGTGGCCGTGCTGGTGCCGCCGTCGGGCGACCTGCTGGCGGTGGTGCTGGGGGCGCTGCGTACCGGAGTGATCCCGGTGATCGGAGATCCGGCGCTGCCGGCCGCCGAGCGCGCGGAGCTGCTCGCCGACGCCGAGCCGCGGCTGGTGCTCGACACCCCAGCGGCACTCGGTGCGGTGCTCGAGGCGCCACCGGTCGAGCTGGCCGACGCGCCACTGGGCCGGCCGATGCACTACACCTCGGGCACCACCGGTCGCCGCAAGGGCGTGTGGTCGGGGGTGCTGAGCGAAGCCGACGCACGCGCCCTGCTGGCCGAGGAGACCGAGCTGTGGTCGCTGGCCGCCGACGACATCCACCTGGTGCTCTCGCCGCTGCACCACTCCGCGCCGCTGCGGTTCTCGACGGCCACGCTGCTGGCCGGGGGATCGGTGCTGCTGGGCGGCAAGTTCGACGCGGCGACGGCGTACCGGTTGATTGCCGGGGAAGGGCCGACGACCGCGTTCTGCGTACCCACTCAGCTACGGCGGCTACGGGCGACGGCGGGTGAGGGGCGGCCGGACCTGGCGTCGTTCCGGCTGTTGGCCCACGCCGGGGAGGCGTGCCCGCAGCCGTTGAAGCAGTGGGCGGTGGACGTGTTCCCGACCGACTCGGTGTACGAGTTCTACGGCTCCACCGAGGGCCAGTTCACGGTCTGCTCCACGGCGCAGTGGCGGGAGCATCCGGACAGCGTCGGCCGGGCCCGCCCGCACCGGCGGCTGTCCGTCGACGACAGCGGCGCGATCTGGTGCCGCGTCCCCGACTACGCCCGGTTCGGGTACTGGCGGGACCCGGACAAGACGGCGCGGGCGTGGCGCGGCGACGCGTTCACCGTCGGCGACGTGGGCCGGCTCGACGCCGACGGGTATCTCTACCTCGACGGACGCCGCGAGGACCTGGTGATCACCGGCGGCGTCAACGTCTACCCCCGCGAGGTGGAACGGGTGCTCGCGGAGTGTCCCGGCGTCGCGGAGGTCGCGGTGTTCGGCGTACCCGACGAGGAGTGGGGCCAGCGGTTGTGCGCGGCCGTCACCGGCTCTGCCACCCCTTCCAGCCTCTCCGAGTACGCCGAGCAGCGCCTCGCCCCGGCGAAGCGCCCGAAGACGTACCGCGTGGTGGCCGACCTGCCGCGCACGGCGACCGGGAAGATCCGCCGGGTCGACCTGGCCGGGCTGCTCGACCGGTGACGGCTACCGGTGCCGGGTGAAGCACACCACCTGCTGGAACGTCGACCGGTTCTGCCAGTCGATCGGCCGTACGCCGACCACCCCCGCGGCGACCGGCCGGGTGTAGTCCTGGCTCTTGTCGTACGTCAACGAGCCGGCGTCGGCCACGCCCTGCGCTGACCCGGCCCGCTTCACGGCGGCGGCCAACGAGGCGCGCAGCGTGTCCCGGCACGCGTCCAGGGAGCCGTCGCCGCAGTAGGTACGGGACCAGCCGCCCCGCACCGGCTCGCCGAGCAGCTGTCGCAGGTCCTTGTTGACCCAGCCGTACCAGGGCGGGCCTAGCCACGAGGACGCGTTGCCGACCCGCGGGTGGTCGTCGAGGCCGAACCGGAGATCGTCGGTGAGCCCGCCGAGCCCGCCGCGCAGCACGTCGCGGCCGACGGCGTACCGACCGCGGGGGGTGGAGTCGGTGGGGGCGGACTCCCACCACTCGTCGAAGATCGCGATCGCGGCCTGGTGGGAGTAGCTGCCGTCGCGGTCCCGGTCCTCGCGCAGCGCCCCGTCGGCCAGCCATCCTTTCAACTGGTCGGTCGCGCCCCTGGTCTGCGGGTCGTCACCGATCACCTTCAGCAGGTACGGCAGCGTCTTCGCCGCCCTGGTGTCGGCGAACCCGGCGTCCGCGACGGCGGCGAGCAGCGACTTCGGGGTCACGCCACCGTCCCGTACCAGCGGCGCGATCCGGTCGGACAGGGCGAGGCTGCGGTGCACCGAGCCGTTGTCCCAGGTGTCGTCGGCGACCACCGGCCCGGCGCCCGGCTTGTTGTTCCACGAGATCAGGTACCCGCTCGGCGGATCGATCTGGTGCAGGTGCTCGTCGAACGACAGCCAGCCGTTCCAGTCGTACCGGGAGTCACCCCAGCGGGGCAGGTCCAGGGTGGTCGCGGACGAGCGGTGGGGGAGCAGACCGGAGCCGAAGTACGCGATGTCGCGCGAGTCGGCGTACTGCCAGTTGAACGTGTACCCGATCTCGTTCACCGCGTGCTGGAACGACGCCGCGTCGGTCACGTAACCCGGGTCGTTCGCCCGTGCGAAGCCGACCAGCGAGTCCACCTCGTGGTGGTACGTGCTCCGCTGGCTCACCAGCGCCACCGGCTCTCCGTCCACAGTGGTACGCAACTGCACGATCCCGTGGCGCGTACGCAGCACCTGGAAGGTGTACCGCCGCGGCGGCTCGACCGAGCCGATGCTGGGCAGCGCGGTCTCGGTGTGGGTGCGCCGGTCCATCGCCACGCAGTCGCCGTCGCGCAGGTAGTGCACCGAGTTCACCGTCGGCTGCGAGCCGTCGGGTTCGCAGAGCCGCTCCGCCACGGTGTCCACGTTGTCGAAGCCGGCGCTGGTCGGGGACCACGCGTAGTCGGTGCCGCGCCCCACCTGCACCACGATGTTGGTGCCGGCGAAGGCGACGCCGCGGGCGTGGATGCCGGGGCCCTCGAGCGCCATCTCCGTCCACAGCTGCGGTGCGTACTGGCCGGTCTGGGGGCCGGCGACCATCACCGGGTGGCCGCTCGCGGTGTGGTCGCCGGAGACCAGCGCCGCGTTGCTCATCCCGCGCGCCGCGCCGGCCAGGTCGATGGTGCCGAACGGTGCGTCGAGCGTGCCGCCGTGCGAGGCGATGTCGCCGGTGAGCAGGTTGTCGATGCTCGGCCCGGCGCCGCCGGTGGCGCCGGTGCCGGGCGCCTGCGGGCCGCCCTCCGGGTCCGGCATCGCGACCCCGTCCAGCGTCGGGTCCACCGCCCCGCCCCCGTACGACCACCGGGTGCTGGCCGTCGTCGGCGCCTCTGGGTCGTCGCGGCCGCGCAGCTCTTCGTACACCGTGGTGCCTTCGGTGGAGCCGTACTTCTTCTGCAGCTGCTGCAGCAGCAGGGCGTTGCCGTACTCGGCGCCGCCGCCCTTGCCGAAGATGCCGCCGACCAGCCCCGCGACGTAGACCACGTCGGTGAGCTGCCACGCGGTCGGCAGCTTGCCGAGGGCGGCGTACTCGGCGGGGCATCCGGCGCCGGTCGGCAGCGCGAGCGGGCACATCGCGTTCTGCGCGGCGTTGATCCCGGCCACGTACGACTCGGCGGCGGACTTCAGCCGGGCGCCCTCGGCACCGTAGCGGGTCGCCACGTTGTCGATCTGCGCCTGCGCCTCCGCCTCGGTGTAGTACGAGCTGCGCAGCACGTCGGAGTCCATCGCGACGTTGGCGTCGGAGGCTCCCAGGAACTCCGCCGACCGGGCCTTGCCGGCGTGCCGCAGCACGTCCTGCAGGAACATCCGGTCCCTGGTCCCGGCGTACCCCGCCCCGTACGCCACCGCGTCGTAGCTGGTGCCCTTGATGTGCGGCACGCCGTACGTGTCCCAGGTGATCGTGACCCCCGGCTTCGGAGTCTCGACTTTCGCGACCTGGTCCGGCGGCACGTCGAAGCCCTCGGACTTGAAGTACTTCGTCAGGTCGGCGGACCTGATCTGGGACGGCGTCAGGCGGCCGAGGGCGTCGTACATCTCCCATTGGTTCGCGAAGTTGCGGGGCGCGTTCTTGCCGTCCACCGCTTCCCGGTCGACCGGGTCGCCGGCGAGTACGGTCGCCAGATCGGTCGCGGTGACCGTGCCGGACTGGCCCGGCGGCATGACGTTGAGCACCTCGCCGTAGTCGTCGCCGGCGGCGAGGCTGGCGCGACCGGGCCCGGTCAGCACGAGCAGAGTCGCGGCCGTGACCACAGCGATGACCAGACGAGGCGTACGCATCCGAAGCTCCCTCTGTCGCGCCCGAAGGTCCGGATCGCAGCCGTCGTGGATGGTTCGGGACCGTATTAGAAGCCTTTTCACGTGTTTGTCGCCGTGGCAATTTCTGCCGTTACTGCCGGTTGTCATCTCACTATTCGTGCTGGCGCAGTGCACTGGCGGTGGCGATTCTTCACGGTTTGAAAAAATCGCCCGTAAAAAAGTAACGGTACGGTCTTGCGGCGGATTTGAGGTTGTGAAGAAATGTGCAGGTCATGCTCGGAAAGGGTTTGTCCGGCGTGCCGGGCCGACCCACAGCGGGGAGGTTCTATGGCGAACACTCATCGCCTGCACCCCCGACATGACGGCAAGGCTCGTACTCGTGGCCGGCGCACCTGGCGTACCGCCGGCGTGGCGCTGATCGCACTGTCGATCGCGAGCTTCGCATCCGTCGGGGGACTCACCATCACGTCGGCGAGCGCCGACGACAACCGGGTTCGCGGCATGGACGTCGCGTCCCACCAGGGCAACGTCGACTGGAACTACTGGTGGGGCCAGGGAATGCGCTTCGTGTACGCGAAGGCGACCGAAGGCACCTCCTACCAGAATCCGTACTTCGCGCAGCAGTACAACGGCTCCTACCAGGTGGGCATGATCCGCGGCGCCTACCACTTCGCGTTGCCCGACCGGTCCAGCGGACGCGACCAGGCCAACTACTTCGTCGACCACGGCGGTGGCTGGTCCGACGACGGCAGGACACTGCCCGGGGCGCTCGACATCGAGTACAACCCGTACGGCGCGACCTGCTACGGCAAGTCCGCGTCCGGCATGGCCGCGTGGATCCACGACTTCGCCGACACGTACCACTCCCGGACCGGGCGCTACCCCACGATCTACAGCACCACGAACTGGTGGCAGACCTGCACCGGCAACGCGGGCTCGTTCGGCGACACCAGTGCCCTGTGGCTGGCCAGGTACGGCCCCGAGCCCGGCGGCCTTCCGGCCGGCTGGGGCGTCCACACCATCTGGCAGTACTCCAGCGACCCGGTCGACCAGAACTGGTTCAACGGCTCGTACGAGCGGCTCAAGGTGTTCGCGAAGGGCTCGGAGAACCCGCCGCCGGCGACCACCGCGCCACCACCGCCCCCCACCACGACGGCTCCGCCACCACCGCCCCCGTCCGAATCGCCGACCACCTCGCCAAGCGACACCGCTGAGCCGTCCACGTCGGCTCCGGCGCCCGGAGGCGGCGGCGGGCTACCGGTCACCGGCTCGAGCATGCTCACGTTGGGCGGCATCGGCGCGCTGCTGCTGATCGCCGGTATCGCGATGCTCGTCCTCGGCCGTCCCGCCCGCACGGCCGGGCTGCACGAACGAAGCGGCTGAGGCCCGGGTCCACTCCCGGTCCGAGACAGTCGGGCTGCCGTACCTTTTCGGGTACGGCAGCCCTTCGTCGTTCCCCGTCCGGCTCGCCCCGGGCCGGCCTGATCGCTAGGCGGGTTCGCCGCTGAGCACAGGTGCCCGGTCGGCGGCGTGGCGTACCACCACCACGTTGCACGGCGCCTCGCTCAGCAACGTACGGGTGGCGCTCTCGTCGATCAGCGCGGCGAACCGGCCGTGGCTGGGGCCGCCGACCGCGATCGCCCGGGCGTTCACCGTCTCGGCGTACCGGGCGAGCGCCCGGCCGACCCCGCCGTGGTCCCCAACACTGCGCAGTACGTGTCCCGTAGCCGCGACCCCCGCCCCGGCGAGTACGCCCACGTGCCGTTCCACATCCGCGCGCGCCTGCTCGACCGACTCCCGGTCGACGGCGGCGTCCTCGAACACCTCGGTCTCCAACACCCGCAGCACGTCGACCGGACAGTCGGCCATACGCGCCATCCCGATGACCGCGTCGATCACCTCGTCCGCGGCGTCGCCGGCGGCGGGCGAACTGGCCACGGCGACCACGATCGGCCGCTCGCTCGGCGTGGCCGACGATTCAGTCCCCGCCGCAAGTTCAACCTGCACGGCGTCCCGTCCGCCGCGACCTGACTGGGCAGCCGCGAGACCGAGCTGGTCGGCAAGCAGGGGCTGGTCGGCAAGCAGGGGCTGGTCGGCAAGCAGGGGCTGGTCGGCAAGGTCGGGCTCGGCCGGTGCCGGCGGTGTCGCGGTGACGAGGTCCTCGGACTGCCGCCGCTCCGCCTCGGCGAGCAAGCGGTGGCCGGTCACCAGCACCAGAGCGGCGAGTACGAAGGCTCCCGCTCCGATCAGGAAAGGCAGACTCACCCCGTACGACTCGGCCAGCCTGGCCGCCACGTACGGTGCCAGCCCGCCACCGATGAACCGTACGAACCCGTACGCCGCCGAAGCCACCGGGCGGGGCACCGGAGACACGGTCATCACGGCCTGGGTGGTCAGGGTGTTGTTGACCCCGATGAACGCCCCGGAGACGATCACCGCCACCGCGATCGTGGTACGCGACCCCGGGTTCAGCCCGATCGCCAGCATGACGACGGCGAGCGCGGCGAAGTTGGCGTACAGCGACGCGGCGGTGCCGAACCGGGCCTGCAGCCGCGGGGCCACGAAGATGCTGAAGATCGCGACCAGGACACCCCAGCCGGTGAACACCAACCCGAGATGGTGCGCGTCGAGGTGCAGCGGGAAGGGGGCGTACCCCAGCATCGTGAAGAAACCCCAGTTGTAGCAGACCGCGGTGAGACTCATGATCAACAGCCCGCGGTGCCGCAGCGCCTTGATCGGATCGGCCAGCGACGTACGCCGCGCCGGCGCCGGAGTCGGCTCCAGCAGGACGACCGTCGCGATCAGTGCGATCGCCATCAGGACGGACACACCGTAGAACGGGCCCCGCCAGGAGATACTGCCAAGCTCGCCGCCGAGCAGGGGACCGGCCGCGATGCCGAGGCCGAGGGCGGTCTCGTACAAGATGATGGCGCCGACGAACCCGCCGCTCGCCGACGCGACGATGACCGCCAGGCTGGTGGCGATGAACAAGGCGTTGCCGAGCCCCCAGCCGGCGCGGAACCCGACGATCCCGGCGATGCTGTCGGTCGATCCCGCGGCGGCGGCGAAGATCACGATCAGCGCGAGCCCGCCGATCAGCGTCCGCTTGGCGCCGAGCCGGCTGGAGAACCACCCGGTGACCAGCATCGCCACGGCGGTCACGACGAGGTAGCTGGTGAACAGCAGGCTCACCTGGCTCGGCGAGGCGTGCAGGTCGTGGGCGAGCGCCGGCAGAATCGGGTCGACCAGGCCGATGCCCATGAACGAGATGACACAGGCGAACGCGACCGCGTACACGGCCTTGGGCTGACGGAACGGGTTTCCGATGGCGGGGGCTGACACCGTTGGCTGCTCCAGGTCTAGTGGGTCAGTGGGCGAGACTGATGAGCCGGTCGATGGCCGGCAGCGCGGCCGCGATCGCGGTCCGCTCGTCCCGCGTAAGCTGCGCGAGCAGCGCGGTCAACTGCTCAGCCCGAGCACTCCGGCGGCCGGCAATGAGCCGGCGACCCGCGTCCGTGACGTGCACCATCACGAGCCGCCGGTCGTCGGGATGCCCGCGCCGCTCCGCCAGACCGTCCCGCTCCAACCGACTGACCAGCTGCGTCATGGCAGGCTGCGTGACGTGCTCGGCGGCGGCCAGCTCGGTCAACCGCATCGCCCCGTCGTTGGTCAGCCGAGCCAGCGTCGCCGCCGTCGTGAGGCTGATGTCCCCGGGCGGCGACAGGCTGCGAATCAACCTGATCAGCCGCTCCAGGGCGGCCGCCATCTCCACCCGGTCGATCGTCGCGCTCGATGCACTCACACGAGCATTTCTATCACGTACGTATAGAAGACCCTTATACATGTACGCCGTGACCTGCCTCGCACCGCCGTACTCCCGTCCGGGCTGGCGGCGTGCGAACCCGCGTGTGCGACACGCAGCCGAACGTGTAAAGTTTCCGCTCGCGGCGGCCACACCGGTGCCCTCTCCAGACAGGGGCCACCGGGTAGAGTGGACAGGTCGCGAGTCCGAGTGGCGGAATGGCAGACGCGCTAGCTTGAGGTGCTAGTGCCCGGTATAGGGCGTGGGGGTTCAAGTCCCCCCTCGGACAC